>ERZ1035032.2173-NODE-2173-length-11011-cov-16.665024_pt1 | contig 11011 bp, 9 predicted proteins | sample MGYA00520693_ERZ1035032 | MGnify/ENA primary metagenome ERZ1035032 (study PRJEB33766, sample SAMN09781740) | gut metagenome | biome: gut microbiome | host: Homo sapiens | place: Madagascar | study: EMG produced TPA metagenomics assembly of the PRJNA485056 data...
TTCATACGTTCATCAAAAAGAGCTAAATTCGCACCGAGAAAAATAATCGCTTTTGCGGTTTTATCATGAACGAATTTTAATGCCTCTGCGACCTCGTCCCCATCTTCATCGATAATCTGACAGGATACAACCTCTTCCAGCTCCGACAACAAAATTGTAATCCGGTCAAGAATCTCCATGAAGAAACTATTGTGTCGGCCTTTCATGATAATTGTAATTGTATTTCCACCACAGCGTTTCAGCTTTCTGGCGTTTCCATTTGGTTCAAAATTGCTCTCTTCGATAACTTTCAATATCTTTTCGCGCGCTTTATCACTTACACCCGGTTGTTTATTTATTACTCTGGATACGGTGCCAATACCGTATCCAGATAACTTTGCTATATCTTTGATCGTCATATAATCGCCCCCATAAAAAATGTGACTATATATTAACCCTTAACAGCGCCGGCCGCAACCCCTTTGACAATGTATTTCTGAGCGCATAAGTAGAATACAACAACCGGAATGATAGCCATGATCAGGCATGCCATAATCGCACCCATATCAACTCGTCCGTAGCTTCCCTTCATGTACTGGATGACAATAGAAATTGTCTTGAATTCCTTAATATCAAGTACAAGGTATGGAAGAAGGAAGTCATTCCAGATCCACATTGCCTCAAGAATACCTACGGAAATGAATGTAGGCTTCATCATAGGAACTACTACACAGAAGAATGTACGGAGTGGTGAGCATCCATCCATCATTGCCGCTTCTTCCACTTCTATCGGAATTGATTTTACAAATCCGGTGAACATGAATACCGCAAGTCCGGCACCAAAACCGAGATATACAATAACGATTCCCCAAGGTGTATTCAGATGGAGGGAGTCTGCCGTTCCGGAAAGTGTAAACATAACCATCTGGAACGGTATAACCATAGAAAACACACATAAGAGGTAAATAATTTTTGTAAAAACATTCTTAACGCGGGTTATAAACCAGGCTGTCATTGAACAGCAGATCAGGATAACCGCAACGGATAATACTGTAATAAATAATGTCCAGCCCAGAGCTTTCAGGAAATCATATTGAGTAATTGCTGTCTTATAATTTTCAAGTCCAACATAGCTTTCCTCTGTAGGCAGCTTAAATGTCTCAAGATTAATAAACGTCTTCGACTTCATGGAGTTAATCAATACGATAAATATTGGAGCAACAAATACAATTGAAACGAGTGTAAAAAATAATGTTGCAAGTATTCCCATCATTTTCTTTTTCATTTTCATTACTGCTGCACCTCCTTATCTCTTGTCAACTTTAACTGTAACAATCCAATTCCTACTACAATTATGAAGAACACAACTGCCTTCGCCTGTCCAACACCTTCTGCTCCTACTCTGCCATAGAATGTGTTATAAATATTCAAAGCAAACATCTCTGTCTTATGAAGTGGCTCACCACCTGTAAGAGCAAGGTTTTGATCGAATAATTTGAACGAATTCGTAATCGTCAGGAATGTACAAATTGTAATCGATGGCATCATGTTCGGAATTGTAATTTTAAACAACCTCTGCATTCTGTTAGCTCCATCGATCATAGCTGCTTCCTGAATATCACCAGGAATCGCCTGAAGTCCCGCAATGTATACGATCATCATGTAACCAATCTGCTGCCATCCTACAAGAATAACCAGTCCCCAGAAGCCTAATGTTTCATTCAATTTGAGAGCTGTATCAAACTTCACGAAAATACCATCAAAAATCAGCTGCCATACATAACCTAATACAATACCTCCGATCAGGTTTGGCATAAAAAACACTGTACGGAAAATATTCTTTCCTTTGATATTCTGTGTCAATGCCAGAGCGATTAAAAATGCAAGTACATTGATCAACACAAGTGAAACGATTGCAAATAACGTAGTGAATTTGAATGATCCAATAAAATTTGAATCTTTAAATGCTTCTATATAGTTTTGTATACCGACAAACTTTGCATCCTTGATTGTTGTAAACTTACAGAAAGACAAGTAAATACCTTCAATAAAAGGAATAATAAATCCTATCAAAAATGCAGCCATAGTCGGCACCAAAAATATTGGCCAATATTTTTTTACTGCCTTTTCCATCTTATACCTCCTATGCTTTTAACATCAGCCTATTTAAACAATCCCTTGAACAACTATCTTCTAAAAAAGGGAGGAAATGTCTCCTCCCTTTTTAATTACAGGTCGTTTTATTGGATTTCTAAATCCTAGTTTCCTGCTGCCTGACTCTCTGTAGCCCAGCCTTCAACGAATGCTTTCTTTACAAGATCCCAATTTGCATCTGTCTGATCGGAAGCGTATACAGTAAGAGCTGATCCTACTTCGTTCTTCCATGTCTCAGAAGGCATTGTTGTGAAGTTCCAGCTTACAGGTGTCTTGCCATCTGCAACATACTGGCTTGCGATATTCACAAGAAGGTTATCTGACTCAAGGTTCTTCTTGAATGGAGTAACAAATCCCATTCCATCTGCTCCAGATGGCATTGCACCCTGTGAACCACAGATTGCCTTAAGTGCTGTATCGTCTGTAGCAAGCCATGCCATGAAATCTTCTGTTGCCTTGATGTCTGCTTCGGAAGCCTTATTATTTACACACCAGTAGTTCTCTGTACCTGTACAAAGTCCCTGATTCTCTTCTCCATCTACACCGATATAAATCGGAAGCATTCCGAGATTCTCATCTCCGACTGAGCTTATATCTGAGTATGCCCATGTACCATTCTGGTAAAATACTGCTTTTTCTGCTACGAACTCAGCAACTGCATCATCACCGGTCTTAACACTGAGCTGCTTTGGATCTGTAGTTGAGTTATTAATGTACAAATCCCAGATCTGACGATAGTTATCCAGGTATGTGCCCTTGATTGCCTTTGTGTTGTTGATTCCGTCTGCCTGATACTCATAGTATACAGGGAGGTTTGCAAGGTGAGTCTTAAATCTCCAGTCTGATGAACCATCCATACCTGCGGATGTAAATGCATCAAATCCAAGTTCATCACGTCTTGCTGTAATATCTTCTGATACATGCTTCAGATCAGCAAAGTTCTTGATGTCATCCATAGAGTAACCTGCCTCAGTAAGAAGCTTCTTATTGCAGATGATACCATATGACTCAATAACATATCCGATACCTGCCACCTTATCGCCATCCTTCAAAGCGAAATCCTCTGAAGTAAGCTGCTTGTAAACTTCTGTGTCAGACAAATCTGCACAGTAATCCTTCCATGATGCCAGACCGACCGGGCCATTTACCTGGAACATTGTAGGGCATTCTGATTTACCCATCTCACTCTTAAGAGTTGTCTCATACTGACCGGATGCCGCTGTAACAACTGTTACCTCTACGCCTGTCTCCTCTTCGTAGATCTTGGCAAGCTCCTGCCACTGGGCATCTGCTTCCGGCTTAAAATTCAAATAATATACCGAGCCCTTATCACCTGATGCATTCTTTCCTCCTGAAGTTTCCTTTCCTCCACAGCCTGCACACAGTGACATCACCATTGTTGCAGTTAATCCTAAAACTGCTAATTTCTTCTTCATGCTTTTTCCTCCTCTAATCATTTCATTTGTTTTGTTAATAGTTGCATATACGCTCTTTGGAAACGCTTATCGCATCGTTTTCGGTAACGTTTCCATTTCATGAGTAAATGATACAACATTTACAAACTTTTTGCAACCAAAAAAGTTAATATATTGTTTATTTGGTTAAATTCTACATCAATTTTGAATTTTTTTTGTTACTTATTACCAATTTTTTCGTGTATTTGCCATCAACGGACTATCAATGCGCTATCAATGGATCTTATTTTATTATTTTCCAAATATCGTTATTATATTCAGCAATTGTACGATCTGATGAGAAAAATCCTGCTTTCGCAATATTCACCATCATCTTCTGCGCCCATGCCTTACGCTTTTCATATTCCTTATATGCACGTTCCTTGGTATCAACATAAGAATCGAAATCAATAAATGTCATGAACCAGTCTTTGTTGAGAAGCTCATTATATAAACGATGCAGCATTTCTGCATTTCCAAGTGCTATCACAGCGTCACTGATAATAAAATCAACCGCTTCCTTCAATACCGGATTATTCTCATAATATGTTCTTGAGACATAGTCTGCCTTCGCATAATGATCAATAACCGCATCACTTGACTCTCCAAAGATATAGATATTGTCATCACCAACAAGCTGGTGGATTTCAACATTCGCACCATCTTCTGTTCCGAGAGTAACCGCGCCGTTCAACATGAACTTCATATTTCCGGTTCCGCTTGCTTCTTTTGATGCAAGTGAGATCTGCTCCGAAATATCACAGGCAGGAATTAATTTTTCTGCAAGCGTAACATTGTAGTTTTCTACCATAACTACATTCAGATACGGGCTCACTTCCGGATCGTTGTTGATCAATTCCTGAAGGCACAGGATCAAATGAATAATATCCTTCGCAATCGTGTATGCAGGTGCAGCCTTTGCACCAAATATAACCGTAATCGGTGTAGTAGGGAGCTTGCCCGCTTTGATCTCCAGATATTTATGAATAACATAAAGTACATTTAACTGCTGACGCTTATATTCATGCAGACGCTTTACCTGAATATCAAAAATCGAGTTTTCATTTAATTCGATTCCCTGCGTTTCCTTTAAATATTCTTTGGTGCTAAGCTTATTCTGATGTTTAATTTCAAGGAGCTTTTCAAGCTTGTCTTCATCGTCTACAAATGCAAGCAATTTTTCTAATTCCATTGCATCTTTCTTGTATCCATCCCCAATCCACTCTGTAATCTTATCGGATAACAGTTCATTACAATAGAGAAGCCAGCGGCGGAATGTAATGCCGTTTGTCTTATTGTTGAATTTCTCTGGATATATTTTGTAAAAATTATTAAGCTCCGAATTCTTCAAAATCTCTGTATGAAGATACGCAACGCCATTTACACTAAAACCATAATGAATGTCGATGTGTGCCATGTGAACCAGATCATTCCGGTCGATAATCGCCACACTCTCATCGCTAAACCGTCTTCTTACCTTATCATCCAGAATCTCAATAATCGGGACAAGCTGCGGAACAACCTCTGCCAGATAATGTCTAGGCCATTTCTCAAGTGCCTCGGCCAAAATTGTATGGTTTGTATAGGCACAAGTCTTACTTACAACATAAATTGCTGCATCCATATTCATCCCTTCTGCTACAAGCAGACGAATCAACTCAGGTATAATCATGGTTGGATGTGTGTCGTTGATCTGGATTACTGCATAGTCGAACAAATCATAAAGGTTACTTCCCTTCGCCTTACACTCATCGATAATGAGTCTTGCTGCATTGCTCACCATGAAATACTGTTGGTAGATACGAAGCTTTCTTCCATCCTCGTCACTGTCATCCGGATATAAGAACAATGTCAGGTTCTTCTCTATGTCTGTTTTATCAAACTGATCATTCGCATCTACGATGGATTCATCAACAGTTTCTACGTCAAACAAGCATAATTTGTTGGTACGGTTATTGTAACCTGTTACATCAATCTCATACAATCTCGACTGCACCGTGCATTTTCCAAATGTAACAGGATATGTCACATCTGTTTTCCTAAGCCAACTTTGATCCTTGATCCACGGATTTACCTGTTCTTTCTGCATTCTGTCTTTGAACACCTGCTTAAACAAACCAAGGTGATAATTTAATCCAATACCCGCTCCCGATAATCCCAGTGTTGCGATTGAATCAAGGAAACATGCAGCAAGTCGTCCCAGGCCGCCGTTTCCAAGGGATGGTTCTACCTCAATCTCCTCAATCTCCGCAAGTGTCTTTCCGCTTTCGGCAAGCACTTTTTTGACGTCCTCATAGATTCCAAGATTGATCATGTTATTCGAGAGCAGCTTACCAATCAGAAATTCTGCCGATACATAATAAATCTTCTTTTTCGTTTCTTCCATGCGACGGTCATCCGCCAACTGCTTTGTCAGGTTGAGCAATGCATAATATACTTCTTCATTGCTGCTTTGTGCGATTTTTTTTCCAAGCAGTTTTTCAAGTTCCTGTTTTACCTTCATCGTATACCCCTTTCATTTTAACCTGAGCTTTTGTGCGCCCTTTTGTAATAATACAATATCACGAATTGGAAACGTTTCTCTTGCAAAATAATATCATAATATGATACTATTCTATCAATCAGGAGGATGTTACCATGAAAGAGATTATAAATCCAGGTCCTGCATCTAATATCGAATTAAATGAAAACAAGATTCACTTTCAAAATGAATATCAATATAATACCTATATATGTTCGATTCCGATGGATTTTGCAAGTGTACCGGTTCACTGGCACGACGAGTTCGAAATGATCGTTATTAAGAAGGGGCGCGGATACGTCACCCTGAATTTTCAGAGATATAAGGTTTCATCCGGTGATATCGTAATCGTTCTTCCAGGAATGCTTCATTCCATTGAAGGCAAACAGGAGTCAACTATGGAATATGAAAATATACTTTTTTCAAAGCACTTTCTTGCTTTTGATGCAGATGACGTGACGCAGCAAAAATTTATCGATCCTTTTTTTAACGGAGATATCCAGATTCGTCATTATCTGACACCCGGGCACACGTTATACAGGGAAATCAGTAATATTGTCGACTTATTAGATGAGAAAAGCGATGAAAGAGACTATGCGTATCAGCTTTTTATCAAGGGGGGGCTTATCCAGATTATATACCTGCTGATTACGCACCCGCCAAAAGTAAACGAGACTACGCAAAGTGATAAGCATGAAGAGAAATTAAAAAGTATCATTCGCTATATCTCCACGCATTATTATGAAGATATATCCATCGAAGAAATTGCAGATTTCTGCCACTATAGTCCATCGCATTTTATGAAATTTTTTAAGATTCATACCGGAATGAGCTTTATCTCATATGTGAATGACTTCCGTGTCACAGAAGCACGCGCAATGCTCACATCAACCAATGATTCGATACTTGAGATCTCGCAAAAATGCGGATTCTCAAATCTGTCGAATTTCAACCGTATGTTCAAAAGGAAATATGGTATAACACCAAGGCAGGTACGCAGCTGAGTCTGCGCCTCTATAATGCAGATATGGGCAGAACCTAAAGAATCGACTCTGCCCATTTTCAGATGTTCTATGCTCTTTTTAGATAAACTCCTTATCCAAAAGGAAATCAATTTTCCTTGGCGTACGAGCGGAATTTTCTTTTTCACTAAGCGTCCTTGCATAAACAACACCACCAATCTATGTCTTCTGCCATTATTCTATCCATAGCATCTTTTATAACATTGTTTATTTTTCAAGAATTTGCGGATCAAGGAGAAAGTCATAAATGTTTACAGTCAAGATGCCATAGTCATCATAATAAGGCTGCACAATATCTTTTGTGATAACAATCTTTTTGAAGGAATCATCAATTTTCCTGAACGGTCTGATTTCCTGAGTGCGTTTCGTTTCATCTGGCAGCGAGTATGCCGACTGGATATAGTATCTGGATGAACCAAGATTGCATACAAAATCAACTTCAAGCTGTTTACGGATAACCTTACCTTCCTGATTCCTTTCTGCAATCGGTATTACGCCCACGTCCACACTGTAACCACGCATACGAAGTTCATTATAAATTACGTTCTCCATAGAATGAGTCTGCTCAAACTGACGGAAATTGATTCTAGCATTGCGAAGGCCAAGATCGGAAAAATAATATTTCTTGGGTGTTTCAATATATGCTTTTCCTTTAATGTCATATCTTTGTGCTGATTCAATCAGGAAAGAATCCTCAAAATAATCCAGATATTTCTTAATGGTAGCGGAAGTGATTCTGGATTTCTTTACCGTCTTGAAAGTATTCTTCAATTTTTCTGGGTTGGTCAGCGAACCAATGGCAGAGGAAAGAATATTCAGAAGATCTTCCAATTCTCCGATATTCCTCACTAGGTTACGTTTAGTAATATCTTGAAGATAAATCTCATTGAACAGATTCTGCAATGCAACTGCCTTATCGTTTGCCCCCTCACGAAGAACAACCAGAGGAATACCGCCATACAACATATATTCAGATAATCCCATGTACTTATCACCGCTGTAAATGGTCATAAACTCAGCAAAACTCAGGGGATACATATGAACCTCGTCACCACGACCGGCGAACTCGGTGGCTATATCTTTAGACAAAAGTTTTGCATTACTTCCTGTCACAAATACATCCATATTATCTTTGCGAAGATAGCCATTCAAAACAGCTTCAAAACAATCCAACATCTGAATTTCATCAAGCAGCAGATAATACTTTTCTTCACCTACAACTTTGGAACGGATATAAGCCATAAACTTTTCGGGGTCAACTCCACGCTTTTCCTTTTCAATCTGAATCAGGCTTTCGCCAATCAGATAAAGATCATCGGCTGAATCAAAAGCAAAGCGAATGATGTGGTCAGCATCAACTCCGCTTTCTAATAAATGATGATAAAACAGATTATTCAGTAAATAGGATTTTCCACATCGACGAATACCAGTAATTACCTTAATCAATCCATTATTCTTTCTTTTTATCAATTTATCCAAATAAAAATCTCTGCGAATCTCCATATTAAAGTCTCCCTGTAAAAGATTTTTGCAGCATGTTGCATTTTTCTATTCTAGTATATCCAAATGGACTTCAAAAATCAATATATCAGCCGGACATTGAAATAGATTTTTGTAACTTGTTGCATATTTCTATTCCACAATCATAATCCTCTGAGCCGTCAGGAAACGGTAGAAATCGCAGACAGCCACATCACCAAAAGTCCTACCGGCAAAGCAATCACCGCCTGGCTGAACATTCCTATCACTGCATATTTAATATGATGCCAATAATCATGGTAAGCATCCACCAAATCCTCAGTTCCCGGAATTATCATCTTCTTACTATGGCAAAACCACAGACAATCCACCACCAATGCATCAAACCACATCTCAGCTACCCACATGATATATCCGTGAAACCATCCTTCAGAGAAAGTACGTGCACCGCCGATATAGTACGCCAATACAGTCTGCAAAAATATGTATCCGATAAATAATCCCAGTTTTCCTATCGTTGCTTTCTTCTTAAGTTTCCCGGAGCTTTCCTGAATCAATCCAAGCTCTCTGCATCGGTCCTGTATCGCCTTGGGGTATTCCTGTATCATGCCAAGCTTTCCCTTCTTTGCTATATTGATACCGCAAATTGTGTAAATGATAACGTTAAAAATAACTATTTCTAATAGGTAATTCATTTTGCCTCCTCATCGAACACCAGCCATGCAAAATCGCCTCGATCTATCTGACAGACGCTGTACTGATCGAAACATCGAGATTGAGTTAGTCGTTGCTAACCTAATATTAGCATGTTTTCCTAAGAATGTAAATGAGTATAACAGCCTACTAATTTGCAAATGGATGGACGAAGACAAAACATCAGATTGTCTACACACCGTGTCGATAATTTCAAGGAAATCTTATAAACTACTTCTTGAATTTATATTTTCCTTTTCCGTGACCGGATACTGGTTCAATAATATCTGCCTGTACCAAATTGGGAAGAAGTTTTGAAGCACCTGAACCTTTCAGCTCAAGAAGTTCCATAACTGCACTTCTTCCAAACACCTCATCAAAGCCAAACTTTTCAAAAAGTCTATGGATATGAACCATCGTTTTCACCGAGAAGTCGCTGCCTTTTTCGGGAAGTACACTTTCAATATCCACTTTTTCATCTTGAATGTCCACTTTTTTATTTTCAATATCCACTTTTGTATCCCCAATGTCCACTTTTTCTTCGTTTAAAAGTCCACTTACATGAAGATTTCGATTATGAAGCTCGTTTTTCTCGTTCAAAAGTAGATTTCTGAGAACCGCTTCCAGATACTCTGTTGTTTCGTGAATGCCTTTTTGCAGATTCGTATAATTTGCACGGACAAGTGCATTTCTGAAATACTACGCATTTTCTGCAAACTGTACTTCATCCAAGAGCAGATAATATTTATGGTCATCTTCCACCCGCTCTTTAATATGCAGATAACACTTCTTTGGCTCTCTCAGTTCCTCATTTTCAATGCCATCCAATGCAATCTCAATGATATGGTCATTATCTACACCACTCTCCAATAAGTATTTCTTAAACAACACAAATAACAGGAATGATTTGCCGCATCTCCTGATTCCCGTGATAATCTTAATCATTCCGTTATCTTTTCTTATCTTTAACTGTTCAAGGTATGAATCTCTTTTAATCTCCATAGTATCGCTCCTTGTTTTTGTGCATTTGCATCTTTTTATGTAATTATTATAGAAGATATACAAAAAGGGATATCTACACCATGTCCATAATATTTAAGGGTCTGGTGTTATGCCAGACCCTATCTCATACCCTCAAGTAACTGTTATATTTTGTTATTAAATTCTCCGCAAATCATTGAACACACTGGATTTGTCGCAGGTGAGCTTTCCCTTATTGTTTCCCTTGTGTTATATCATATGTCACCACGCGCCAGCGTGATGACCTGCGCACGCATCAGCGTGCTTCATTATGTCGTCCCACCAGTGTTTACGAACTCTGATAAAGGGAAATACAAGGGTGCAGGACATCCGGTGGATGTCCGCTTTGCACCGACCGTAGCGAAGCGAAGACCACAAGATGTCCGGTGGACATCTGCTCTGTGCCGACCGAAGCGACAGCGGAGACCAAAAAATTATATAAAACAGTATAACACAAAATAAAAGTGACATGGTGAACTGATTGAAATGCTTCTGATTTTTGTAGCAAATAATTGATTGAACGATAAGGAGATAAGATACGATGAGAACAATATTTGCAGAAGATTCCTTGACATTATAGTAATGTTTAAAAAAAGCTCTCTGTGCAATGCACAGGAGCTTTTTATATGTAGACCTCTATTTATTTGTGCTGTCTGCATCAATTACAGACTGAATCTGCTTCATAAGGG
>ERZ1035032.2174-NODE-2174-length-11010-cov-7.921680_pt1 | contig 11010 bp, 10 predicted proteins | sample MGYA00520693_ERZ1035032 | MGnify/ENA primary metagenome ERZ1035032 (study PRJEB33766, sample SAMN09781740) | gut metagenome | biome: gut microbiome | host: Homo sapiens | place: Madagascar | study: EMG produced TPA metagenomics assembly of the PRJNA485056 data...
TTTTCATTGGTCTTACCCATGCCGCTGCCGCCAGAGGTGGCAAAGGGAATAATCGTTTTACCTTTCAGATTGTAGCTTTCTAGAAATGTATTGATGATGGTGGGAGCAACATACCACCAGATAGGGAAGCCGACAAAGATGGTGTCATACTCGTCCATGTTATCACGTTTAGCGGCGATGGCAGGGCGAGAGGTCGGATCGCTCATTTCGATGGTGCTACGGGATTTCTTATCCATCCAGTTCAAATCGGCCTTGGTATAAGGAACTTCCGGCTGAATCTCAAAAACGTCTGCACCGATAGCATCTGCCAGATTTTCGGCAACTTTTGCGGTGACACCGCTGGCAGAAAAATAGGCGACAAGTCTTTTGCTCATGATAATGCACTTCCTCTTGACAATTTTGTATAGGATAAGTATAGCACGGCAGGAAAGTAGCATCAAGCGGTTGTCCATGATATAACATCAACGACAATGTTATATTATGGACAACTGTTCGTAAAAATTTAAGGATTTTGAGGGAATTGCACAGCTTGATATGATGAGTGGTTTATGGTAAGATAGAATTACAATAGCGGACAAAAGCTACTGTTGACTACGACAAGGAGGTGTAAGCCAATGGGATTAGCTGATACCGTGACCAAAGCCTATATGAAAGATAATTCTGTGTTTGCGGATGCGTTTAATTACTTGATCTACGGCGGCGAAGCAGTTGTAGATCCTAAACAACTGCAAGAACTGGATACTACGGAGATTGCATTACCGTTTGGATCGCAGGATGAAGATGGAAAACAGCCTGAAGAAGCAGTTCAGAAATACCGTGATGTGCTGAAATCAGCAATCATTAAACAGGATGATGAGGCTGCGTACATTTTACTGGGAATCGAAAATCAGACTGACATTCATTATGCAATGCCTGTCCGCAACATCATCTATGATGCTCTCCAGTACGGAAAACAGGTGGCTGATATTGCAGCCAAGCATCGTGCGAGTGATGGAGATGCAAAAGGGCATAGCCGTGGCGAGTATCTTTCTGGATTCTACAAAGAAGATAAGATTACTCCTGTTATCACGCTGGTGCTGCACTTTGGCGCAAATGAATGGGATGGGCCGTTGTCACTCCATGAGATGATGGCGGTTAAAAATAAGAATCTTCTGAACTTTGTGCAGGACTATCAGATTCACCTGATTGACCCTGCAAAGCTAAGCGCAGAGGATTTGGAAAGATTCTCTTCAAGTCTGAGAGAAGTCATTGGATACATTAAGTATTCCAAAGATAAGAAACGCTTATCTGAATTTTTGACTGATAATCCGCGTATGCTGATAGAAGCAAACGCGGCGAGGGTTATTAAAGCAGTTACGAATACACCGCTGGATATTCCAGAGGGCGCGGAGGTGATTGATGTGTGCAAAGCTGTTGAGGAAATGATGAACGAAAGCGAAGAACGAGGCGAACTCAGGATGCTCGTGCAGCTTGTTCGAGATGGAGATTTGAAGCTGGAACGTGCTGCTGAAAAAGCAAAAATGACTGTCGAACAGTTTGAAAAGGTAATGGAGAATACTCCTTTGCAGGCGGTATAAGATAAACAGAATATAGAAAACAGATAAGCCCTACAAGGCACAAATTGGTTCACAAAACCGATTGAAAGCCTTGTGGGGCTTATTTTTTTGTGCCTTTTTCAAATTTATTTGTGAAAAAAGTTGTCCAAGACTTGACATCGGGCGGCGGATATTGCCTGCCGAAAGACACCAAGCAGCTTTTGGCTAACTATGCCGATGTACCGGAAAACTTGATCGAAGCAATTGTGGAAAGCAACCGGACAAGGAAAGACTTCATCGCTGACCGTGTCCTGAAACTGGCTGGTTACTACGGCTATGATGAGGATAACGAATACAATGCGCAGCAGGAAAAGTCTGTGACCATCGGTGTTTATCGTCTGACCATGAAGAGCAACAGCGATAATTTCCGCCAGAGCTCTATTCAGGGTGTTATGAAGCGCATCAAAGCGAAGGGCGCAACGGTCATTATTTATGAGCCGACCCTGAAAGATGGCGATACCTTCTTTGGCAGCACCGTGGTTAATGATCTGGCTAAGTTCAAGGAAATGAGCCAGGCCGTCATCGCAAACCGCTATGATAAGTGCCTTGATGATGTGAAAGAGAAAGTTTACACGAGAGATGTTTTCCAGCGTGACTGATAAATGTAGGTTATAGCAACACAAAGGAGGTGAGTAAATTGGATAACGAAAAATACAACGCTGAAGAAGAAATGCGCGATATAATGACCTGTTTGAAAAATAATGAAGAATTAAGGCATATGATTTGGATTGAAATGAAGAATACGGGTACTATTCGAGTGGGTGAAAATGAAGAAAATGCTATCGTAAATATGCAAGACTGCTATCGCTAAGAGAAATTGTTTGGAATATAAATTACGAATTGATGGAGGATATTATGATTCACTTTAATGTTCCGCCTTTTGTTGGCACAGAGTTTAAGTACATGCACGAAGCGGTGGAAAATCAGAAAATTTGCGGAGATGGTCCGTTTACTAAAAAGTGCAATGAATGGCTTGAAAAAAAATTTAATGCAAACCGAGTAATGTTAACAACAAGCGGCTCTACAGCGCTGGATATGGCAGCTCTTCTTTGTGGAATTAAACCGGGAGATGAAGTTATTCTACCTAGCTTTACATTTTCTAGCACGGCAAATTCTTTCGTCTTGGCAGGAGCTAAATTAGTTTTTGTTGATATACGACCAGATACTATGAATATTGACGAAACAAAAATTGAAGCTGCGATTACAGAAAAAACGAAAGTGATTTGTCCGGTACACTATGCAGGTGTTGCCTGTGAAATGGACACTATAATGGATATTGCGAAGAAACACAATCTAATGGTTGTAGAGGATGCTGCACAAGGCGTCATGAGTACCTATAAGGGTCGTGCTTTGGGAACAATTGGAGATTTTGGCTGTTACTCATTCCATGAAACAAAGAACTATTCTATGGGTGAGGGCGGTGCAATTGTCATTAACAATCCCACATATATAGAAAAGGCTGAAATTTTACGTGAAAAAGGAACGAATCGTTCTCAGTTCTTTAGGGGGCAGGTCGCAAAATACAACTGGGTTGATTTTGGAGACAGTTATCTCCAAAGTGATTTGAACGCTGCGTACCTTTGGGCACAGTTAGAAGTTGCAGATGAAATCAATGAGGACCGTTTGGCCTCATGGAATAACTACTATCAAGCGTTTAGTTTTTTGGAAGACAAAGGAATCATTGAGCTTCCGACAATACCAGAAGATTGTACACACAATGCGCATATGTTCTACTTGAAATGTAAGGATTTAAAGACGAGACAGGAATACATAAAATTCATGAAGGACAATGATATCTTGTGTGTGTTTCACTATGTCCCGTTGCATAGTGCTCCTGCAGGGCAGAAATTTGGTCGTTTTTCTGGGGCAGACGAGCATACAACGGCTGATAGCGACAGATTGGTTCGACTTCCTATGTACTATCATTTGAACAAAGAAGATCAGCAAAAAGTAATTGATAAAACTCTGGAATTTTTCAAGTAAAGGATTTGTGTTTAGATGAAAACCATAAAAATAGCAATAATCGTAGGAAAGATGGATTCAGGTGGGAAGAAAAACCTAATCATGGAATACTATCGACATATTGATAGAGATAAAATTCAGTTTGATTTTATATGCGATTCTGATTCTCAAGCGATTCCGTTTGAAGAGATTGAAGAACTAGGAGGACGTGTTTTCCAAATAACACCATATCAGCATATATTAAGGAATATGGCAGATATGAGACGGCTGTTTAAGGAAAATGATTACCCAATTGTTCATGCTTATAACAGCACGATGAATCTTTTTCCCATGGCGATTGCAAAATATTGCAGGATTCCAGTGAGAATCTCAGAAAGTCTATCTATGGCACATGAGGGTGACTGGAAAACAGTTCTAAAAAAGATGTTGCGCCCCATGTCAAAGTGGTTTGCAAATTATTATATGTCTTGTGGCGATGATTGCGGGTGCTGGCAGTTTGGCAACAAGCTGTTTGACGAGGGAAAAGTCGATGTATTCAAAACTGTCATCAATACTGAATTTAATGCTTACAATCCTGAGGTGCGAGCGAAAACAAGAAGACAATACGGCTGGGAGGAAAAGATTGTAATTGGGCACATCGGCCGTTTTACTGCACAAAAAAATTCTGTACACATGATTGAAATCTTCGCAGCAATTGCAAGAAAAGAACCCAAAGCGGTCTTGTGTCTAATTGGTGATGGAGAGCTCAGAGTAGACATGATGAAAAAAATCGATGAGCTAGGAATAAGGGAACAGGTTGCTTATTTAGGAAGGCGAGAGGATATTCAGCAGTTCTATAATGCTATGGATTGCTTTATTCTTCCTTCGCTTTATGAAGGACTTCCAGTTGTTGGCTTAGAGGCGGAGAGCTGCGGGCTGCCAATGTTTTTCTCTACAGAGGTAACTACAGAAGCAAATGCCTGTGAACTAGGTCACTTTATTGACCTTTCCGAATCGGCAGATGTGTGGGCTGAGAAAATACTGAAAGTTTGCAAAGAGCGTATGGCAATTAGAAGAAGTTATGCAAAGGAAGTGGCAGATGCAGGTTTTGACAGCGCATCAGAGGCTTTAAGACTGCAGCAGTATTATTTCGATGCAATTGAAAGGGAAAAAAATGATTAGTGTTATTGTGCCGGTGTATAATGTTGAAAAGTATTTAGACAAATGCGTTCAAAGTGTGTTGGCACAGACATACAGAGATTTTGAATTGATTTTAGTTGATGACGGGTCGCCTGACAAATGTCCTTTCATGTGCGATGAATATGCAAAAATAGATAGAAGAGTAAGAGTAATCCATAAAAAAAATGGTGGGTTGTCTGATGCAAGGAATGCTGGTACGGCAATAGCCAAAGGAAACTATATAACATACGTTGATAGTGATGATTTTGTTAGTGAAGATTATTTGGCGGTTTTATATGATTTGCATATTAGATATAATGCAGATATATCTGTTGGTGGTTTGTGTACTTTTTTTGACGGGGAGGAACCAAGACCAAAAAGGCAATTAACAGAATATTCATATACAGGAATAGAGGCACTTGAAAAAATGCTATACCAAGATACACTGGACACGAGTGCGTGTGCAATGTTGCTTCCAATTTGGTTAGCCCAAAAATACCCATTTCCCGTTGGTAAATTTCACGAAGATGAATTTACAACATATAAATATTATTCAGCGGCTAATCGAGTTGCGGTAACATCTAAATCGCTATATTTTTACACTCAGCGTAGAAATAGTATAATGCATACCTTCGGGCAGGCAACAGTTGATGAGTTAGAAGCAGCAGATAGTCTTGTTGATGTATGTGTTCGAAATTGGCCTTCTCTTGTTAAAGCTGCAAACTCCAAAAAATTTAGTGATTATTGCCAAGTTCTTCTAAGCACCACAGATTTAAAAAAGAAAAATAGTGAAATGTATAACCGCATAGAAGATTATTTGGGTGGTGTAAAATATTATATTTTATTTGATAAACGCTCAAGAATCAAAAATCGCATAGCTGCGGCCTCATTGATAATAGGAACAAGTGGCCTGTTCCTATTAAATAAAATGAAAAAGGTTGTGGAAAATTAAAATGGCAGTTTATTTAATAGAGATAGTAATGATAGTGGCATTAAGTCCGTTAGCGAGATGTAGAATCAGTGTCATAAAAAACAGAAAAGAATTTAAAGGAAATGATGTGTACTTATTTTTGGTCTTTTTTATGCTTGGCCTAGTAATGGCGCTTAGAGCTAAATCCGTAGGAACAGATACGTTTACATATTATATTATTAATCAAAAAATACGTAATTCATATTCATTCGAGGATGCCTTGAAATCCTCGACTTTATCATCGGCACCTTTGTATGTTCTATATTCGTATGTTTTATCGCACATGTTTGACAGCAATCAAATGATATTGATGTTAAATTCTTTGATTATCTGTGTTGGCTTCTATAGATTCATTAAGAAAACATCAACAAATTATATATATTCTAGCTTGCTATTTATGCTGTTGACATTATATTTTGAAAGCATGAACGGTATGCGGCAGTTTGTTGCGATTGCATTAGCACTTAATGCGTTTTTGTTTCTCAAGGATGACATGAAGAGTATTAAAGGGTGGTTAATATATATAGGAGCAGTATTGATTCATACAACAGCAATTGCTTTTTTAGTAGCTATTGCAGGAATGATGTTTGTAAAAAAAAACGAAAAATATAGATAAAATCATAGCTACCACAATTGCTATATGCATTGGGGCAGCCGTGGGAATGAGAGTTATAGTTAATTTTGTTGTTCGTATTGCGCCGCAATTGGCACAATATATAGATGGCAAAAATAATGCGCAATTCTTTAACAATAATGGTAGTGGGAGAGTTATAGTTCTTTATTTGGTTTTGTTTTTCATTTTAATATTTATTTCAAAATGTATAAAGAATCAACAACAGTTAAAGAATACCGTTGATTATTCATTTTTTCCATCGTTGTATTTTTGTACCATTTGGGGTATTGCATTTGCCAAGAATGTACTGATTTGCAGGGTATTATGGTATTTTATATGTTTGTTTATACCTTTTATACCTAATATGTATAAATTGGTGTTAAAGGGCAATAATAAGAAAATTATGTATTATGGAACTTTATTGGTTTTGTGGGTTTACTGTATGTTACATCTCGTAGAAGATAAAAGTGGGATTATTCCTTATATTACATTTTGGAGTTACAATGGATAAGATCTTTAGAGCAAAATCTTGGTGATAGGAGGTTAGTAATTTATGTTAGTCAGCGTTATAATTCCGACCTATAAAGGTTCTAAGTGTTTATCAAGGGCCATTAATAGTGTACTTAATCAAGTAGGCGTTGATTTTGAAGTCTTAGTTGTAGATGATAACAATCCGGATTCTGATGAAAGAAAAAAAACCGAGATAGTGATGAAAGATTATGTAAATGATGATAGGGTTATTTATTTAAAGCATCCTTGTAATATGAATGGTTCAGTGGCAAGAAATACAGGGATAGCAAAAGCTAAAGGTGAAATTATTAGTTTTTTAGACGATGATGATTTCTATTTTCCGGACAGACTTGCAAAATGTTTAAAACGTATAATTGAAACAAACAGTGATATTGTATATACAAATACATTAATTACAAAGGAAAACATACCTTGTGGATACACTAGGGCTGAAAGAGAAGGAAATTTGTTTTATGATTTAATGGTTAATGAGAATTTATTTGGGACAGGAAGTAATTTGTTCATAAAGAAAGATACTATTTTGAAGAATGGCGGATTTTGTGAAAGCTTACCGAGACAACAAGATTATGAATTTTTGCTTCGACAATTTTCATTTGGGTCAAAAGTATCGGCAGTGAACGAGTGCCTGGTCGTAAAGTCAATGAATGGAACTAATAACAGTTCAAAATATGAAGTTCTCAAAGATATTAAATATGGATTGCTGAAAGAATTCGACAAAGAAATAAAGCGATTGCCTATAGAAAAACAGATTCAGATTGTAATTGCTCAGCATAAAGAACTTTTGCACACGGCAGAGTTGGAAAAAAATCATGGGGGTATTAATGAACAGAAAACTGAACTTAAGGGAAGTGGATATAAATTTAGCATTTCAGATTATTTGAAAGAAATATTGCTAACAAGTCAGTTTGTAGAATTATTTCAAACAATAATATGGAAGAATAAAAGTAGAAAAATAAATAAGGAACACTATGATGCATGTGAATTTGCATTAAAACATAGGTGCTAGTCAAAAACTGTGATATAATTGAAAGGAGCGAAGCAAAGGCAAGAGGTTATTGTTTTGAGGAAAATAGTGTCATCAGCGTAAGTTAAGCAGAAGATGACGCTCATCTGATATACTAATACAGATACCCATATTCTCACTAGTTGGCAGATAATTGAATTGCGGGATTGATAGGTTCTTTTATGCTGATTTTTCTGGGGTATTATAGCATTACTGAGAAGTGGTTAATGATCTTTGCCGTGAGAATAGCTAACAGTGTTTGGATATTTGAAATAAAAAATGGGATCAAAGGGTAAATAGAGAAGCTAGTCTGTATAAAAAGATATCGCAGCACATAAATGAATAGATTAATTTGCTAACATTAACATTGGTGGCATGCCACTCTTGAAGGTGGATATGTAAATCCGGCTTGTTTTACCACATTGCAGAGAATTACGAGCATTGATTCTGCAGTAACGATAGGGCTAATGTGATTTTGAGCGTTCATATTTGCATTTTGCAGCTAAAACCAAAACGCAAGGCAAGAAGGGGGCAACACGATGAAAACTTTTTTTATTGTAGGAGCGCAATTTGATAATAAGGGCGCTCAATCGATGCTTTTTGTAACGGTTGATGAGTTGAGAAAAAGATATCCAGATTGCAAAATTTATTGTGCGTGTACGGAATGGATAGATAACAAGATTTATAAATTTGATTGTATATATTATTCTGACCGAGAGAAAAATATTGCCCTTGGAATCAATAAAGGAAAGAATTATGTTGAAGCAATTTTGAAAGATACTGTAAAAGTAATTCTTGGAAGGTATAATAACCTTTTTAAATATCATAGACTGGAAGAGATACTGAAAGAAACAGATTTTATGATAGACATTAGTGGCTATAACATTGGTGATAAGTGGGATCTCGCAACACATGAATCATATTTCAATAATATTAGGCTGGCAATAAAATTTAATATTCCAATTGTATTAATGCCACAATCGTTTGGACCATTCCATTATACGAAAAATAAAGACTACTTAATGAGTCAAATTCGCGAGCTATTCAAGTATCCAGTTGCGATATATGCACGTGAAATGGAGGGATATCAATTACTAAAAAAATTGGGATTAGATAATATTGAACTATCATCGGATTTAGTTCTTCAAAATAAGGGAATATGTAAAGAAAATGTATTAAAATATGATTTAAAAAATGCTATACCCGAAATAGAAGCAAATGATAATGTCGGTATCATCCCGAATAGTCAATGTTTTGCACATGGGAATAGAGATGATTTAATTGCTTTATACAAAACAATCATGAACGAATTGTTGAAACGTGGGAAGAATGTTTATATATTTAGACATTCGAGAGAAGATTTACAGGCATGTAAAATGTTATATGAACTTGCGGAAGGTAACAAGAATGTGCACTTAATAAAGAATGATTTTTCATGTTTAGAATATGATGAATGGATAAAAAAATTTGACTTTATAATTGCGTCAAGATTTCATGCAATTGTGCATGCTTATAGAAATTATGTTCCATGTATATTACTTGGATGGGCAATAAAATATAATGAATTGGCTTCTAAATTGGGGCAGGAAAAAAATGCTTTTGATATAACGTCTGAGAAATTTAATGCCGATGAGGTCGTAAAATCATTAAATGTATTAATTTCCGAATATGGAGATGAGTCGGAAATTATCAAACTAAGGCTTAAGGACATTCAAGATAGTAGTTGCTTCGACAATTTATTTGGGAAGGAAATAATCAAATGAATAGAGAAAAGGCACTAGCAAAAAATACTTTGATACTATCAATTGGTGAATTTCTGCCTAAGTTCTCAAGCATTATTACTCTTCCGATTATCACCGGCGGACTTACGAAAGCTGAAATGGGTACTTATGACCTTATCAGCACGCTTGTTTCATTGTTCCTGCCTGTAGCAACATTGCAAATTCAATCCGCAGCATTTCGCTTTTTGATTGATGTCAGAAAAGAAAAAAAAGAAACCAAGAGAATTATAACGAATATTATTTGTTTTATTTTGCCGACATCGTTTATAGCACTTGTAATTCTATATTTTTGCATAGAAAGTCTAAGCCCAGTAATACGTTGTCTAATTTGTCTCTATTTCTTTTCAGACATTTTAATGCTTTCAATGCAGCAGATTGTCCGTGGGTTATCTAATAATAAATTGTATTCGACGAGTTCAGTTACGATTTCATTTTCTAATATGCTATTGATTGTACTGACTATTTCTATTGGAAAACAGGGGTTAGTTGGTGTTTTGGCTTCTATTACTATCGCAACAACGATTGGTTTAATCTTATTGTTAGTAAAAGGCCATATTTTGTCAAGAATTGATTTGTCACTGCTTTCTAAGAAAACACTGTTAGAAATGTTGAGTTATTCGTGGCCGATGATCCCCAATAGCTTATCCAATTGGGTTCTCAGCTTTTCGGATCGGGCAGTATTAACGGCATTTATTGGATTGGAAGCCAATGCGATATATTCCGTTGCCAATAAGATTCCGGCACTTTTTACAACGGTGCAGGGAACATTTGTCTTTGCTTGGCAAGAGAATGCGTCTTTGGCATGTAAGGATTCAGATGCCGATACTTACTATTCGGAAATGTTTGACAGTATTTTTGGCATTCTTGTTGGGATAATGGCATTGCTCATTGCCGCAACACCGATTCTGTTTTGGGTTCTTATTAGAGGAGATTATAAAGAAGCATATTATCAAATGCCTATTTTGTTCATGGGAATGCTTTTTTCGTCGATGGCTTCTTTTATAGGTGGAATTTATGTTGCACATAAAAAAACACGGAGTGTTGGTATTACAACTATTCTTGCGGCAGCCTGCAATCTTATAATAGATTTAGTCTTTGTCCACAAAATTGGAGTTTTTGCGGCATCTATTTCAACTTTAGTCAGTTATGCATTTCTGGCAATTTATAGGATGGTTGATGTACAGAAATTTCAATCGATTAAATTTAATATAAGACGATTTTGTTTGTTGATTGCGCTACTTGCTATAATGTGCACTGTTTGCTGGATCAATACGTTAGCATTAAATATGGTAAATATTATTATGGGATGTATAGTTGCACTGGTAGTTAACAGAAAAATAGTGAAAAGCATCCTTTTGTCTTTAAGGGAAAAAATGGAAAAGTAAAGAGGACAGAAT
>ERZ1035032.2175-NODE-2175-length-11009-cov-8.870550_pt1 | contig 11009 bp, 4 predicted proteins | sample MGYA00520693_ERZ1035032 | MGnify/ENA primary metagenome ERZ1035032 (study PRJEB33766, sample SAMN09781740) | gut metagenome | biome: gut microbiome | host: Homo sapiens | place: Madagascar | study: EMG produced TPA metagenomics assembly of the PRJNA485056 data...
TTGTTGAGGAAGGCGATATGATCGAGATCGATATCAACAACCTCAGCATCAAGCTTGATGTGTCAGACGAGGAGCTTGCAAAGAGAAAGGCTGCATGGACACCAAGAGAGCCAAAGGTTACAACGGGCTATCTTGCAAGATACGCAGCAATGGTTACATCAGGTAACAGAGGTGCTGTGCTTGAGGTGCCAAAGAACTAGATGATGATTGTGAAATTCAATTATGTAGACTAAAACATCTCAGAAGTTCATGATCTACATGTTTCACAATTATTTCTACGATATGAGAGAAAAGAAGGAGAAGATAATAATGTCAAAGATATCAGGTTCTGAAATTGTTATAGAGTGCCTTAAAGAACAGGGCGTTGACACCGTGTTCGGTTATCCGGGAGGAACTATCCTCAACGTATATGATGCCCTCTACAAGCACCAGGATGAGATCAACCATGTGCTCACATCACATGAGCAGGGCGCTGCCCATGCAGCAGATGGATATGCCAGAGCTACAGGCAAGGTTGGAGTGTGTATGGCCACATCAGGTCCGGGTGCCACTAATCTCGTAACAGGTATAGCCACAGCATACATGGATTCAATTCCTGTTGTAGCTATCACAGCAAATGTAGGTGTGAACATGCTCGGTAAGGACAGCTTTCAGGAGATAGACATTGCAGGTGTTGTTATGCCGATCACCAAGCACAGCTTTATTGTAAAGCACATAGATGATCTTGCGCCAACTATCAGACGTGCATTCAAGATCGCAAAGAGCGGCAGACCAGGACCTGTACTTGTGGATATAACAAAGGATGTAACTGCAGCGGAGACAGAGTATACACCTGAGACACCAGAGGTTATTGAGAGAAAGACAGACACCATCCGCGAGGAGGATGTGAACAAGGTCATTGAGATGATCAAGGTTTCAAGAAGACCATTTATCATGGCAGGTGGCGGATGCATTATCTCTGGCGCGTCAGCAGAACTTGCAGAATTTGCAGATAAGGTGGATGCACCTGTGTGCGATACGCTTATGGGTAAGGGTGCATTTGACGGAAGAAGTGAGAGATACACAGGCATGATCGGTATGCACGGAACCAAGGTGTCCAACCTCGGTTTGTCAAGGGCAGATCTCGTGATCGTTGTGGGAGCCAGATTCTCAGACCGAGTTATCGGAAATGCATCCAAGTTTGCGCCAAATGCGAAGATCATACATATAGATATAGATGCAGCCGAGATAGATAAGAACATCCCTACAAATGCCAGCATAGTCGGCGATGCAAAGGAAGTTCTGGAGATACTCAACGGCAAGCTTGCAACACAGTCGAACAAGACGTGGATGTCTGAGATCGAAGACCTCAAGAAGCAGAACCCAGATGTGTACAGCTTTGACACATTGAACGGTCCTGCAGCGATTAAGAAGATATATGAGCTGACAAATGGCGATGCAATCATCACGACGGATGTTGGACAGCATCAGATGTGGGCTGCCCAAAACTATACCTTCAAGGAGCCAAGAACATTCCTGTCATCAGGTGGCCTTGGAACCATGGGTTACGGTGTTGGTGCTGCGATCGGAGCAAAGTACGGCAGACCTGATAAGGTTGTCATCAACATAGCCGGTGATGGATGTTTCAGAATGAACCTGAACGAGATAGCAACAGCAGCAAGATACAACGTTCCTATCATTCAGGTAGTCTTGAACAATCATGTGCTCGGAATGGTAAGACAGTGGCAGACACTGTTCTATGACCACAGATATTCCAACACGGTGCTTGACGATTCAGTAGATTTCGTCAAAGTCGCAGAGGGACTTGGTGCAATGGGAATCAGAGCCAACACTCTTGATGAGTTTGAGGCAGCGATGAAGACAGCACTTACAGCAGGCAGACCGGTAGTAATAGATGTAACAATAGCAGGAGATGACAAGGTATGGCCAATGGTAGCACCTGGTGCAGCCATCGACACCTGTTTCTCAGAAGACGATATGTAATATATACGCCGACACAAGATGAAAAGACACCATATTTGTGTGGATACATACATAAATATGGTGCCTTTATATATAATCCCCACTTGCCGACAGGCGAAAAGAGTGCTATAGTACAGGGATATAAGCGATAATAAAGTTAAATTACTTGATAATATAAGATTTTAGTAAGAATAACTTGTTAATCGCAAGCGGGATATACCAAAAGAACAAAGATAAGTCAGAATTTTCATATAAATATAAATGGGAACGAAGGACATTTTTGTTAAGTAAAGTATCTCGCACACATTTAATTAAGTCACAACCAGATAATTTTGTTAGAAAGAATAAATTGCTTGCGATTGGCTGTATATGCCGTTCGAAGGACATTCTCCTCCGCCGGTTCTTAGGTGGTGCGTAAGCAGCACCTTAGTACCGCTGCAGGAGGAGACGAGCGGGAGCGCTCCGAAGAATGTCATATACAGCCAATCGCAAGTGCATTCAGCTTAAGGCAAAATTATCGTCACAAAATCAAAGAAGGAGAGATAACAAAAATGGCAAGAGTGTACAACTTTTCAGCAGGCCCTTCAGTTCTTCCTGAGGTGGTATTAAAAGAGGCAGCAGAAGAAATGCTTGATTACAAGGGAACAGGCATGAGCGTAATGGAGATGAGCCACAGATCCAAAGCTTTCGACAATATCATCAAAGAGGCAGAGAAGGATCTCAGAGATCTCATGAATATACCTGACAACTACAAGGTGCTTTTCCTTCAGGGAGGAGCTTCACAGCAGTTCGCAGCAATTCCAATGAATCTCATGAAGAATGGTGTAGCTGACTACATCATCACTGGTCAGTGGGCAAAGAAAGCATACGAAGAAGCAAAGAAATATGGAAAGGCAGTTGCAGTTGCATCATCAGCTGACAAGACTTTCTCATATATCCCAGATTGTTCAGATCTTCCAATAGATGACGATGCTGATTATGTATACATTTGTCATAACAACACTATATATGGAACAACATACCACACACTTCCTAACACAAAGGGCAAGATCCTTGTTGCAGATATGTCATCTGATATTCTCTCACAGCCTGTAAATGTTGAGGATTATGGCATGATCTACTTCGGAGTACAGAAGAACGTTGGCCCTGCAGGTGTGGTAGTGGCTATCATCCGTGAGGATCTCATCAGAGATGACGTAATGCCATTTACACCAACTATGCTCAAGTACAAGACTCAGGCAGATGCAGACTCACTCTACAACACACCTCCATGCTACGGCATCTATATCTGTGGCAAGGTATTCAAGTGGGTTAAGGAGATGGGTGGTCTTGAGGCTATGAAGGTTCACAACGAGAAGAAGGCCAAGATTCTCTATGATTTCCTTGACAGCTCAGAGCTCTTCAAGGGAACAGTAGTAAAGGAAGACCGTTCACTTATGAACGTACCATTTGTAACAGGTGATGCGGACCTTGATGCCAAGTTCGTTAAGGAGGCTACAGAGGCTGGATTTGTCAACCTCAAGGGACACAGAACAGTTGGTGGTATGAGAGCATCTATCTACAATGCAATGCCGATCGAGGGTGTTGAGAAGCTTGTAGAGTTCATGAAGAAGTTTGAGGCAGAGAACAAATAATATAAAGCAACAGAAAAGGGAGAAAAAGACATGTCAGTAAAGATTAATTGCTTAAATCCTATCGCAGCATGCGGTATGGAGCTTTTACCTGATACATATGAAGTAACAGACAATTTTGCAGATGCAGATGCAGTTCTGGTCAGAAGTGCATCCATGCATGATCTTGAGCTGTCAGACAGCCTTCTGGCAGTAGCCCGCGCAGGTGCAGGTGTCAACAACATTCCACTTGATAAGTGCGCTGAGAAGGGTATCGTAGTATTCAACACACCAGGAGCAAATGCAAATGGTGTTAAGGAGCTTGTTGTTGCAGCACTTCTCATGGCTTCGAGAGATCTTGTTGGCGGTTATAACTGGGTCAAGGACAATGCCGCTGAGGCAGATATCACCAAGATGGTGGAGAAGCAGAAGAAGAATTATGCAGGTAACGAGATCCTCGGCAAGAAGCTCGGTGTAATCGGACTTGGTGCCATCGGAGCAAAGGTTGCAAATGTTGCGCTTAAGCTCGGTATGCAGGTATACGGATATGATCCATATGTGTCAGTAGATGCCGCATGGGGACTTTCAAAGGATGTAAAGCACATCACAAATGTAGAGGATATCTACAGAGATTGTGATTATATAACAGTTCATGTTCCGGCACTTGACAGCACAAAGGGCATGATCAACGCAGATGCATTTGCCATGATGAAGGACGGCGTGAAGATCCTCAACTTTGCAAGAGATGTACTGGTTAACGATGAGGATATGAAGGCTGCACTTGACTCGGGCAAGGTAGCAAAGTATATGACAGATTTCCCGAACCCAGCTATAGCAGGTTACAAGAATGTTGTAGCATTCCCGCACCTTGGAGCATCTACAGCAGAGTCAGAGGACAACTGCGCAGTTATGGCATGTAAGGAGATCAAGGCATACATCAACAATGGTAACATCAAGAACTCAGTAAACTATCCAAATGTCAACATGGGAGAGTGCAGTGATGTAGCCAGAGTTACTATCTGCCACAAGAACATCCCTAATATGCTCACACAGTTCACAGGAGTATTCGCCAAGAAGGGTGGCAACGTATCAGGAATGATCAGCAAGGCAAAAGGCGATTATGCATACTCTATCCTTGATATCGGTGTAGAGCCAACTGCGGATGACATCGCAGAACTCTCAGCAATCGAGGGCGTAGTAAAGGTCAGAGTTATAAAATAAATAATATAAAGTAGAACGAAGTAATTCTCGAGTATCGAGCAATATACTGGATTTTACCTAAAACAGGCAATTGCAATAATCACAGAGGTGGATTGAAAGTTTTGTGGTTAGTATTACCAAATCAGGGGAATACGAAGCCACCGGTCCTTAGATGACGCGCCAGCGGCATCTTAGTACCGCTGTAGGCTGAGTTAAGCGGGAGCGACCCCTGATTGGTATACTAATACACAAGACTTTCATCATAAAAGTTACGCAATTGCCGTCATTAAAAAGATAGGAGAGAAGAAAGATGAGTGACAAGTTAAAGGTAGGTATTCTTGGCGCAACAGGTATGGTAGGTCAGAGATTTATCTCACTTCTTGAGAACCACCCTTGGTTCGAGGTCGTTACAGTTGCAGCCAGCCCAAGAAGTGCAGGCAAGACATATGAAGAGGCAGTATGTGACAGATGGAAGATGGATACACCGATGCCTGAGGCAGTTAAGAAACTTGTGGTATACAATGTCAATGAGGTGGAAAAGGTCGCTGCCACAGTTGATTTCGTATTTTCAGCAGTTGATATGACAAAGGATGAGATCAAGGCTATCGAGGAGGCTTATGCCAAGACTGAGACTCCTGTAGTTTCGAATAACTCAGCTCACAGATGGACTCCTGATGTTCCTATGATGGTTCCGGAGATCAATGCAGATCATGCAGAGGTTATTGAGTTCCAGAAGAAGAGACTTGGAACAGAGAGAGGATTTGTTGCAGTTAAGCCTAACTGTTCGATCCAGAGCTACGCACCTGTACTTACAGCATGGATGCCATTTGAACCATATGAGGTGATCGTAAGCACATATCAGGCAATCTCAGGAGCAGGTAAGACATTCAAGGATTGGCCTGAGATGCTTGGCAACATCATCCCATATATCGGCGGTGAGGAAGAGAAGTCAGAGAAGGAGCCACTCAGGATCTGGGGTAAGGTAGACAAGGAGAATGGTGTGATCGTTCCTGCAGAAGGAATCACTATCACAAGCCAGTGTATCAGAGTTCCTGTTCTCAACGGACATACAGCAACTGTATTTGTAAAGTTCAGAAAGAACCCTACAAAGGAGCAGCTCATCGAGGCTATGACAAGCTTCAAGGGCGCACCTCAGGAGTTGAACCTTCCAAGCGCACCAAAGCAGTTCATCCAGTATCTCGAGGAAGACAACAGACCACAGGTATCTTTGGATGTTGACTTCGAGAACGGTATGGGCATCAGCGTTGGACGTCTCCGTGAGGATTCAGTATATGACTGGAAGTTCGTTGGTCTTTCCCATAACACTGTAAGAGGCGCTGCAGGTGGAGCAGTTCTCTGCGCAGAACTTCTGAAGGCAAAGGGATATATCACAAAGAAATAAATTTCTCGCGGTATAAAATCTGATAATTTATAAATATTAGACAGAATTAAGCCTGTTTAGCCGACATTGACATAATTTGTGTCAACCGCTGGCTGAACAGGCTTGTTTTGGCTAATATGTTATTGACAGTGCACAAATACTTGTACTAAAATTATTATATCTATAAATATGCATATGCATGAGCCGTATCATTATGACATACATAATGCATACATAATAAGGGAGGTAGAACATGAGAAAAGGGAGAAAGTGGCTGCCTGCAGTGTTGAGTGTGGCCATGGTACTTCAGCCGTTTGCTGGTATTGGATCGGTAACAGCAATGGCTGCAGATGGTGTAAATATTGATGACACATTTAGGAATGATTCAATATTTAAAAAGTATGTATCTAATAATTTTGATACAAATAGCGATGGATATCTTGATGCAGATGAAATTTCTGCAGTCAGAAGTATAGATATTCATGATATTGACAGTAAAGCTGAATATGGTAGAAAAGCAGTACAGAATGTAGATGGTATAGAGGTATTCACTAACCTGACAGAAATCAACTGTAGCGGTCAGGGTATAAAGAACATGGATATACAGAATCTTACAAAGTTGGAATATTTGGATGTATCAAACAACATGATGAGTGATCTTACACTTCCAGTTGCTGCTGATGATTTGGCATATCTGGATATAAGTGGAAATGACATTACTAGACTCACCTCGCTTTCAAATTATGACAATCTTACACATCTTGATGCCAGCGGAACAAATCTTGAGAGCGTTGATGTAAGAAGTATGAAAGGACTTACATATCTAAGTGTAAGTGGACTTTCTCTTAAAACTCTTGATTTGTCAGAGAATATGCAGCTTAAGACGTTACGTTGTCAGGCTATGTCGGGATTATCCACTTTGGACGTATCTGACCACACTGCACTTGAGAGCCTTTATTGTGACGCTACAGCAAGTTCGATAAAGGGATCAATAACAAAACTTGATGTTTCTGGTGATACATCGCTTATCAGCCTTAATTGTGCATCTAATAACCTTGCTGATCTGGACATCACAGATACACCAAATCTTACAATATTGGATTGTTCGGAGACAAGACTTCAGTCTCTGGATATAGCTAATAACAGTAAATTGACAAGTCTTACAGTTGATGGTACACCACTTGGTACGTTAGATATTTCTAGTAATACGGCCTTGAGTACTTTATCTGCATCAGGGATTGGACTTCAAGATGTGAACATAAGTTCTAATGCAGCATTGAAGTATGTGAATTTGAATTCAAATGATCTCAAATCTATAGATATATCAAGTAATGCGGCACTTGAGACACTGTATCTTAGTGATAACATACTTGAGAGTATAGATTTATCAAGGAATGTTAATCTTCGTGATCTGACATTGGACAGGAACAGACTTGTCTGCATAGATGTTTCAGACTGTACTAAACTTTTTAATTCGGAAGAAGGCGGATCATTTAGCTGTATAGGTAATAGCAGAGATATAACACTTGACAAGCCAAATTATGATTTTGATTTAACTAAATATAATAGTCTATATAACTTCCACAGAGCTTACAATGATAGTGAGATAAAAGTTTGGAACGAAACTAAGGAACAATTTGAGTATGGTAGAAAGAATACTACTATTGGATATGCTGGACTTGCGTTGGGTGAAGAAAACGGAGCGATATACACTGCAACAGGTGGTACAATAAATAATTATAGTCTTAATGCAGATCTTGATTCCACAGAGATAAAATATCAATATTATTGTGGTTATGGAACAAGAAAAGTTAAATTCACACTTAATATTCTGAATCCTTTAACAGTTCAGGTATATTATTCAGTAAATGGCAAGTTTACACAGGCTGGTAGTTCTACACTGAATTGTGTGGTAGGAAGTACAACTAAACTTGTTGCAAGGGATAAGGATGGCAATCTTCATGAGAATATAACATGGAGCTCAAATAACAGCAGAGTAGTATCAGTTAATAACTTAGGAGAGGTTACATGTAAGGAAAGCGGAACCGCTCAGATAACTACAAACCTCAACGGAAGACCTGTTGGATACATCAATATAGAATGCCATAATCCTGTAAATAGAATGAGTTTTATTGACAGAGATAATAAGAATGATGATGGAACAGATATAGCTTATGGGGATAATTCTGTGATTGATCTTGAGTGTGGAAGATATGCTGGTATTAGTACGAAGAATCTGACAGCTAAATTCTACAATACAGATGGTGTTGTAGCTCCCAAATTTTCAGGATATACATGTGTTATATCTGATTCTAAGGATAACTGTGACAATGAATCGAACTCTGTGGTTTCGTTTAGAAATGGACAGTTAGCATCAGTAGGTCCTGGTATTGCATATCTTCACTTTACCTCCAAGGATAATCCGGAAACCAAGATGGTTATCCAGGTGAATGTCATTCAGAGGGCAGATAGCATTCAGGTATCACAGAGAACACTTTCAATGATTGCAGGTAGGACAGCGACTCTTACAGCGATAATCAGTCCTGCAGCTACAGCTAATCAGAATGTAACATGGGTATCAGGGGATGACAGTATAGTTTCTGTAGATGAAAATGGAAAACTTACAGCACATAAGGCAGGAACAGTGGACATAACCTGCATAGCTGATGATAATCCTAATGTACTCAAGAGCAAATGTACGGTTACTGTACTTGAGGCAGTAGCTGGAGTCACTATGGATAGAACTGAGTGCACACTCACACTTCCTAAAGACAGATCAGTTCAGCTAAGCGTGAAGATTGATGCAGAAGATGAGTCAAAATATACCCAGAAATGGGTTTCCTCTGATTCAGAGGTTGCCAAAGTGGCTAGCAATGGTTATGTAACAGCTATTAAGCGTGGTACAGCAGTCATTACCTGCTATCTTTCAGATGATCTTTTTGCTAGTTGTGAGGTTACTGTAAATCAGAATGTTACGAATATAGAACTTAATGTTGAGAAGAATGAACTCATAATAGGAGAAAAGATGCAGGCAGTTACTAAGGTAACACCTGAGAATGCAAATAATAAGCAACTTATATGGTCGTCAAGTGATGACAAAATTGCTACGGTTGATCAAGAAGGAAATATAACAGCTGTAGGTAAAGGATCTGTTACAATAAAAGCAACAGCAGCTGATGGAAGCGGAAAATATCGTCAGATAGGACTTCGGGTTAAAAAACTGGTATCAGATGTTAAGCTTGAGAAAGATTCCATGATAGCATATATTGGAAGAGCATCAAGAATGGATATTAGTGTCATTCCAGCGGATGCAAGTAATGGAAATCTTATATGGGAGTCAAGTGATGTAGGTATAGCTACAGTAAGTGGCGGACGAACAACTGTAGCTGTTACAGGTGTTAAGCCTGGTGAAGCAACAATCACAGCAAAGACCAAAGACGGAAGCGATATAGTAAGAAGCTTTACAGTGACTGTATATCAGCAGATTACAGGAATATCTTTTAATGAGGCAAGAAAAGACGTTAAGGTAGGGGCTAAATTTAAAAATACATATACAATCCAGCCGGATACTGCAAATAGCAGGGAAATTACATGGTCAACGTCAAATGAAGCGGTTGCTACTGTAGCTTCAGATGGAACGGTAACGGCTGTGGGCAGAGGTGTGACTGTAATATCAGCAGTGCCATCAGATGGAGTAGGTACACGGTCTACGTATGTTGTCAATGTAATCCAGCCGGTAAAAAAGATAACATTGTCAGCAACTAAGTTGTCTCTTGCAAAAGGAAGCAAATACACACTTGCGGCAACGGTTTTACCTGCTAATGCCAACAATAAGAAAGTTACTTGGAAAACTTCAAATCCGAAGATTGTGAATGTGTCAAATGGATATCTAACAGCGGTTGCAAAGGGCACAGCTACTATCACTTGTACGGCTAAAGACGGTAGTGGAAAATATGCAACTTGTACAGTAAAGGTAGTACAGCCTGCAACATCAATAAAGTTAGGGGTATACCAGAAGACTATGTTGAAGGGATCAACATATACACTGAAATATGCAGTTGGTCCTGCATCAGCAAGCAATAAGAAGGTGGTATGGTCTTCATCAAATAAAAAGGTTGCAACAGTGACTGCAACTGGTGTAGTTAAAGCTGTTGGAAAAGGAACAGCAGTAATCACGTGTAAGACAGCTGATGGCACAAATCTTACAGCTTCATGTACAATTACATCGATAGTTCGAGTCTCCCGTGTTAAGCTCAACAAGACATCAGTAGCTGTAAAACGAGGGGGAAGAGTTGCACTTAAGGCTACAGTTGCTCCTACAATAGCGAATAACAGAGCGGTTGCATGGACATCTTCAAATAAGTCCATTGCCACAGTTGCAGCTAATGGTGTTGTAACTGGAAAGAAGAAAGGTAAGGCTGTCATAACCTGCAAAGCTAAGGATGGTAGTGGCAAGTATGCAAGATGTACAGTTGTCGTAAAGTAAACGTATATTGATTAATGTTAAAATATTAACAATTAACGATTAAATATAAAATAATTAAAATAAGACCTGCTATATAATCATTTTCGCATTTTATTTGATATATGGTGGGTCTTATTTTATGTGAACAGGAACATAGGGGGACAGGTACCTCCGTCCCCGATGGGTGTCGTATGCTGTTCTTTATTTTTATTTAACGTTAAAAAATGTTGTAAGCAAATGGCAATTGTGATAAACTATTAGAAAAATTGATTTCATAATAAGATTTCATTTAAGATGGAGGAATTTATAGATATGAAGAAGAAGCTTATATTAGTAACATCACCACCAGCATGTGGAAAGACATTTATTTCAAAGCAGGTTGCAAAGGCAC
>ERZ1035032.2180-NODE-2180-length-10992-cov-9.759075_pt1 | contig 10992 bp, 10 predicted proteins | sample MGYA00520693_ERZ1035032 | MGnify/ENA primary metagenome ERZ1035032 (study PRJEB33766, sample SAMN09781740) | gut metagenome | biome: gut microbiome | host: Homo sapiens | place: Madagascar | study: EMG produced TPA metagenomics assembly of the PRJNA485056 data...
AAATTAAGAATTAAAAATTTAACATCTAGTTTAAGTATATGTTTTTTTCGCAAAAGAGTCAATAAGCAAAAAAATATCCGTTTCATTGCTGAAACGGATATTTTCTTTGACCAAGCAACGTTATTTAACTTCTTCAAAATCAGCGTCAACAACGTTGTCATCTTTCTTTGGCTGTTCGCCGGAAGCCGCACCGGTATCAGCACCCTGTGCCGCACCTTGAGCGCCTTGAGCCTGCTGTGTTTTATACATAGCTTCGCCCAGTTTCATAGAAGCCTGCATCAAAGCATCGGTCTTAGACTTCAAGTCTTCAAGGTCTTCTTTTTCCATGCTGGCTTTTACGGCATCGACAGCGGCTGTAATGCTGTTTTTATCAGCTTCGGCAACCTTGTCGCCAAATTCTTTCAAGTTCTTTTCAACTTCATGAACCAAACTTTCGGCACGGTTTTTGGCATCTACCAATTCTTTTTGCTTTTTATCAGCTTCAGCGTTGGCTTCAGCGTCTTTAACCATTTGGTCAATTTCGGCATCACTCAAACCGCCGGAAGCTTGAATACGAATGGCTTGCTCTTTGTTGGTAGCCTTATCTTTGGCCGATACGTTTACAATACCGTTGGCATCAATATCAAAAGTTACCTCAATTTGCGGCATACCACGCGGTGCAGGCGGAATACCTACCAAGTCAAACTGACCAAGCAATTTGTTGTGTGCGGCAATTTCACGCTCGCCTTGGAACACTCTGATTGTCACAGCGGTTTGCCCATCTTCGGCCGTAGAGAATACTTGAGATTTTCTGGTCGGAATAGTGGTGTTACGGTCAATCAAACGAGTAAACACGCCGCCCAAAGTTTCAATACCCAAAGACAGCGGGGTAACATCCAACAGCAACACGTCTTTGACATCGCCCATCAAAACACCGCCTTGAATAGCAGCACCGACAGCCACAACTTCATCAGGGTTTACGCCTTTATGAGGCTCACGTCCGAAAATTTCTTTAACTTTTTCTTGAACTTTCGGCATACGAGTCATACCGCCGACCAAAATAACTTCGCTGATGTCGCTGGCTTTTAATCCGGCGTCGGCCAAAGCTTTCTGGCAAGGAATTGCGGTTTTTTCAATCAAATCATCAACCAAAGATTCCAATTTAGCGCGGGTTAATTTGATGTTCAGGTGTTTAGGGCCTGTTGAATCCGCAGTAATAAACGGCAAATTGATTTCTGTTTGAGTTGTTGAAGACAATTCAATTTTAGCTTTTTCGGCAGCCTCTTTCAAACGTTGCAAAGCAAGTCTGTCGCCGCGCAGGTCAATGCCGTTTTCTTTTTTGAACTCATCGGCCAAATAGTTGACAATACGTTGGTCAAAGTCTTCACCACCCAAGAATGTATCACCGTTTGTGGCTTTAACTTCAAACACGCCGTCGCCGATTTCCAAAATAGAAACATCGAATGTACCACCGCCGAGGTCATAAACAACGATTGTGCCGGAAGCTTTTTTATCCATACCATAAGCCAAAGCAGCGGCTGTCGGCTCGTTAATAATACGCAGCACTTCCAATCCGGCGATTTTACCGGCATCTTTAGTAGCCTGACGTTGAGAGTCGTTGAAGTAAGCCGGAACTGTAATAACAGCTTTTTCTACTTTTTCGCCCAAATAGCTCTCGGCATATTCCTTAATTTTTTGCAAAACAATAGCCGAAATTTGAGACGGAGCATATTTTTGCCCTTTAACTTCTACCCAAGCATCACCATTGTCACCCGGAACAATCTTAAACGGACAATGTTCCTTAAATTTTTCTACTTCTGCCGAATCATAACGACGGCCAATCAATCTTTTAATAGCAAACAAGGTATTTTCCGGATTGGTAACAGCCTGACGTTTTGCCGGATAGCCAACCAAACGCTCAGTATCCGTAAAAGCGACCATAGACGGCGTTGTGCGCGCGCCTTCAGAATTTTCCAAAACTTTTGCGTCTTTGCCTTCCATAATGGCAAAGCAAGAGTTTGTTGTACCGAGGTCAATACCTATAACTTTATTACTCATAATTTTAAATCCTCCTTTTTCATTTCTAAAAATGTATATAGGGAGCGATTTTTGCCTATGCAAGTGCGCACAGAATTTTTTTGAAAAAATTTTAATAATGCCGCTGAAAGTAAAGTATTAAAATCATTGCAATAAGCACTAAACTTGCGTTTTTAAGTACCCCTCACCCGCAGACCAGTCTGCGACCTCTCCCGCACGGGGCGAGGTTTTAAAACACCTCTACCCAGCCGTAAAGCAATACGGATAATGGTGCAGATAAAGGCAACTCTAGTTCTGAAGAAAATCCTAGTGTACAAATCCAATCAAAAAAATTGCAGATAGTAGTGTAGATAGCGTTAAAACAAGAAGAGAGAAAATTTTAGCGTACATTGAGGTACGTGAATTTTCTCTCTTTCGCAGTTTTGGCGCCAGATGCGCTGTTAGATATGATTTTTATATACTTATTGAATATCCGCTATCCACTTCAACTAATTGCGACACCACATCAAAATCGGCGGCATTGCAAGAATAAATAATATAAAGCACTTCTCCGGCTTTTACGCTGTCGCCGGTTTTCTTTTTCAAATCCAAACCGGAGCCGATACATTGAGTAGCACCGGCATACACGCCGATTTTGTTGATTGTTATATTATTGATTGCGCTGACAACACCGTCATACGGTGCTACAACCTCGCGCACATATTTTCCCAGCTCCGGCTGCGGCTTAGCCCCTTGAGTGCTGACAATTTTTTGAAAAGCTTCCAAAGCTCGGCCGCTTTCCAAAATTTCTTTAGCGGCTGCATAGCCCTGACCGCCCCGCAGCTGCGGATCAAATTCAAGAACACGTCCTGCCAAAAATAATGATTTTTCTTTGAGGTCAACCGGCGCATCTTCGGCATTATGTAAAACTTTCATTACATCGCGCGCTTCCAAAACCGCGCCGATGCCGTTGCCGATAGGCTCGCTGCCGTCAGTAACCACCGCGTCGATAGAAATTCCCAACATATCGCCGATATATTCCACTTGCTTGCGAATGCGGATAGCTTCATTCGCCGAACGCACTCTTGCGTTTGCGCCAACCGGAATATCCAAAACCAAATGGCTGACGCCGCAGGAAATCATCATCGCCAAAATAGAGGCAATTACCAGTTCATTTTGGTTGATGCCGAGCTGGCTGCGCACATCATGCAAAAGATGATTTACCTTTGTTTCTTCCATAGCATCATAGTTCACGATTGCACCGTTATTGGCGCGCACAAATTTTTGAAATTTAGCCGCGTTGAAATCCACATCGGCCATAACTCCCATGGTGTCGGCCACACCGGCGCAAGAAGTGAGCGAGCGGATGCTTGGCTTGGCCATCGGCAAACCATATGCGGAAACAATCGCTAAAATAACCAAATCCGTCTTATCGGCCGGCACGCCGCCCAAACAATGCTGGTCAACCACAATGCTTTTTTCGTCCCAATGCAAAACTTTTTGTGCGACCAAAGCTTCGGTAAACGACACCAGTTCGGTTGCAGTCATTGAAGAAGCGCAAGCCACCAAAAACGCCGCCATATCCATTTTAGAATAGCGTCCGGCCGTAATATCGCCGATAATCGCCGCATATTCGCCGGAAGTCAAAACTTCGCCTGCTATTTTGCGGTGCAGAGCTTTGGTGCTGGCCGACGGAGCCGCCAAGCTGACATGGACTTCGGTTCCCTCTGACATATTCAAAGTATTGAAAGCGTCATCATTCAAACCGATTTCATCGGCTTCCAGCACACCGGTTTCATCCACAATCTGCAAAAAAGCATAAATTGTTTTGCCGCCTTTGTGAATTTCCAGCTTAGTTGCTTTATATAAATCATCAACTTTATATAAAGTACAATTTTTATGGATATAAGCGATATTTTCGCCAAACGACTGTACCGGTATGTGTTTTAATTTTAGCATAACGCCTCACTTTGCTTGATTATCTGAATGACAAAACTACGGATACTCCGTCTGAGCAGTTTGCAGTAGCCGCACCGATGCCCATCGGCGCCGGATGCGTACTGCTGCCGACAATCGCCACAGTATCCGAACCGCCGGTTTTTCCGTCTATGGCTTTGCTGACGTCATCAAAGCCGTCGCCTATAGACATACCTAAAAATCCGCTTGATCCCGGACCGCCCCAATTGATTGTTACCATTTCCATACACATTTCTTCGGTCAGGTTTTCGGCTTTGACGGCAAAAGTCACTATCTGGTCGCCCAAATATTGAACCGTGAATTTAACATCGCCGAACTCAAAACTGTCAGCATCTAAAAATATATCCGGAATCGCTTTGGCTTTGCGTAAAAAGGCTTCCATAGATGTGTTCTTTTTGCTGTCGTCTTCATCATCGGAATCATCATAGTTGCGCACCACCGTGCGGGTGCGGCTGGCCAATTCGCCGGTTATATCTATAACCTGATTAACTTCGTATGAATTGTGCATTTTATTGACCAAGCTGAAACCGCCGACGCTCAGCACGCCGATAATAGCCAACACACCCAGCATTTCTATCATACTGCGCCCTTGTTCATTTACATTTTTCATTACCTGCTCCTTCTAACTATTATATGGATTTTTAAACATAAAATATATTTGATTATCTGAACCTTTGTTACATTTGTCTGTTACGTTCTCTAAAGATAATTTAACAGTTTTACTGCGAACGTTCTTATCATTTGCAAAAACATATCTAATATTCGGAAATTCCTGCATGGCTAATCTTATACAAATGTTATCATCAACCTTCATAGCATGAACAGTATAATGTGGTGAATCACTAGATCCTGAAAGCTTATACGTAGAACTCAATAAGCCTGTATATATGATTATATTGTTTTTTTGATTTGGCACCCAATTAGTCGAATATAAATTATTCTTGTAAGCAAATACACTTATATCTTTATATCCACTATCCATTTGACCAATACTCTTCTGCAATTTGGTAACAGTTTCGTTAAAATCATTTACCAATTGTGTTGCTTTGTGTTCATACTGCATACGGTTTATCACATGCAAACCGCCGATACTCAGCACGCCGATAATAGCCAGCACGCCCAGCATTTCTATCATACTACGCCCTTGTTCCGTTATTTTATACATAATTATCTCCTCAAATATTTCAGCCTGAACTTTTTTTCAAAAAAACAGGAAACAGCCTTCAAAACGGACTGTTTCCCATAAATTGCGGCTTATTTTCTGTCTTTTTCCTTCATGGCCTCCGGAGCTTTCTGCACATTTTTAATCTGCGAAGTAACCGGTTTATAAATTGTTTGCTGCCATGGGCTTTCTTCAACATATTCATGTCCGCAGATACTGATGCCCAAACTGCGCAAAGCGGTTTCGGTCGGTATAAAGATATCCAAGCCATCGTTGGTTTTTACACCGCTCGGAGCCATGCCGTTGATAGTGCAGTCTTTATATATAAGTGCACCGCCGACAGTCACGTTCTGTACAAAGGTATTAGCCAAAATCTCGGCGCCTTTGGCCTCGCTGTAGCGATATCCTTCAACGCGGGCGCTGTTTTCCAAATAATCTTCGCCGTCCTTAAAGTCATTTACATCAAGCAATCCCAAAGTCAAGAAGCCGTTATGCCCCACTTCCGGCAAATTCAAATTCAGAGCCAAAGGTGTATAGGTTGTGCTGCTTTCCAGCATCAGCAACGCCGTGTTTTTAACCGGATTGATACGAACCGCATGCGCTTTCAGCTTATCATTGCGAACAGTTGTCACATCATTGCTGTTTTTGGCTTTGTCAACCAAATCGGCCGATGTTAAAATAAAGCGGTCCGAAATCAGCAAACCTGCGCCCTTGCGCCCGTTAGAACTTTGAATTTGCACAATGGACGAACGCAGACGGTAAACCGTTTCCGGCGAAAGCTGCTTGCAAGGGTCGGTAGCGTTCACGCAGAAATTATCCAGCGCTTTCACATCGCCGGTATCTACCCAAGTGTCATCCACAACCTGACACATACCATCAGATTTTACATTGCCGTTTTCATCAATGCAGGAGTTGATAATGTCATGCGTACTGCTGACATCACCGCTTTCTATTATTGTTTTATCAACAACCGTTCCATCGCCGCTGACGCCGCCGTCTTCCAACACTTTGTCCTCGCCGCCGTTTTCAACTACTCCGCCGGCTTCAACAATTTCCGGAGCTGTTTCAGCCGTGCACGGAGCGCAGCCATAAGCGCTATAGCCGCCGTCTTCCCAAATTCCGTCATTCGGAACCACCGCACCGCCGGCAACAACATTGCCGTCTTCATATATTGGCTCTTCCGCCGGCATCATTGTCATCGGAACCTGTGCATTTTGGCATAAGCACGGCTGGCAAGGCTGACACTGCATCGGGTTAAACCCTGGTTTGCCGATTTGGCAATTTGTCATGCATTGATATTCTTGAGCGTATCCGCATTTAGCCGGATTCAAAGCCCGCTCTTCATCAACCAAAGCCGCACGCTGAGCAGCCATATCTTGTGGCGAAAATCTTGTGGAAAGTCTTTCTTCAAACCCGGGCAAATTACGCAAATTGCTGGTTGCATCAGCAAAGGCGCGCTCAATCAATTTGACTTCGCCGTTGGTTTCGCCCTCATCCAATTCGCCGTAACCGGTGCTTTCGCCTTTCCAATATACTTTAGTCTGCGTCAAATCCATCAAACGCCATACCACGGTAATTTCCGACGAACCGTTGCGGGCATTGTTTTTCTGCGCTTTATCCCAGCTGTATTCATCACATACATTCATAAAGTAGTCGGTAATTTCCGCCGTCAAAACGTATTCTGGCAGCTGTGCCGTGCCGTTATCAAGACACAAATCATGCGGCATTGGCAAAACCTTATAGCAATCGCCAACCACATCTTCAAACACCGAATTAAAAGCAATATTCTTTTCCAGCACACGGCCTTTATTCAGCATAGCTTCCTTATCAAAACGACGGCAGCCGAAAATTCTAAAACGATAGTTGCCGAGTTTGGTACTATACGGTCCGTCATTACCGTTTTTTCTAATTCTGAAATCAACATGCGCTAAAGAAAGCGGAGCCATCTCACAGCAATGACGCAAGGTAGCTTCATACACAACCGGAGTATACGGCACATAGTTTTTGATTTTTACTCTTTCAGGTTCGCGTTCTGCGCATTTTTTGCATGGTCCGGGAAACAAACTTCCGTCTTTGGTGCAAGACTTGCACGGCCCGCCTGGAAACAAGCTGCCGTCTTTGTCGCCGTTGTTGCAGCTGGTGCAGGTTCCTCCCGGGAATAAACTGCCGTCGCGGTCGTTTTGCGGCGCACGCGCCGAATCTCCGTTTCCGTAACCGGCTGCGATTGCCGCGGCGCTCAATAAACTGATACCAGCCGTAGCGGCAAAAATATATGCTATTTTACGAGATTTCTTCATCTGTTTATTCTCCTATACCTGTTTAGACGGCATGACATAACGGTATGACAATGCCTCAGCTATGTGTACTTTAGACACTTTTTGTTCATTTTGCAAGTCCGCAATGGTGCGGGCAAGCTTTAAAGTTCTATGATAAGCCCTCGCCGACATTTTCATTTTGTCGGCAAAGGAAATCAGCATTTTTTGAGTTTCAGCATCCAGTTTTGCCACATCTTCCAGCAAATCGCCTTTCAGCTGCGAATTAGTGTGCAATGTCGGATAGCCAAGCTTTTTGAATCGTTCTTCCTGAATTTTGCGGGCAGCAATAACTCGTTGCCGGATAACCGCTGAGCTCTCGCCTTTTTTAACCTCGGACATCTCCCACGGGCTGACCGGCGGCACCTGAATATGAATATCAAACCTATCCATTAACGGACCGGAAATCCGCGACTGATACTCTTCGGCGCATTTAGGCGCGCGCGAGCATTCCTGACCTTGGCAGCCCAAATAGCCGCAACGACAGGGATTCATCGCCGCAATCAGCTGAAAATTAGCCGGATATTGCGTATGGCAATTCACGCGTGAAATGCTGACATAGCCGGTTTCAATCGGCTGACGCAGAGCCTCCAGAGTGGCGCGATTGAATTCCGGCAGCTCATCCAAAAACAGCACGCCGTTATGCGCCAAAGAAATTTCCCCCGGAACACCTTTGCGCCCACCGCCGATAAGCGCCGGAGTAGAAGCATTGTGATGCGGGTCGCGATATGGGCGTTCAAAACTGATTTCGCCGTTTTTCAGCTCGCCGGCAATAGAATGAATCATACATGTTTCCAAAGCTTCTTCGGTGGTAAGCGGCGGCAAAATCGTTATCAGGCGCGAAGCCAGCATTGACTTTCCGGCTCCGGGAGTGCCGACCATCAGCATATTGTGCGCGCCGGCCGCGGCAATTTCCAAAGCCCGTTTTGCAGTTTCCTGCCCTTTTACATCCGACATATCCAAAATTGATGTTTTGCTTTTCTTTTGTCTTGCCATCGGCTTCGGCAGCTGCTGCACGCCTTTAAAATGATTTATTAACGAAAGCAAACTCGGTGCCGCAACAATATCGTTTAAACCTGACCAAACCGCTTCACTGCCCTCTATTTCCGGACAAACTAAACCTTTATTCCGGCGGTTGGCATGAATCGCCACCGGCAAAACTCCGTTCACCGGCATAATTGCGCCATCCAGCCCCAGTTCGCCGATAACGATATAATTAGCGATTTCTTCAGCCGGAACAACACCTAAACCGGCTAAAATTGCCAAAGCAATCGGCAAATCAAAATGTGATCCCTCTTTCAGCAAATCCGCCGGCGCCAAATTTATGATAATACGCTTGGCGGGCAATTCCATACCAATAGAAGTCAGCGCCGCGCGCACGCGTTCTTTACTTTCGGCAATAGTTTTATCCGGAAGCCCCACAATATTAAAAGCCGGCATACCGGACGAAATTTGCAGCTGCAAATCAACATCCAGCGTATCCAATCCGTTAAAAGCTATAGTATTAACGTGTGCCTGCATTCGGTTCTCCTACCATCTCGGTACCGTTTCGCCCTCGCGCCAGCGGCGAGTCGGATAAGAGCCTTTGCGCAGCTTGTCATATTTTGCAGGCATAGTCGGAACATTTCTGAGCTGGGTATAGCCGGCGCATTCCAAGCGGCTGATGCAGTCATTTATAGCATTGTCATCTCCGCGGCAATAAGCCAAGACTCTGGTTTGCAAATTTTGCATAACCACTTGTTTTCTTGGATGTTTATTATCTACCACGTATGGAAAATCGCCTTCAATTTCATCCGGATTTATTTCTTCGTCATCTTCTTTTACCGGAGTTTCGGCCGGCGTAGCGGCACTGTCCATTATACAGCCCGGAACCTGATAGGCTCCGGCATCGTCATAAACCACCACAATTGTTTCCTGTTCGCATTCCGGATAGCTGTAATCATCTGCATAACTATAGTCGGCATAACTATAGTCGGCATAACCGGCATTCTGTGCCTGCGGAGCCGTATAGGCGAATTCATTTTGAGTACTCTGGGCAGCATCCGGTTCTTCGGACAAAACAGGGCGACGGCGGTAATCATTGTCAATTTCCACGCACGATGCCAAAACGGCAACACCCAAAACCAGCCCACATATTTTATAAAACTTAGTCATTTTTCCTCTTTATAAAACTGTTTTTTGCCAGCATAGCGCCAAAATGTTAAAATTATATTTAAGAATTGCCGCAAATTTATAAAAAAATCCTTGCATTTACAGGCGGTTTGTGTATATTAGCAAGCGTCCCTTGCCGGATTTTTAATGATTCGGCTATACATTAACCGACCCAGCCAAGGGTCATTTGTTGAGTAATCCATAAGGAGATATTAAAATATGGCAAATTATGAAAGCGTTTTAATCGCTCGTCAGGATCTCGGCGCTTCTCAAATCAACACTCTTGTTTCAGACTTGAGCGAAGTGATTAAAAAAGAAGGCGGAGAAGTTGTAAAAGTAGATAACTGGGGCTTGAAAAACCTCGCTTACCGCATCAAGAAAAACCGCAAAGGTTATTATGTTTTGTTAAACATTGTTGCTCCGGCAAAAGCTGTTGCAGAATATGAAAGACTGATTAGACTGAACGAAGATATTATTCGTTATATGACTGTCAAAGTAGAAGATTTCAACAACGAAGCAGCTGAAGAAGAAGCTGCTGTTGCAGAAGCATAAGGAGTTTATCACAATGGCTAAACAAACATTTTTCAAAAGAAAAACATGCCCGTTCTCCGGCGAAAACGCTCTGAGAATTGACTATAAAGATGTAAAACTTCTGTCTCGTTACGTTTCAGAAAAAGGTAAAATTATTCCTTCACGCATCACTTCTGTTTCAGCTAAAAAACAAAGAGAATTAGCCCGCGCCATCAAACGCGCTCGTTATATTGCTTTGTTACCATATGTTGCTATGTAGGAGGATAAAATGGAAGTAATTTTGCTCGAACACGTAGAAAAATTAGGCAGAATGGGCGATAAAGTAAACGTTAAAAACGGTTATGCCCGTAACTATTTGTTGCCTCAAGGCAAAGCTTTGCGCGCGACAGATGCCAATATGGCTTATTTTGAAGCTCAAAAAGCAGCTTTGGAAGCTCACAACCAAGAATTGTTTGAAACCGCTTCTAAATTGGCTGAATCTTTGAACGGCTTTAACGCTGTTTTGATTCGTCAGGCTGCTGAAACCGGTCAGCTGTATGGTTCTGTAACCATCCGCGACATTGCCGCTGCCATTAAAGATGCCGGCTTTGATGTTGCCCGCCGTTATGTTTATTTGGAAAAACCAATCAAAGATTTGGGTATTTACCAAGTAAAACTGAATCTGCACCCTGAAGTTTCTCAGACTATTCTGATTAACATTGCCAGAACTTCTGAAGAAGCTAAAAAGCAAGCTAAAGCTTATAACCAAGAATAATTTTATTCAGTTATATCAGCGCCTCCCCTTCATTGCAAGATGAAGGGGAGTTTTTTTATTGCTGAAAATATATTAGCAAAGCAATCCGATAATTTTTCTATAAACATGTT
>ERZ1035032.2183-NODE-2183-length-10985-cov-4.196706_pt1 | contig 10985 bp, 7 predicted proteins | sample MGYA00520693_ERZ1035032 | MGnify/ENA primary metagenome ERZ1035032 (study PRJEB33766, sample SAMN09781740) | gut metagenome | biome: gut microbiome | host: Homo sapiens | place: Madagascar | study: EMG produced TPA metagenomics assembly of the PRJNA485056 data...
CATTACGAGCGTGCCGGTTCCGGTATCGCGAAGAATGCCCCCAAGAAAAAAGGAATATTCCGCTTTTTTGAGATATTCGGCAGAAAGTTCTGGAAACTGTTTGAACTGAACCTGCTGTACTTTCTCAGCTTTTTGCCGGTGATCGGTGCAGTCGCCCTGTTTTTTGCAGTGGATTCCCAGCTGGGAACCATTCTGGCGGCGGCGTGTCTGGTGCTGTTTGCAGTGATCATCGGTCCGGCAACGGCGGCACATACGAAAATCCTGAAAAATTTTATCATGGAAAAGCCTACGTTTCTGGCACATGAATTTTTCCACACGTTCCGCACAGAATTCAAGCATGCCTGTATTGTCGGCGTGCTGGACTGCGTGCTGGCGTGCTGCATCTCGGCGGCATTTTACGTGTATCCCCGCCTGATCGAACAGACCGGCAGCAAGATGTTTTATGTGCTGTTTGCCATTACCCTGAGTATCGGTGTTATTGCACTGCTCATGAACTTTTACATTTTCCCGATGCTGGTTTCCACGAATCTTTCCCTGAAAAACGTGCTGAAAAATTCGCTGGCACTGTCGGTAGTCGCCCTGAAAACCAACATCATCACCATATTGGTATTGGCAGCAGTCATTGCGGTCTACGTGCTGGTGCTGATGTTCGTGAATATCCGGTATTCCATGATCCTGCTGTTCCTGCTGCCGGTAATGCCGGCTTCCTGGCTGGGTCTGGTGATTACGTTCCAGTCCTATCCGGTCATTCAGAAGTATATCATCAACCCTTACTATGAACAGCGGGGCGAGGTCAATCCGGAACTGGCACAGACCGTGACAGACGAGGAGGAAACCGTGTTTGAGGACCGCGGCGGCGAGGAAAAACCGATCGAGCCGGCAAAGAAATCCGGCGGCAAAAGCTCTGGCGGACGTTCGCACAAGGGAAAGGGAAAAATTATTTCTTAATTCACAAAATAAGCACTTTACAAATCGAAAAAGATGTGATATAATATATTTTGTCATGTACTTGGAATTTGGAGTAAGCCCGCAGGGGTGCATGCTTTGTCCCGTCGGGAAGTCACCTGCCTCTTTCTATGTGCATTGATGAAATATTGAATGAGGTGAAAGAACATGCTGTTGAAAGAAGAAAAAACAGAAATCATCGAGAAAAACCGGACCCACGAGAACGATACTGGTTCTCCGGAAGTACAGATCGCGATCCTGACGAAGAGAATCAACGATCTGACTGCTCATCTGAAGTCCCACAAGAACGACCACCACTCCAGACGTGGTCTGCTGAAGATGGTTGGTCACAGAAGAAACCTGCTGAACTACCTGAAGAAGAAGGACGTTAACCGTTATCGTGCGGTTATCGAGAAGCTGGGTATCCGTAAGTAAGAAACAACGATTGAAAAAAGGAAAGGCAGCACAGAGCCAGTGGCTTTGTCTGCCTTTCTGTGTATGAAATCGATTCCAAATTCAGGTATTCGCAGGAAGCCGTGTGCTTTGCAAAAGGCGAGGAGAGAGCATAGGGCTTTTTGCGAATTCGAAGGATTGGAATCAGGAAAGGAATTTCGAATTATGTTTGAAAATGTACAGCGATTTGAAACTACATTTGCCGGAAGACCCCTTTCGGTAGAAACCGGAAAAACCTGTGCACTGTCCAACGGTTCCTGCTGGGTACGCTACGGTGATACCGTTGTTATGGCGAATGTCACAGCCAGTGCCAAGCCCAGAGAGGGAATCGATTTTTTCCCGCTGTCAGTAGACTACGAAGAACGTATGTATTCCGTAGGCAAGATTCCCGGCTCCTTCACCAAGCGGGAGGGAAAGCCCTCTGAAAAGGCGATCCTGACTTCCCGTATGGTAGACCGTCCGATTCGTCCGCTGTTCCCGAAGTCTATGCGGAATGACGTTTCTGTAGTCATGACAGTTATGGCAGTGGATCCGGACTGTGCACCGGATATTGTAGGCATGATCGCCACTTCTATCGCTCTGTCGATCTCCGATATTCCGTGGAACGGACCGATCGCCGGCATCAGTGTTGGTCTGGTAGACGGCGAGATCGTGCTGAACCCCACACTGGAACAGCGGCAGCACAATGACCTGCACCTGACGGTTGCCGGTACCAAGGACAAGATCGTCATGATCGAAGCCGGTGCGAACGAAGTGCCGGAAGATACCATGTTGCAGGCAATTCTGACTGGCCACGAAGAAATCAAGAAAATAGTTGCCTTTATTTCCGAGATTCAGGCGAAGATCGGCAAGGAAAAGTTCACATTCGAGGCACACGAGGTCGATCAGGAACTGTTCGAAAATATCGATGCCATGGTACATGAGCAGGTAGAACACGCACTGGATACCAATGATAAAAATGAACGTGATGCCCGTCTGCGTCCGATCATTGATACCGCACACGAAACATTTGATGCTGTCTGCGGCGAAGAAACCGGCATGATCGATGAGATCCTGTATCTGATTCAGAAGAAAATTGTCCGTGCATGGCTCTATGAGGGCAAGCGTGTGGACGGCAGAGGCATTGACGAGATTCGTCCGCTGGCTGCGGAAGTCGGCGTGCTGCCCCGTGTACATGGTACTGGTCTGTTCACCCGTGGTCAGACACAGGTGTTGACAGTTGCTACGCTGGGACCGGTCAGCGACAGCCAGAAGCTGGACGGTCTGGACGAGGAAACCTCCAAGCGTTACATGCATCAGTATAATTTCCCGTCCTACTCTGTAGGCGAAACCAAGCCCAGCCGCGGTCCGGGACGGCGTGAGATCGGTCATGGTGCACTGGCAGAACGTGCCCTGATTCCGGTGCTGCCCACAGTGGAAGAATTCCCGTATGCCATGCGTCTGGTGTCCGAGGTGCTGTCCTCCAACGGCTCTACCTCACAGGCATCGATTTGCGGTTCGACACTGGCACTGATGGACGCAGGCGTGCCGATTCACGCACCGGTTGCTGGTATTTCCTGCGGTCTGATCACACTGCCGAACAGCGATGAGTTCAAGACCATGGTAGATATTCAGGGACTGGAAGACTTCTACGGCGATATGGATTTCAAGGTTGGCGGTACCAAGAAGGGTATCACTGCCATTCAGGTTGATATTAAGGTAGACGGTCTGACACCGGCAATCATTGCCGAAGCCTTTGAAAAGACACGGAAAGCCCGTCTGTACATTCTGGACGAGATCATGCTCAAGGCAATTCCGGCTCCGAGAGATACCGTGGGCGAATTCGCACCGAAGATGCTCCAGATCAAGATCCCGACTGACAAGATCCGTGATGTCATCGGTCAGGGTGGTAAGGTGATTCAGAAAATGTCCGCAGAGTGCGGCGTGAAGATCGATGTCAACGAGGACGGTCACGTATTTATCAGCGGCATTTCCATGGAGGGCTGCCGCAAGGCATACCAGATGATCGAAACCATTGCCATTGATCCGGAAGTCGGCTCGATCTATAAGGGCAAGGTCGTTTCCATTAAGCCGTTCGGTGCCTTTGTAGAAATTGCACCGGGACGCGACGGTCTGGTACATATCTCCAAGCTGGACAAGGAACGGGTAGAACAGGTAGAGGACGTGGTTTCCGTAGGCGATGCCATTATCGTAAAGGTTATGGACATCAAAGACGGCAAGATCAGCCTGTCCCGCAAAGACGCTCTGGAAGAACTGGAAGCCCGCCGGAAACAGCAGGAAACAGAATAAGTGAAAATGCAGCACCCATAAAATACGCCTGACGGTTTTGTGCGATGTTGTTTGAAAAAGAAAAACGCTGTGCAACGAAGAATTGCACAGCGTTTTTTGTATATGCGGAAAGAAGAATTATTCCTTTGTGGTTTCGTCAGAAGAATCCTTTTCTTTCAGGAACAGGGTGATTACCAGTACCACTGCGAAAATTACGGAAAGCACTGCCCATACGACCAGATCGCCGAAGTTTTCACTCAGGTTTGCAAAGGCGAAAATAGCAGCCAATGCGTATAAGATGATCGATGCAATAGTGCCACCCTTGGTCTTTCTGGCAGCAATTGCGACAATGCCGGCTGCCAGCAGGAAAAATCCTGTGAACAGTCCGCCAGCACCGCTAGAACTTTCTGCTTCGGAAATGGCTTCACCGATGCCGGCAGCACAGGACTGGAATCCTACCACTGCGGAAATTACAATGGAGAGAATGCCCAGAACCAGTCGCAGAATGACTGCACTGTTTTTGTAAATCGTTTTTTGTCCTTTTGCCATGATAAAATACCTCTGCTTTCTGATTACTGTATGGAAACCTTGATCGGATCAGATTCCGCTACGGTTTCGTAATTGCTGTTGCTGATGACAAGCTTGAATTCCAACTCATTCATTTCTGCCGGTAGCTCCTCGCCGATGAACGACATGGTTTCGTTGGCATATTTGCCGGCTGCCACCTCGGCATACAGAGAACCGTCGTACATTGTATTGTCAATGGAAATGTTTTCCGCACGAACGGTGTATGTTTCCGTGCCGTTGTTCTCGATGAGAAATTGAAATTCCGTGCCCCAGATGTCGTCGTCCATCTTGCCGGCATAGGAAACGACTACACCGTTTGCTTCATAAATTTTGTTGGCTTCTGTTTTTTCGCTGGTGATGCTGTCATCAATCACGAGAGTGACCTTTTCGGTGTCGGCAATAGTATCGAACGTGTCACTGTCGAAAATGTGGAACGAAAGTTCAACAGTTCCCAGTTCGTCCTTGGTGGAAAAATAGATTGTGTCATTTGCCGTTTTTCCAGAAGCCACATCGCAGGAAAAATACGGATCGTCCATGACGCCATTGACGGAAACTTCTCTGGTCTGAACGGAAATGTTTTTGTCGGACAGATTCTCAATGGTGACTTTCAGCCCTTTGCCCATCCAGCTTTCTTCGTCAGTGCCGGTGTAGGTGATTCGGACGGTGCTGTCCTCGAACAATACCTTTGATTCGTCAGCGGCATTGTCGCTTTTTTCTGTATCACTGCTGTCCTCGTTCTGGGATTCTTCCGCATCGCTGCTCTCCTCTGCGGCACTGCTTTCCTTGGCAGAAGATTCCTCCGCCTTCTGGGAAGCACTGCTGTTTCCGGCACCGGAACAGCCGCCCATTGCCCCGAGCATTGCGATGACCAGCAGTCCCGCAAGCCATTTGTGTTTCATGTTGTAATATCCTCCTTTTTTGATGATGTTTCCCTTTTTTCCAAAATGGAATAATCTCATTATAGCACAATTCGTTCTAAATGTCAATAGAACATTTCATTCTAGCATAAAATAAAACCATATTCTTGAAAGGGTGATATTTTATGCAGTATATTCGCATTCGGAACTTACGGGAGGACATGGACATGACACAGACGGACATGGCAAAGGTGCTGTTCATCAGCCAGCGAACCTATAGCTATTACGAGTCCGGCGGGCATGACATTCCCACGGAAGTGCTGGTACGCATTGCCGATTTTTATCAGGTGTCGGTGGACTATCTTCTGAACCGGACGGACAAGCGGGAGATGAACCGATAAAAAACCGCACTTGCAGCATGTGCTGCAAATGCGGTATTGCCTTAGAAATGTTGTTTTTGTTTTCGCCGCCGCAGCCAACAGTTTCCGGTGAAAAACAGCAGCGTCAAGCCGATTCCGGCGGCGGAGCAGTACTTGCCGGCTTTTGCCAGCGGAGCTGTATAGGTGATGCTGATCTGATGCTCTCCCTGTGTGATCGGGAATCCCAGAAAGTCTGTGTCTGTGCGGGAATAGGCGGTTTCCTTTCCGTCCACGGTGACGTGAAAGCCGGTGTCATAGGGGACTGCCAGCACGAACCAGCCGTCCTGCTTCACCTGAATGCTGCCAGCCATGGTGTCGTCACCGAGGGTGTCGTGGTGCAGCTGCCACGGGCTGATTTCCGCGGAGGTGTCCTCCAGTACCTGGTATTCCATAGTGTACATCACCGGTTTGGAAATGACATAATCGCCGGCGGAAAATTTCAGTTTCAGCTTCTGAATGGGCTTGTCGGAGGAAAGCGTGTACTGGAAGTTGTTGTTATTGTTCTGGTACTTCCACTGGGGGTCTGTCAGCTTGTTGCGGATACCGTTAATGGTAATTGCCACGTCGCCGGTGGTGGTGCCGTTCCCGAGGTGATTGTCCACGTGGAATTTCAGCAAAAGCAGATCATCGATCGGCTCATCGAGTGTGACCGTTACCGAGAAGTCCGTTTTGCTGTGCACATAATACTTGCCGTCACCAATGGCGGTGATCTGTTTGTCACTGTATGCCGTGGCAGTATAGGATGGGGCGATCTGATGAATGCTGTCCGGCTGCTTGGCGTGGAATGTGGAATCCTCCGGCAGGTCTGCGGCATTGACTACAGCATTTTCCAGCAGTGCTTCCAGCTGATTGGGATAGCGAAGTCCTTTCAGTTCCTCGGTAGTCATGATGTTGGAGGTGGCGAAGCCAATGGGATAGGCAAGTGTGTTCTCGTACAGCAGATACGCTCCCTCCTGTCCGATCTGCCGGAATCCGTAACGGGTAATGGGCTTTTGGCTGATCAGATACTTTTCTCCCATGAGAATGCCGAAAACCGGATTCTTGGACTGTACGATCATGGCGGCGTTCCGAATGCCGTTTTCGTTGTGGGTCTGCCGGAAATAAAAGTCGGAAAATGCGGCATTGTGGACAGAGGAATAGACGGAACTCCGGTAGTAATTGCTGCCCCAGATGCGGTTTACTGTGTCGCCGGCGTGGTACTCGTTGGAAATGCGGTAAAAACTGTCGTCTTCTGCTGCAAGCTGATCTGTCAGTGTTTGAATCTCCGAGGAATAGACAATGCTGACATCTTCCTTGGACATGTAGGTGTCGCAGAGATTGACTGTCAGACAGGTCGCGGTGCTGAATGCCAGCGTAGGGATCAGCAGGATTTTTGTGGAGGCGTTTCCGGAGAACTTGGCATTCTGCCGGCGGAAATAGAACAGGAATGCCGCCAGCATCGAAAGCCCGTCCAGAATCACTGCAATTTGCTCTGCATCGGTTCCGGTCTGGGACAGGATACCCATACCCAGCACTGCGGAAAACAGCAGCAGCGTGGAACGCAGAGCGATCTGGTGGGACTGTAAGGTCTTCCAGAAGAATCCGCACAGCAACAGCAGCAGCGGCAGCAGGGGAATGTACGCCTTGGGATCCAGATACATCGTGCCGTTCATGAGGTATAGCAGCAGAGGACACGCCAGAATCACGCCAAAGACACCGGCGAGAAACCGGTATGCCCTTTGCGGAAAGCAAAGCATGGCACAGATCGCCAGAATGCTGAAAGAGGTCATGCCAATGGAAAAGGGACTGTATGTCAGATAATTCAAGTGCATGCCAGGTAACAGCAGGCTCCAGAGGCTCTGAGAGCTGCCGGAAACATCTCTGCCGTGTAGCAGGGTCCATGCCACCGGCAGCAGCAGAAACGCGGCGAGAACGGCTCCCAGCAGCAAATGCAGACAGGTGATGCCAATTGTCCGCATCAGCTGCCGGAACAGGTGCACATGGTGCTGGTGCAGGGTGAGAAAAATGGCGTAGATGAGAATCGCGAAAAAGGCTCCTACGCTGAAAAAGAAGCTGGTGAGGAGAATGCAGGCAGATGCTGCGATCAGTGAAAGACTGCACCGTTTCTCCAGAGCATGATGCACGGCGAACAATGCCCAGAACAAAAAGGGAAAGTAGTTCACGAACATGATGTGGTGATGACTGTGGAAGATGACCGGTGCCGCCAGCAGATAGAGCACTGCCATAAAAAGGGACAGATTGGGAACGAACCATTTCCGCAGCCAGAAATAGCAGAGAAATGCACTGAGCAGCGTCAGCAGGATGTTGGAGATTTGCAGGTACGTCGCCATAGACAGCCACGGAAACGCAAAGGACAGCAGGATCACCGGACTGTACAGCCCGTAGTAGGCGAAATTGAAAATATTCTGTCCGCCGCCCAGCTGCATGGCGAAATTGGGAAAGAGATTGCCAGTGGCATAGAAACGGGTGCGGAAGTATTCCGGAATGGCAAAGTGCTGGTTGCTCCAGTCCGTCTGTGCCCCGTATACACAGCCGGGGTGCACCAGAAAGATCAGCAGCACTACCGCCCCCAGAATCCCTGTCAGAATCCCGCAATGCAGCAGTGTCTTTTTACGTGTTGTCGTCATCAGTGCTTCCTCCGCGAATTTGTGTCCACATTTCGTAGGGGTTCATGTGGGACAGATTCTGAATGGTGTGTGCCTGCGAAGTGTACAGCTGTAGCAGTGCTTCCTTTTGTTGCAGTGCATCATCGGAGATCGGTGTCAGGCTGTCCTGCACGTCAGGCAGCGTTGCTGCACGGTAGTACTTTCCAAAGACGTACAGCGGTTCCTGCAATTGGTTGGCATCGTACAGGGCGGTGACGATCTGGTGTGTCATCTTGTGGTGAATGTGTCCGTATTCGCCCTTGGCGTTATGGGTGACGATGTCCTCCCACGGCTGATAGGTCATAACTTTTTCGAGGTCTGTCTGTATCTGGGAACGAACATGTGTCCAGTCGTCCCGTTTGCCGGCGACTTTGTCCGGATAGGACAAGATCAGCCCTACATTGTTCGAAGCCTGCATGACTGCCTGAAACTCTGCGGAACGGGTGGCGTTATATCCGTTGGTAATGCACACCACCAGATACCCGCCATCTGCGATGTGAGCACCGCCCCAGAGGGTTTCGTCGTCGGGGTGTGCCACGATCATCAGGTGAGTGATGCCGGTCAGATCCAGTTCTGCCAGCCGTTCGTCAGTCAGCGGTGCAATATCATAGGCACGTGCAGAGGCGACTGCACGGCAAAGCCCGAACAGTCCGCCCACCAGTGCCAGAATCGCCAGAAGCACGGCGAGAATTTTTTGAAACTTGATGTGATGTAATTTCATGGAAAACGCAACTCCCTTGCTATGACTGTTTCAACTGTTGTATATGTCGTGCAACAGTTTGCAATATTAGTATAGCACAGTGCAGTGGAATTGTCAAGGGCAAAATGCAAAAAACCGCCTGTATTCCGCAAATGGGAATACAGACGGTTTCTCAAAGAATGGGAGGTAAACCACTCTTTGCAGTAATTACTTTAGATTTGAGCGATCAGACATTGAAGATGATGTCGCTGTATGCCGGTACCGGCCACTTTTCAGAAGGCGTGATAACTTCCAGAGCGTCCACAGCGGCACGCAGATCGTCCATTACCGGAATGACATCTTCCCGATAGGACTTTGCCATAGACAGTACGCAGTCATCCTTTGCGGCGGCAGCAGCTACAGCAGCCTCCAGCTTCTCGGTAGCTTCATAAGCTGCCTTTGTCAGGCTGCTGACCTTTTCTGCCAGTTCCTTTTCGACGCAGGAGCAGATGTCCAGCGACTGCTTCACTGCGGCAGCATCGCACAGTTCCTTGGTGTAGGCAATGCAGGTCGGGATATACTTCTTCTTTGTCATGTCGATCATGGTCAGTGCTTCGATATTGATGGTCTTTGCATAGTTTTCCAGCAGGACTTCCATACGAGCCTTGATTTCCTTTTCGGACAGTACGCCGAATTTCTGGAGCAGAGCAACATTCTTGGCATCTGCATAGTGCGGAACGCAGTCAACAGTGGATCTGAAGTTCGGCAGACCACGCTTTTCTGCTTCAGCGACCCATTCGTCGGAATAGCCGTTGCCGTTGAAGATGATACGCTTGTGTTCCTTGATAATGGAAACCAGCAGCGATTTCAGCTCATCATCGAACTTGTCAGCCGGAACGCCTTCCATCTTGTCGGCGATGTCAGAGAGTTCGCCGGCAACAATGGCATTCAGCAGAGAGTTCGGGCAGCCGATGTTGTCGGAAGAACCAACCATACGGAATTCGAAACGGTTGCCGGTGAAAGCGAACGGAGAAGTCCGGTTTCGGTCGGTGGAATCCTTCGGGAAGTCCGGCAGAGCGTCTACGCCGATCTCGAATACCTTGGATTCGCTCTTGTAGGAAGTGCCTGCTTCCAGTGCGTCCAGAACGCCCTGTAATTCTTCGCCCATGAAAATGGAGATGATTGCCGGCGGAGCCTCGTTTGCACCCAGACGGTGGTCGTTGCCGGCAGAGGAAGCACTGATGCGGAGCAGATCTGCATATTCATCAATACCCTTGATGATTGCACACAGGAAGGTAAGGAACTGCATGTTCTCCATCGGTGTGCAGCCCGGATCCAGCAGGTTCTGTCCGTCGTTGGTTGCCATAGACCAGTTGTTGTGCTTACCGGAACCGTTGACACCTGCGAACGGCTTTTCGTGCAGCAGGCAGACCAGACCGTGTTTCAGGGCAACCTTTTCCATAACTTCCATTGCCAGTTCGTTCTGGTCAGTGGAAATGTTGGTGGTGGAGAATACCGGAGCCATTTCGTGCTGTGCCGGAGCAACTTCGTTGTGCTTGGTGGTAGCGAATACGCCAACCTTCCACAGAGCCTCGTCCAGATCAGCCATGTAAGCAGCAACGCGGGGCTTCAGGTTTGCGAAATACTGGTCGTCCAGTTCCTGTCCCTTCGGCGGCATTGCACCGAACAGGGTACGACCGGTCATGATCAGGTCTTCACGCTGATCGTACATCTTCTTGTCGATCAGGAAGTATTCCTGTTCCGGACCTACGGTAGAGGTGACCTTGGTTGCGGTGGTGTTGCCGAACAGACGCAGAATGCGGACTGCCTGCTGGCTCAGAGCGTCCATGGAACGCAGCAGCGGTGTTTTCTTGTCCAGTGCTTCACCGGTGTAGGAAACGAATACGGTCGGGATATACAGAGAGCCTTCCTTGACGAAGCAGTAGGAAGTCGGATCCCATGCGGTATAGCCTCTTGCAGAGCAGGTTTCACGCAGACCGCCGGACGGGAAAGAAGAAGCGTCCGGTTCGCCCTTAACCAGCTCCTTGCCGGAGAAGTTCATAATTACCATGCCGTTGTCAGTGGGGCTGATAAAGGAATCGTGCTTTTCAGCAGTAGAACCGGTCATCGGCTGGAACCAGTGGGTGTAATG
>ERZ1035032.2187-NODE-2187-length-10962-cov-6.070505_pt1 | contig 10962 bp, 10 predicted proteins | sample MGYA00520693_ERZ1035032 | MGnify/ENA primary metagenome ERZ1035032 (study PRJEB33766, sample SAMN09781740) | gut metagenome | biome: gut microbiome | host: Homo sapiens | place: Madagascar | study: EMG produced TPA metagenomics assembly of the PRJNA485056 data...
ATGTGACACATGGACAATTCAGAAAAATTCAAGTCTTCTAGGATTAATAATATATTACTGCGTGCGATATTTGCTCCACTCGAAACTTTATTATTCCATAAAGTAGAACTTTTCCTTTGGTTCTCTTTTGTTATTGTTGCAGGTTTGCTTGGTGTCATAATCAATATTATAAAAAGGTGGATATTTGATGGATGGGACTTTTCTGTAGCTTTAGGACCTGATTCAGCTGCTGGGAGTTTTTATACTTTTTCATTGGTAATGATTTCTTCCTTGATATATCCATTATTTTCAAGGTTCATAAAGAGCGAAAAACCAGAATACAGGAAAGTACACATACTATATATTACAATATTGATATTCACATTGCTCTTTTGTGGTGTTTTTTATTCGTTTTCGACTCTTACTCAACCAATGGGGGCTTATACGAAATTACAGAATGTTGATATGTGTTTAGATCGCTCACAATTATTATTCTTTGTATTGTCAATTATATTTTCCGCCTATTCATTTGGACTCACATTAATCGGTCAACATGAAGATGAATTACATTTATCGGACGATTATTTGGAAAAAGAACAACATCAAGTAAAAAAACTTTCACAGCAATCTTCTTCGTCTGTAAGTTCTGCAACTACCCCTGATGGAACTAAAATAACAATATGAATCTATGAATAATATTTTCAATTATATAGAAGTCCAACAACCAATAGGTACATTCTATTTATGTAGTATACCTGCAACTTTCTTGTTGAAAGTTGTTAAGTCTACACCAAGGAGTGATGATCAGTATGCTGTACAACGTGAGAAGTCACCACAGCGAATAAGAGATATAGGAGCATATTGTTCAGATCCAGATGCTATATTTCCAACACCTATAGTTGTTAGTGTTAATAGTAACGATGTGATTCTTGATGAAGAAAAACATATAATTGTAATACCTACAGATAAGGGGATAATAGGAGATGTTATTGATGGACAACATCGGTTGTGGGGTATAGAAAGTTCAAAACGACCTGAACGGTTCCAACTTCCAGTTGTGTTTATGTTTGACTTAACAGTAGCAGAACAAGCTTATATTTTCTCCACCATAAATAGTAATCAACGTAAGGTTGACCCAAGTCTAATATATGATTTGTTTGATGTTTCAGAAAACAGAAGTCCATATAAAACAGTTCATGAAATAGCAAGAGTTATGAACTCTTCAGAATCTTCTCCCTTTTACAATAGGCTCAAAATGCTTGGCAAGAGAACTTCCAATCAAGAAAAGGCGACCCTTTCTCAAGGAACATTTGCAAAGAGTATATTGATGCTCATATCCAAGAAACCTGATGAAGATACTAGAAATCTTAAATTAAAAAAGAATTTGGCAGACGACCCAAGACTACCATTACGTTTTCTTTTTATTGAGGGAAAAGATGATTTATTGGTCAGAATTCTTTCAAATTGTTTTAATGCTTTAAAAGAGGTTTTCCCTGCAGAATGGGAAACGCCAACGAGCAATATATTATGGAAATCAACAGGTTTTAGAGCTGTCATTTACGCTTTGTCAAGTTTGTGTAGAAAAGGGCTTAGAGAACATGTATTGACAAAAGATTTCTTCATTAAGTGTTTTGAGGCTTTTAAAGAAGTGTTGTCAAAAGAGCAATTAACTCTTACAAGTAAATCCTTTCCTGGAGGTGGAGAGCAAAATCAAAAAAAACTTGCAAATATACTCATACAAAGTATAGCAAATTTAAACATGTCTGAATATGATGATAATCTGACAAAAGAAGTGAACATTCAATCTTTTATTCAAACTATTGATGCTGACCGATATGAGCTGTTTGACATATGCCAAGCTCTCGACAAAGGAACTGTGGCTTATGATACGATTGTAGTTGAAACTTTGAATAGTGGTATTAGGCTTATACATCGTTTTTCAGATACGTCAATATTTATAGAAGAAAGTCAGCGCAAGCCGTATCTCAAATTTATTGAGATACATTATATGAATGATCTCGATTATAATTCATGGATAGTGTTAAAAGAAGAATTAGATAGTACCAAGTAGGTAAATACGATAGAAGAGAATTATTCAACCCCTTAAATAAATCATTATGTTATCACAAGAATCAAAAGAGAAGATGAGACTTTGGTTAAGTCTTTGGCCAGAATCTGGTCATGCTGAAGATGAGAAACGAAAAGATGATTTCATCAAGAGTTTAAAGGCGCATGGTGAAATTGTCGATTTCAATGATTTATATGATTGTTATCGAGAAGTAAAACCTGAGTTACTTGACGATGTAGCCAAGGAAAGATGTAGAGAATGGATTGAGGAAATATGCAATTCTCAAGCAAAGAAAATTAACGGATAATTAATGTTCAATTAACGGTCATTAATGTTCAAAGATATAACTCAACATTCAACACTTAAAATTCAACATTGCCGTAGGCTTCAATTCACAATTGACCAACTCTCAATCGCATGCGTAGCAGCGAATAACTCGTAATTCCTAACTCAAAATTCAAAATTGCCGAAGGCTACCATTCAACATTGCCTCTGGCAACAATTCAACATTCAAAACTCAAAATTCTAAAAGATATGCAACTAATTTTATTATCCGGAGGCTCTGGCAAACGTCTGTGGCCTCTTAGCAACGATGCACGTAGTAAACAATTCCTTCCATTATTGGCTTCGCCAAATGGTGGTATGGAATCTATGATACAGCGTGTAGTACGTCAGATTCGTGAGGCAAAGCTTACAGACAATATAACGTTCGCAACCAATGCTGTGCAGCGTGACAGCATTATCAACCAATTGGGCGAGGACGTTAATGTAGTGACAGAACCAGAGCGTAGAGATACATTCCCTGCCATCGCTCTTGCTGCAAGTTATCTTGCAAAAGAAAAGAAATGCAATGATGACGAGGTGGTTGTAATTATGCCTTGCGATGTATATACAGAATCAAAGTATTTTGCAACTATAGCCAAAATGGTAAAGGCTGTTGAGAATAACGTTGCCGACCTTGTGTTGATGGGCATCACTCCAACTTACCCAAGCGAGAAGTTCGGATATGTAGTTCCTGAATTAGTTACATCAAAAGAATCGGTTACTTCATCAGAATCAGTTAAATCAGAAGAATCCGTATTCACTAATGACTGTCTCCGTGTAGCACGCTTCACCGAGAAACCCAATGAGGAGAAGGCAAAGGAATTGCTTAAGCAGAATGCCTTTTGGAATGGTGGAGTCTTCGCCTTCCGTCTTGGCTACATGATGAATATCGTATACCAATATATACAAACAGAGACATTCCAGGAGACCCACAAACGCTATACAGAGTTTCCTAAAATCAGTTTCGATTATGAGGTGGCTGAAAAGGCAGAGTCTGTAGCCGTTGTTCCTTTCTCTGGTCAGTGGAAAGACCTTGGCACATGGAATGCCTTGTGTGAGGAATTGCCCAGCACACATATTGGCAATGTGATGATGGGGGAGAACAATGAAAATACTCATGCCGTAAATGAATTGGGAATCCCCGTATTCTGCAACGGATTGAAGGATGTGATAGTGGCAGCTTCTCCTGATGGCATAATGGTGTGCGACAAGCAGGATTCAGAAAAGATAAAGGACTATGCCAATAAACTTATCACACGCCCTATGTATGAGGAGCGCCGTTGGGGTTCCTATCGTGTGTTGGACAATGCAGAATACGAAGACGGCACTCGCTCATTGACAAAGACCATACACCTGAACGCAGGAAAGCACATAAGCTATCAGTTGCATCATCATCGCAGCGAGACTTGGACATGTGTTGAGGGAGAGGGAATATTTGTATTGGATGGTGAGCGTAAAGAGATTAAGCGTGGTGATGTGATGAATATTCCACTCGGACATCATCATGCCATAAAAGCTATAACAGATTTGACTTTTATAGAAGTACAGATAGGCAATCCTCTAATAGAGGAAGACATTGAGAGATTTGATTTTGAATGGTAGAGAAGATAACATTGCTTCAATAAAAATAACACAATATAAAAACAAAACAGTAATTTATGAGTAAGCAGAACATTGCCCTTATCACGGGCGTTACAGGTCAGGATGGCTCTTATTTGGCAGAGCTGCTGTTGGAAAAAGGTTATGATGTACATGGCGTTATCCGCCGCTCGTCAGTCGATTACCGTGAGCGCATAGCTCATCTTGAGGGAAAGCCACACTTTCATCTTCACTATGCCGACCTTGGCGACTCAATGTCTATCGTAGGCGTTGTGTCTGAGGTGCGTCCTACAGAGATTTATAACCTTGCAGCACAGAGCCATGTGCAGGTTAGCTTCGACTCTCCTGAGTTCACCGCTGACGTGGATGCCGTGGGTGTGCTCCGAATTATCGAGGCTGTGCGTAAGGTGGGACTTGCAAGCTCTTGCAAGATTTACCAGGCTTCCACTTCTGAGCTTTATGGCAAGGTGGAGGAGGTTCCGCAGAACGAGAACACTCCTTTCCATCCGTTCTCTCCTTATGCTGTTGCCAAGCAATATGGCTTCTGGATTATCAAGGAGTATCGTGACGCATACAACATGTTCTGCTGCAATGGTATTCTCTTTAATCATGAGAGTGAGCGTCGTGGCGAGACCTTCGTTACACGCAAGATTACTCTTGCCGCTGCCCGTATTGCACAAGGCTTGCAGGACAAACTCTATCTCGGCAACCTTGACTCATTGCGCGACTGGGGTTATGCCAAGGATTATGTTGAGTGCATGTGGCTTATCCTTCAGGCTCCAAAGCCAGAGGACTTTGTCATTGCTACTGGTGTTCAGCACAGTGTGCGTGAGTTTGCACAACTTGCCTTCCATTATGTAGGCATCGAATTGAAATGGGAGGGAAAGGACGAGAACGAGAAGGGTATCTGCGTAAGCGGACCAGAGAACCTTGTCGGCAAGACTCTTGTTGAGGTGTCTCCCGACTTCTACCGTCCTACTGATGTTGTTAACCTTTGGGGCGACCCGACCAAGGCTAAGGCCAAGCTTGGTTGGAATCCTAACACTACCTCATTCGAGGAACTTGTAAAGATTATGGTTGACCATGATATGGCAAAGGTTGCATCGGAGGGTGCTGCTGCCAAGGTAAGAATGAACTTGGCTGAGTATTTGGAAAAGGGAATTGTGAAGTAGTTTTCACAATGTTAAGTGTTTAATGTTAAATGTTAAATTGAGATGCTGAGTAAAGACAGTAAGATATACATTGCGGGACACCACGGACTTGTGGGTTCCGCTATATGGAACAACCTTAAGGCTCGTGGCTACAACAATCTTGTAGGCCGCAGCCATAAGGAGTTGGACCTTACAGACCAACAGGCAGTTACACGCTTCTTTGATGAGGAGCGTCCTGATGCCGTTGTGCTGGCTGCCGCTTTTGTGGGCGGCATCATGGCCAACTCTCTCTACCGTGCCGACTTCATCATGCAGAATATGAAGATGCAGTGCAATGTTATAGAGAATGCCTATAAGCATGGAGTAAAGAAATTGCTCTTCCTTGGTTCTACTTGTATCTATCCAAAGAACGCTCCGCAGCCTATGAAGGAGGATTGCTTGTTGACATCGCCTTTGGAGTATACCAATGAGGAGTATGCCATTGCGAAGATTGCGGGATTGAAGATGTGCGAGTCGTATAATCTGCAGTATGGCACCAACTATATAGCAGTCATGCCGACTAACCTTTATGGACCGAATGACAATTTCCATCTTGAGAACAGTCATGTGATGCCGGCTATGATGCGCAAGATATACTTGGCCAAGCTCATTTATGAAGGCGACTGGCGCAGTATAGAGGTTGACATGAATAAGCGTCCTATCAACCCTACTGACAAGCTTCGTGCAATAATAGGGGAGGGTAATGTTGATGGAAGTAATTCTCACGAACGAATCTTGAAGGCATTGGAGTTTTATGGTATATATAATAATAAGGTGGTGCTTTGGGGTACAGGCACTCCGCTTCGTGAGTTCCTTTGGAGTGAGGATATGGCAGACGCAAGTGTACACGTTCTGTTGAATGTTGACTTCAAGGATATCATCGGTATAGAGAAGTACAGCAGCGTGTTCTATGGAGCAAAGACCGACGGTTCGGTTGACAGAAACAACTCTGAGGGTCGTGGCGGTGCTATTCCTTCTCTTGGCGAGATACGCAACTGTCATATCAATGTAGGTACAGGTAAGGAACTTACCATTCGTGAGTTGTCGGAACTTGTTGTTAAAGCCGTTGGCTTTGAAGGCACGGTGGAATTTGACACCACAAAGCCTGATGGCACTATGCGCAAGCTTATCGACGTGAGCAAGCTTCATTCGTTTGGCTGGACACATAAGGTGGAGATAGAGGATGGCGTTCAGAAGCTGTTCGAGTGGTATAAAGACAGCCTCAACAGCTAATGAAGTCAATCGTAACACGTAAGTACCTGATACCGTTTGCCCTTGTAGCATCCCTGTTCTTTTGTTGGGGATTTGCTCATAGCATACTTGATGTGCTCAACAAGCATTTTCAGAACATGCTGGAAATCTCCAAGACACGTTCTGCCCTTGTACAGGCAATGGTATATGGAGGCTATTTCATCATGGCAATTCCGGCAGGTGTCATCATAAGGAAATGGGGCTACAAGGCAGGTGTAATCACAGGACTTATACTATATGGTATTGGAGCGCTCCTCTTTGTGCCGAGCGAACGGATGATGTCATTTGAGTTTTTCCTGCTATGTCTCTTCATCATCGGTTGTGGACTCACATGTTTGGAGACCGCTGCCAATCCTTATGTCACAGTGCTTGGCGAGCCAGATACGGCTGCTTCAAGGCTCAATCTCGCCCAAAGCCTTAATGGATTGGGATGGATAGTCGGTCCATTGGTGGGCGGACTTATCATCTTTGGTGATTCAGGTTCTGTGGCACTCCCTTATGCAGTCATAGGAATCGCAGTGCTTGTTATAGCTGTATTGTTCAGCCGTATGCAGTTGCCCGAGATTGTGGATACTTCCACCTCCGAGAAAGCAGGTATAGACAAACTCAGTAAATCAGCATCTTACCTTTTTGGCCTTGTTGCCCTCTTTGCTTATGTGGCAGCCCAAACAGGCGTAAACAGTTTCTTTATCAATTATGTTACTGAAGCCTCAAGTACAATAACCAATCAGCAGGCGGCCCTGATGCTCTCCTTTGGAGGCATGGGCTTCTTCCTGGTTGGCAGACTCCTTGGCACATGGCTGATGAACTACCTCTCAGCCCCACGCCTGTTACTGATATGTGCCGTGGGTGCCATGATATGTATGATAGGTGTGATATGTGGCGGAACCGTCGGACTCATATCATTGATAGTGACCTATCTGTTTGAGAGCATAATGTTTCCAACAATCTTTGCCCTTGCCCTTCAGGGACTAAGCACTTCTGCCACCAAGCGCGGTTCGTCCTACTTGATCATGACTGTCGTGGGTGGTGCAATCGCTCCCATGCTAATGGGATATATAGGCGAGAACAATATGGCCATCGGCTTTATCATTCCCCTTGTCTGCTACCTTGTAGTAGCTACTTATGCTAAAAAAATCAAAAAGACTTATGAATAAGAAAGTATTTGTTAGCGGATGTTACGACCTGCTTCACAGCGGTCATGTTGAGTTTTTTCAACAGGCATCGCAGTTTGGCGACCTCTATGTGGGTATTGGCTCAGACGCAACCTACCAAGAGTACAAGCATCGCAAACCTATGTTCCCGCAGGAGGAACGCCTGTTTATGGTGAAGAATGTCAAAGCTGTAAAGGATGCCTATATCAATCAGGGCAGCGGTGTGCTTGACTTCATCCCCACACTCGACATTGTTAAGCCCGACATCTTTGTGGTAAACGCTGAGGGAGGTTCCGACGAAAAACGCCAAATATGCAAGGAGCGTGGCATAGAGTATGTGGAACTACAGCGCACTCCTCATGCAGGACTACAGGCACGCTCCTCATCATCATTAAAGGCTGAACTATCAAAGACAAGCGACGCTGATGCCTCAAAGGGCGACAGCTGTGGCATACCTACACGTCTTGACTTGGCTGGCACATGGATCGACCAGCCTTATGTGTCTGTGTTTCATCCGGGTTGGGCAATAACAATATCCCTTGAACCTACCTTTGAGGTGCGCGACCGTTGTGGCTTGTCTACGTCTACACGCAACATGATCAAGAAAATCTGGCCAGTGAAACTCCCAAAGATGGACCCAGAGATGCTTGCTCGTCTTGTATTCTGCTTCGAGAACAATCCCGAGCGTGAGGATGGCCATATCTCTGGAGCGCAGGATTCCATAGGCATTTGCGTGCCTGGCCTCTGCCGCCATTACTATGACAATAACTTCTGGCCTAAGAAGATTGAGAATACCAATGATGAGATGACTCTCCGTTTCCTCGAAGACCATCTCGTAATGGTTCCTCTTGAGCCTCGTCGTCCTGGATGCTCTGTTGTGGAAGGTAAGGACATCACTCCTGCAAAGGTAAAAGCCCTTGCTGATGCAGCCGACGCTTGTTGGTCGGCTATCATTGCCCACGACTTACAAGCTTTTGCTTCAGCATACAAGGCATCATTTAATGCACAAATAGCGATGTTCCCTGCAATGGTAAATCCAGTGGCTTATGGCAAGCCATGTCCTGAGGCAAGCGTGGAACCGTATATACAGAAATATAGCGCAATGCCTGGAGTATTGGCATGGAAGATGCCGGGTGCTGGAGGCGGAGGCTATTTGGCTTTGGTAGTGGAAGACGCTAAGGCTTTTGCGCAAGAGCATGAGGAGGCGATAGAGTTGCATATAAGAAGAGCATAAGTAAGCACTTATTTATTGTGGAAATAACAAAGAATGAAAACACTTAAAAGATAACATCATGATAACAAAACTGTATATAGAAAACTATAAAGGCTTTGACAAAACTTATATTCCTATAGAGGATATTAATTTCTTGGTTGGTGACAATAGCACAGGAAAATCCACTGTAATGGATTTGTTGTATCTCATAGACCACAATCACATGCCGTTTGTATTTAAGTTTAATCAAGATTTAAAGATGGGGAACTTCTTTGATATGGTTAACAGGTATTCTGATGACAAATCTTATTTTTCATTTGCTTGCGAAAAGAAAATTGGAAATAAATGTTGTTTTTTCAAGTGGAAATTCAAGAATGACAATGGAGCAGCCTCTATTGTTGAATACCAAACCACAACAAATAATAAGACAATAATTATTTGTAAGAATAAGAAGGATAATATAGAGTTTTTTACACGAACAACGGAAGAGGATTTTCTTTTATGGATAGAGCATTCTACAAGTAACTACTTTGTTGATGTTGATGAAAAATCAGAAAATGACTTGTTGTTTGAATTGATGGTAGGAGACAAAAAAATATTACCTAATGTATTACGACAGAAAGATATGCTTCGTTTTTCCCCAGTAAGGGCTCAGGCTAAACCGTATTACGACTCCTATGAGCGGGATTTTGTGCCTGATGGCGACCACATAGCATTTTATCTTAAGTTATGTTTTGAGAAAAGGAATGGAAAGGCTAACTCTATTATTGAAACTTTGAACAAATTTGGGCTTGAGAGCTCTCTGTTTGAAGGCGTTGAAGTAGAATCTTTTTCCAGTTCTAGTGCTTCTTCACCATTTTCTCTTGACATGAAGTACGGTAAGGTGAAGGTAAATATTTCAAATGTTGGATATGGTGTGTCTCAAGTAATGCCACTTATTGTAGAGATGCTTCGTCGAAGAAAAACTCAAATAGCTATTCCCCAACCTGAGGTTCATCTTCATCCTAAGGCTCAATGTGCTTTTGGTACATTGGTATTTAATAATTGGAAAGACAATGCCAATTTATATCTGTTGGAAACTCATAGTGAATACATGATAAACCGTTTCCGATACGAGATGTTTCATGCTGAAAAAAAGCCTAAGGGCGAGGCCCAGGTTCTATTTTTCGAACGGACAGATACAGGTAATGTTATTACGGTTTTACCAATAGGAAAGGATGGTAGGTTTGCTTGCGATGTGCCTGACAGTTATGGGGACTTTTTTGTTGATGAGGAATTAAAAATTCTTGATATTTAGTTTATGTGTGTAATCGTCGATACAAATACGTTCGGACCTGTATTCGATTCAACCAATGAAAAGCATGCCGAATTCAAGCCAGTTTTGGATTGGGTATTGCATGGTAAAGGTAAGTTTGTAATTGGAGGCTCAAAATATATGGGAGAACTTAAGATAGCAAGAAAGTATTTAAAAATATTTTCCATCTTGCGTCTTTATAAGAATAAAATAGTTAGATTGGATGATACTACAGTCGACAAAGTACAAAAACGTATAGAGGTCATGGAATCAGATCCGGATTTTGACGATCCTCATCTTCCTGCTATGGTGATTGTTTCTAAATGCCAGGTGATATGTTCCGACGACAGCCGTAGTATAAAGTTCGTAACAAATCCTAATTTTTATCCTGATAACGTAAAAATTCCAAGGTATTATACTGGTTGTAGAAACAGTGATTTGCTGTCTGATAAATATATTGACAACAGATATAAACCTCTTGAAAAAATTCCTCAGAATAAGGCTGATGATTTAGAAACACAAATAATCTCATGCTTAACAAAACAAAGTAAAAACAACTAGCACTCAAACCATATTTTAATTTGAAACTGCCTTGGTATGGTACCTGACAAAATAGGATTGGCAATATGCAAATAGGTAAGCACTCAAATTAGAAAGATGTATCTTCGCTGCTGAATTTAAAACATTTAATTATGTACAGCAGTGAAGATTTGGAACTTTTTCGATAAGTCATGAGCAAAGCAAGCTTGCTTGAACTTAGCCATGGCGAGAAAAAGTATAAAGAGATTCTATTTCCAGTACCAGACGGAGGCAATGCCGAAGGGCATCTCTATTGAACAGTTCTGTTCACGTAATAAAGTACCTTATAACATATTCTACAAATGGTACAA
>ERZ1035032.2192-NODE-2192-length-10941-cov-4.825923_pt1 | contig 10941 bp, 4 predicted proteins | sample MGYA00520693_ERZ1035032 | MGnify/ENA primary metagenome ERZ1035032 (study PRJEB33766, sample SAMN09781740) | gut metagenome | biome: gut microbiome | host: Homo sapiens | place: Madagascar | study: EMG produced TPA metagenomics assembly of the PRJNA485056 data...
ATTATTCTCTCAGCATATTGAAACGGCATCATATATTGCAGTTTGCCCATCGCTTCACACATTTGTTTTTTCTCATCGTCGTCTAATTTTTCAGCATTCTTCTCCCAGAATGAGACAAAATCACCCCATCCATCAGCCAAAATCCAAGCCAGATCATATGCCTTTTCCAACGTTATCTGCCCCATGCAAAGCAATTTGCCCAGTCTGTCTAATTCAAATGTTCTATATTTTTCTTGAAAAGCCGATGGCAACTGATCAATAATATAATTCAGAATATTTCTTTGCTTCTCGTCAAACTCTATTGTTCCTTGTCCCATATTCTTTTCTACTATTTTTTGTACTATATCTTGTTCTTCTGCTGTCAATGTTTTTCTGGTTAACAATAGTAAATAGACAAGTGCATTAATATCCATTTCATCTTTTTGTAGAATTTCATTTAAGCATAACTGCTCATTATCCTGCAGGCATATATTTTGTTCATTATTACTTAATTTTTCTCTGCATTTTCCAAGATTTGCCGTTTTCTCCACTAATGCATAAAAATTTCTCTGAAACAATGAGTTCTTCAGCTTCTCCTTTGTTTCTACCGTAAAATTCGCCTCCCTATAGTGTATTGCAAGTTTCATCCATTCTAAATATTTCCGTAACAGCATATCTATGGTTGCATCCGCCACAAATTGTGATGCTTTATAACGACATATTGTTTGTAATGTCCCATTTACGCAAATTCGATACAAATTTACCGTATCCGGAGAGGTTGCGGAGTCCAGCGTAGTCTTAGTCCATAATCCCCATGTCTGAATATCTCCAACAGCTGTTTCCAATCCTTGAATCAGTTGATCAACATTTATTCGATCTGACAATACCATTTTTCTTATCACACTCATCATGTTGTCTGCCCAAAGATAAGACCACATGATGAGATTATCACGGGCATTATCACGGTATCCCTCTGTATCTTTAAACATTTTCCAAATATATTTCAACAATAACAAGTATACTGCCCCATATTTTGCGTTATCCCCGCCTGCATAGGAAAACAAGTCTTCAATTGTTGCAAGTATTTCCTGTTCATCCATATGTATGGCAAACTGCATTTCCAAATAATGTAACAATCTGATAGGATTACGATTATCTTTGAAGTCTTCTTTTTCCCGATAGTTATCATACAATTGTATAGGCAGTGCAATGCCCACTTTTTCAGTATTACAGATATCCGTTTCACAATCATAATATTGTCTGAAGTAATCCGGATATAATGGCAGCACGTATTTCTGCATTTCCTCCCTGAATAGCCAATCCTCCTCCAGAATCTTCTCCATTTTCAACTGCTGGAATGTTTCCGAAAGATTTTTCTCCGCTCCTGCTTCTCTATCAAGTAAAAAATGTTGGTTTTGTTCTACATACCCTTCTTGCCAACAGATATTCAGTCTCGGATAACTGGGCAACAAATAGTCTTTAGATATACAATACTTGATGCCTTCGTACTCATTCACCACAGAGACATTTTCTGCTTCAGAAAGCACTTGTTCTTTCCATTGTTCCATTATTTCTTGAGGAATCTTTCTTTTATCTGACAGTGTAATATAACATTGACAGTATATCTCATCATATAATTTACGTATCTCGTTGTCTTCAAGCAGAGCTTCCTTATATATTTCCGGCATGCAATGTACCCCAATAGCAAATATATACCGGCTCGCTTTACGATCCTCCTTTCTATTCAAACATTTTAAATTTTTCATAAAGACATTCATCAGTTTTCGGAGATAAGTAACCGTTTTTCTCTGAATGTCCGGGTTTTCCAGGAGGTATGGTTGAAGCCATGACCACAGCCACTCATAATATGCACTTATCTTTGTTTCCTCCGGTCCCATGATGTAAACTCCCTTCATCAACAGGTCCGCTAACAATATGGACAGACTTTCCTTTTTCCCCGCTTCTCCTGCATAATCACCGTACTGAAAAGCAAATGGAGAAAAATGCTTCAGGATCCATTCTGAAGCAGAGTATTTCCTCTGTAAATTCATATTTGATCGCCAGATTTTTTGTATTAGTTCCGGGAAGTCTCTGTGCATATAGAAAATGTAATATTCCTTTTCCGGCATATTGACATGCTCAACACGGTCTTTCTGAATGAAGCTCCTTGGAGATAACGCATCAAATATATATTTTTCCAGCACATTTAGTGCACCGTCATCATCTCTCCTGGCATTTTCCAAAGTCCAATAGATATATTCTCTATCCGGTAGTACATACTGTATATTGTGTTCTATTATTTTATCATATATATCGAAATATTTCTCTCTGCTGATTTGATGTGTCCACACCAGATATTTTAGGAGATCAAAGGTATTGTATATATTGCTTTCACCCACGGAAGAATAACTTGTCAGAATTCTGTCATCTACACAAAGTGGTAGTTTTTTACTCTCTACCACCCGGAGCTCCGAAGCCAGCATATCGGTATAAGTCATATCTTCATTTTGCTCCGTCATTTGGAAGAACGCTATTTTCCCTTTTTCTTTATACTGTAATAATATTTCCCGTAATTCTTCCAATTGTCCGCAAATTATTTTCTTCTCTTGTATCTCATGATACTGTTCACGAATGTAACGGCCGCTTTCTTCTGCCGACAACAGCCGAAATTTTCTGCTAATCAGCTTCAGCAGATTATGTTTATCCCATTTTTCTAGAATATCCATATCTACATACAGTCTTTCGGGATTTTCCAGGTCCAGCTTTTTCTCCAGTTCCCGGACAACCTCCTCCCTACTGCCGATAGTACAATTTCTTTTTACGTATTCATCATAGGTATCCTGCGAGATTTCTCCCCTTCTGTATAACGCTGATATGAGTTCCTTATCGCGGATTCCGTCTGCTCCTCCCTCCTCAGATATCCACATTGCTCCATAGTGCAGGGCTGTCCTCTGTCTGCTTACTTGTGCTCTGTCAATCAGGGAGAATTCATCCGAGTTTTCTGGATTCAGTGAAACTACAAACTCAACCTTCAACTCCTCACACTTCTGGACAGTTCTATAATTTGCGTTCACTAAATCTTCCTGTGCCACAGGTATCTTCCGTATTTCTTCAGACAATACGCCAAACAGAATTCCTGCCACATAGACTCTGTCCATACTTTCCAGCAAATCTTTAAGTGCTCCGACTGCAAAAAGGAATAAGCAGGACGAGTAATCCAGAACAATCTCTCCCTGCTTCAACTCCTTTATTTGTTCCTGCCCATAATAGTGGGCGCCGAATTCCAGCGGCGCAAAAGACCCTCTATTCCATTGTCCCAGAAAATATTCTCCATAGTTTCTTTTCGACACATCTACAAACAAATGGCTGATCAATTCTCCGTCATACAGGGACTGAGCATGTTCTTCCGCCTCTTTTCTTCTCTCCATGAGCAGTTCCAGCACTTCTTCTACGCTCTTTGCCTGTACCAGATATGCCCCTTCCCCGGACATCACCTCTTGTAAATATGGTCCGGTGAAATCACTATTTCCGGTTCGATTGGCAATATCAATTGCCCAAAGCAGAATTCCCGGCTGCCGATTTGACAATTCTATTGCTTTTTCAGCATATTTCCATGCCTGAATATTATCATTGTTCAGATAATAAACACTGATCCTTTGACAGATAGGCACTGTCAGCCCCCCTCTTAGCTCTGCTGACAGTAATATTTGCAAGGCTTTACCGTCTTCACCATTCAATGCACACAAATTTGACAGTTTTAAGATGTTTTCTTCTGTTGCTTTACATGCCAACACCCTTTCCCCAGCTGCAATTGCTTCGTCATATTTCCCCATTTTCTGGTAGATATACATTTTATCCCAGCTGACTTCCAGTTCCGTTCCCCATATTTTTTTATCTTCCAATTTATCAGCAATTTCAAGTGCTTTCTGATTCTCTTGTAATTCCAACAATGCCTGTATCTGATATAGCATCCCATAGGAATCCTTATGCACATCCACTAGCTTGTCCGCATATTCGGACATTTTGCCCCAATTTTGCTTTGCTTTATAAAAAGTGATAAGGTTCAGTATATCCATCCGGCTTTTAGTCAATTGGTAATTGCTTATTAAATTTTCTTCCAATTCTTGTTCTCTATCCGGATCTGATTGTAGGAAGAGGCATTTTAGGCGTTTTTTCCTCACTTCCTCCAGTGCTGTATTTTCATCAATCTCCTGTTCATATTTTCGTAGATTTTCTTTTTTATCTTCCACTTTAACAATATATTCATACCAATATTCATAAGATGATCCCTTCAAGAACAGATCCTTGTATTCATGCAAAATACTTTTTGCTTTCTTCTGATTCTCTTGGTAAATACTTACTTCTATCGCAGCGATCACACAGGCGATTTTATTTGATGCTGTTTTTGCCGTTTTTTCCAATTTCTCTACTGTAACTTCCACAGGAAGAGGCAGCTTTCTCTGTATTCGATAAAGGATCGCTGTCAGGTTCAAGGGTGATCTGTTCTGTAATATGTGTAAAGGTTCCAATATATCATTTTCATAGCTTCCGTCTACCGCCAAAGAGCAGACCCAGGCATTCAGGATAGTCTCTGCCAGTTCATCATTTTTAACCTGTTCTGCCAACTTTTCCGCCTGTCGATATTCTTCTTGTGCCTTATCCAAGAATTCCTTTTCTGTCAGATGCAAGATCCCACTTTGAAACATAGGTGGGTATAAATCCCCACTCTGTCTCATTTCTTCCGGCAAAGCCATCCAATAGTAAATCACGCCTTTCATAAAGTGATAAAAGGAATTATCTGTTTCTAGCAGAAGTGCTTTGTCAATATATTCCAGTGCTTCTGCATAGTGCTGTTGCAAAATCATAATAATACTGAGAAGATAATAGCTACCATCATTCATCGGCACAATATCATCCAACTCGTAATACTTGTCTAATGCCTTATCTATTTTTCCTGTGTTAATACAAATCTGCAGATACACATTGAATTTATTCACAGATTCTATCGGCTCCAGTATTTCTTCCGCATTGACATTTTCTCCTGTCATAGACTGCTTAATTGCCCGGAATACGCAACCGTCCATCTCCGGATTTAATTCCATTGCCTTATCAAACTTCTTCTGTGCCTTTTGGATGTTATTCCGGTCTTCCAAATACCAAATAGCCATACGATAATAGAATTCAGCTTTTATTTCATTCCTGATATAAGGATCACCCCCAAGTTCCACAATCTCTTGGCGTAATTGTTCCCATGCAGCATCTATATCTCCCTTTCGATGCAACTGAATAATGGATTCCAGTTTTTCCTTATAGATTCCCTCCAGTCGGGTCTGTAGATTCTGTGTTCCTGCAACTGTCACAGGGATTTGGGTCTGAATATATTTTCCTGCCACCAGTTCATTTTGATGTGGGTATTCTCCCTGTTCCTTATTTATTACCGGTATTTCGTTCTCTTTTAAAAAGGTTTGGCTTGATATAACACTGATTGCTCTTATAGCAATGGCTCTTTGATTTTCTGTATTTTGCTGAGCTACAATGCCCACAATATTTCCACCTGCAATAATCGGGCTTCCTGATAAACCGGAAAAATCTTCCTCTCTATTGTTCAATGCATCAAACAATTGATCTGTAACACTGCTCTCATTTGGAGTTACGGAGCCTACAGATTCCAAATTTGTCCAACGTCCTTCAGCAAAGAAGTTCTTATCAAATCCGTATACCCTGGCCAGGTCTCTCGGATATAGTCTTGCAGACGCCAGAATAATTTCCTCTGAGTCTACTTCCTCTTCTAATTCAAGGAGTACAAACTGATCTTCTTCTGCAAATTCTGATATGCAAGCAGACGCCCACACTTCTCTATACTGCTGATTAGGAAATATAAGCTTTAGATGCTCCTCCTTGACACAATGTTTTACAGTAAGTGCTCTTCTGTTATCAATTAAAAAAGCATTTCCTTTGTCTTGCCCATCAATTTTTGCCACTATTTTTTCTATTCTATCCGTTAGTCTTTTGTCTTGCTCTTCCATAAGGTTTCCCCTTCCGTTTCTCCTATTGTTTCTAATTGCGATATATCATAGTTTTTTATAATCTTCGCCGGTATTGGTGCCTCATCCATGATGCTTCCTATTACGCAGTGAGATGGATGTCCGTATTTTTCTCCGTCCGTTGACAGCAGATAATACGAGACTGACGTCTTTTTTATAAATTCCCGGCTAATATTTGCCCAGGATCCGTGATGAGGCAATTTCACCACGTCAATATGTTCCGGTAGTTTTTTCTGAAACAGTTGCATTGGGCAATCTCCCGAAAACAATAAAGTAATATCGTCATATTGCAGCAAGAAAGAAATCGACGATCTGTTAGTAACGCTGTGATCTGCCTTAGCCGCCCATTCCCTAATTTTTGTTTGCCAGTGATCTAAACTCTGGTTCCCCGAGCTACTGATATTTTTAATTTCCCGTTCATGTTCTTCGGTAGAAACATTTACTAGTGAACCTTCAAATGCTGCATTATATAATACATCATCATATATCTTGAAATTCCTGATATTTCGCTTCATATCCGAAATCCAATAATTGACTAGCTGGTTCAGTTCCTCTTTCCCCGGATTCAGCAAGTTACATCTGATTTTATCTGACAACATTACGGTTTCTACGTTCTCTGTATATACCGTCCTGTCCATAAATCTTTCATTCCACCGATATCTATGTTTCAATAGCAATTCTGCCACTGTGTTTCCCTGTGTGACACTAATATCATGACTGCCGCTTTTACTGTTTAAGTTTCCCTGTAGTGCTTTTCCTTGTAAAACCATGCGTAAATAACCAGCGGCAAAACCTTGTTGTTTCGGTTCTGTCGAAATTTGAGAAAAGGCATTGTACCACACCTCATCTACCCCTATAATAGCTGGATTATCTGCTTCTCCATTTTCTCTCAAAAAAGCCTGTATTCCACCGATATGGTCTGCATCAATATGTGTAATGACCAATAGTTGGATTCTTTTTCCTTTAGCACTCAAATCCAATAACATGTCTTTCAGGAAATCATAATAAGTATCCGCATATCCACCATCTATCAATATATAATAATTTTCCCTGAAAAATTCGATAAGAATGCAATCTCCACCTTTTGCCGGCAACATTGTAATTCTAATTTTATCATCAATTTGCATATATTTCCCCTTTTGTCACAAAAGGCACCGATACCCTACCGATGCCTTCCTTACAATATAATATGTATACTTTTATCTACTATTTTTGCTGCCACTTCTTCACATTTCAGTGTAATCTCCTGGGTTTTGATATCATAAATCTCAGTCCCCAAGATCTTAATCGTCCCATTGTTACCTGCTCTTAAAAATGGCAATAATTCTTCCACCCCCGCCATAATTCCTTCTTTGTATAGTTCCTGTGCCAGTTTCGGTGTACTGAACAGAATAATCCGTTTGCCCAGGTATCCATGATTTGTTTTTCGGAAAGAAGCATCTATTTTACCGGCTGCACCCTTGTCGTCGGTAATGACACAGAATTTACCATCCGGCTCCGGAAGATTGGATAAGACATGAAGACAGATTGCAAGCAGTTCCTCTCCCAAATTATCATTCTCTTCTTTTTTACTGCGAACCTTACGGAAAAAGTGGGGATAAAAGTCCTTCGGATTCTTATTTTTTCCATCTACTATCTTCTGTAGTTCCACGTTTTCCTGTAAAGCTATCTCAATGGAACTTATCGGATGCCTGACCATTCTGACCGCCCATACCAGATAATCATTCACAAGCTGCCTGGACGCAAAACATATATCCATGATATCCTGTAGTTCCTCTTCATAGATTACATATACTCTGATTCCGCAGTTATATATACGCTCCAGATATCCTACATAACACTCCTGCAAAACATGACTGTGAGAAGCCAGCTCCATAAGAATGCCTCTGGTAATGATTATAATTCCATTCTGTTGCAGAATGTATTTCAGCAACTTGTCCAACGCCTCTTCCTGCATATTTGCATGATAACGAAAGGAACAAGTATCATAAAAAAAGCATTTCTTCGCCGACAGCACACCCTGTATCATATTCCCCTGATTTACGTAAGGTGCTATTGCCGCCCAATTTTCCGGAATTTCCGAATACCCCTTTGTCATTTGTGTTCCCCCTTTATTTCTTTATAGAGGGATCGCATATTCAGCACCGCCTGGTAAAGTGTCCTTTCGTTCAAGTAACCATCTTGCTGGAACTGCGCGCCAACTAATTGTACCCATTTTTCCAGTGCATTATAGTCATCTTTATTGCTGGCATCCAAAATGGTGCTGTCCAGCCATAAGCTTTCTAATTTTTCCTTGATGGTCTCTTTATCCAGTGCAATCAACTGCTGGGTCTGGGTCCACTTTTGTGTCAGTTCCAGTTCATAGCACCGAATCAGTGCCGCCATGTACGGTACCTGATAGTAATTCATCAGTCGAATGATGGTACTTAATTCATCATTATCGGACTGTTCCAGAAATACGCGGTACATCTGTCGGAAGCTGCTCTCCGGCATCAACAACATTCCGGCAAATATATTTGCCTCATACTCTTCTTCATGCTCAAAATAGTCATCTGTAAATTCAGCTTTTGCCTTAAATTCATTTTGAGGATAAAATGCATGATAAATTTCATGACAGGTTGCAAAATTAGCATTTACCTTCGGCAGCGATGTGTTAATCAGGATATACCCCATAGCATCTCCCTGATAACATAACGCGCCGATTTCTTTATCTACAAACGGCATCTCAGCAACAATATACCCCTTCTGGCGCAACGCAGGTCTGACAATCTGAAGAATATTCAGCATGTCTTTGTCTTCGCTGATCCCGGTAAACGAATAGAATTTGCTGACCTTGCCATCCATCTGTGTCCGATATCTTTCACTGTATTCTATTATTTTCCGTAATCGTTCAGCTGTCATGTCTATTACCTCGATATGTTCAGGAATCGTCCCTTCGCACTTATCACTTCGTCAATGTTTTCCAACAGTTTTAACAGCGTATTGGCTATTTTCTCTTGTTCCTTTGCAGGCTCACCGGCATAAAAGGTAATTTTCTCCGGTTCCTGCTCAAATTCTTCCGGAACCTGAAAGGTCTCCTGCAAAAAGTATTCTGTATTTTCTCCCAAAGCTTCCGCAATTTTATCCATGTCGGTTGCCGTAATATCTTGTACACCGTTTAAAATTCTGGACATCTTCTTGGCGTCAATTCCTGTTTTCATACTAAGGTAATTCTGTTTGATCTTCCTTGCATCTAAATACAGATTAAGGTTCTCAATATATTTGGTCATTCGCTCCAGTCCTTTCCCTTTGCATTATGTCCGGTGTCTAATATATTATACACTTTTCGTTGCATTGTGCAACATATTTTTCTCATTATTTGACTTTTAAATATATGTTTTGAATTTATATTAATTATATTCAACAATTGTGCTTTTTATTTTCTCAATATATGACTTCTATTCATTTACTATAGTTATGGATTCTTTGCCATAATATTGAGCACATTCATAGTTCACCCACGTATACCCATCCTCCGGCTGCAGGTCCGCATACATGATCAGTTCCACCGGATATAACGGTGTGAACACTACATCCTTCACGGAATCATCCTTGAGCACCTTGAATCTCTCTTCCCAGCCTTCGCCATATGCCTGTGCCCAGCCGTTCTTCCACATGCGGTAAGCGCGATAGCTGCTGGTCTCCTGTACATTACCGAAGAGCACTGCTGCCACCAGGAGCACTCCTACAACGCCACAATACCGTAGTAGGTACTTCTGTGCCAGATTATCCACCTTCTCGCTCTTTCCCGGTTTCAGGATTCTCTTAGCGATCCATCCGCACCAGTAGATCTCGTTAGCCACGATCCACAGCACATAGAAATACCACAGGATCGCGCTCTGTCTGCCACCACCCATGGTGCCGTTCACATACAGGGTTGCCGTAGCCTGGGATGCGTACACACCGAAGGACAATGCGGTGAACAGTCCCGGCAGCCGGAATGTATAATGCATCTTCCGGACTGCTTTCCATGCAAAAGGAATCATCAGAAGCAACAATAACAGCATCCTAAGGTTCGTCCAGCTGACAATATTTAAAAACGTTCTGACGAAGGATTCCCAGATTGCCATCAGCGGGGAATACAAAGTATCTCCCTCAAAGTTCCACTCCAGTCTGGTCTGCGTCCGGGTAGAGAAGCATACAATGCACAGGCTTGCAATGTTGACCAGTACCACGAACCAGGTTCTGCGGAATCCATCCTTATTTTTCGCTAAAAATACAATCTCCAATAACACCAGGAGGCAGAAGGTTGATAAGCTGGTCGCCAGATTATCTCCACCCACTAATATTGCCAAAATGCAGGCGATCACCAGACTTAGGATTCTGTCCGCCTTCTTCAATTCTCTTGTGGCAAGCTTCAGCACCAGTCCAACCAGTATCAGAGATAAGCTGTAGATTCCGGTATAGTTCACCGCACCGGTGTACCAGTAAAAGCTTTCCTCCGGAAACGGACAATACAGCAGCTGGATCATGATCATCGGAATGCTGATAGGGAGGATCAGTCCTCTGTTCTCCTTGCCAATGCACTGTGCCAGCAGGTACATCTCGGAGAAAATGATGGATCCGATCATCAGATACGCCACAATCGCGTAGCAGTGTTCCCCAAAGATTCCGGGCTGCAGTGTTGCCAGTGCAATATTGGCGAACCGCGCTTCCCAGAAGCTCTCCTGTACAGTCTCGATAATTGCCTGAATGAATGCGATCAGTCCTCCATGGTTCTGGATCACCTGATACGTATGCACTCCGTAGGACCAGTCATCTGCCGAAGCGTAGTTGTATTTCGAGATTGCAAGTAGTGGCCACAGGATCACAGCCAGTGCGATCACACATGCAGCGCTGATCAGCATAAGTTTCTTTTTCTCTGTCAGTTTGGTCAGTT
>ERZ1035032.2194-NODE-2194-length-10933-cov-3.041276_pt1 | contig 10933 bp, 9 predicted proteins | sample MGYA00520693_ERZ1035032 | MGnify/ENA primary metagenome ERZ1035032 (study PRJEB33766, sample SAMN09781740) | gut metagenome | biome: gut microbiome | host: Homo sapiens | place: Madagascar | study: EMG produced TPA metagenomics assembly of the PRJNA485056 data...
GTGCCGGATGAAGATTTCGTTCATTTGCAAGCTCCCCTCCCCGCTGATCCATTTGCTGCATCAGCCCCTGAAACTGGTCATTCATCAGTAAATCCATTGGAGAAGTTTCTCCTGTCAGCTGCATTGCAAGCTGTGCAAGATTTTCCGGATTCAGGAGATCAAAAGCTGTAAGTCCCAGCGACTCCATCATATCTTTTACAGAATCTTCCGAAACACCCAATTGTTCGGCCACCGTCCTGACAACATCGCCCTGGAACTGATCCAGAGTATCTGTCGAATTGCCAATCACGTCTGTGACAACATCTCCGGCTGCCTGACGGATGGTATTATCCTGATACTGATACCGGTCGTAATTATCTGCTGCATTTGTCTGCTGTAATACATTGTTGTTTATTTTTGTATCCACGGACGGCATATTAAAATTTGTAGAGTAGTTACTGCCCATCAGTGAAGCAAACACGCCTGCCGCATCCGGATTTTCAGCTTTTGATCTGCCTTTTGCAGCATTTGCATTTAATACCTGACCCTGCTTTACAGAATTCAAATTAAATACATTTGCACTTGTCAAACACGTTCCTCCTTTCTGTTATTTACAGATTTCCTACTTTTTCTTGCTAGGTTCCATGATCTCTGTCAGCTTCGCCGCAGTCGTTGCATCCATCTTGCCAAGAATATCCGCCCTCTGCTGTGTTCCCATATTCATGAGAATGTCAGCCACAAGCCCCAGATTGTCCGTCATCGTATCAAAGATGCTGGCCGCCTCCTGAGGCTTCATGTTGGAATATGTCTTTGCGTAATCTTCAACCTGACTATCGTAGGTAATCTGTTCAACCACTTGTTTGTATAAGACTTCGGCATTTTCTGGATCAATGCTCTCATAATATGTCTTATACTGCTGTATATCGGGTGCCTGATCGGAAAAAACAACCTCCTCGTAGTATTTTTCCTTCTCCTTTTCAAAGGCAGCCTCATCCTCTTTGTATTTTGAAAGATCCTTGATCTGTGCTTTCAGATCCTTGATCTTTTTTTTGTCATTTTTATTTGTACTGCTGGCTTCATCGAGTTCTTTTTCCAGTTCTTTAATCCGGCTGATGGCCTCGCTTAAAGACCCATACTGATACTCTGTGTCCTCGGTCTGCTCCACCGTTTCTTCCGGCTGTGGGAGGATTTTATTAACATAAGGGACATCTTTCAAAAGCGGATATAACACCGTTGATCCAAATCCTCCGACATCGGTTTTAATCAGAATTCCTATAATCCCCATCCATATCGCAATGATTAAAATGGTTGTCAGGACAAGAATCAGCCTCCCGTTTTTTCTTTTCTCTTCGATTTTGTGCGCTGTTTTCCTTTACCGTGTCTTCCTCGTCGACAAGGTTTCTTTCGTCTGCCATATCATTCTCCCTGTTCACCCTTGTTATAGGTATAACTTACAAGTTCATCGATTTCTTTCGTTTCTGCTTCTGCAAGTTCCTGCTTAAATTCTTCAAATGCCTTTTCCCTCAATTTTTCCTGAACCTTTCGTTCCTGCATCACGGTTTTTAAGCGGTTTCTGGCATCTTCCAGTTCTTTTTCCGCCTTGTGGACTTCTACCATCTGTCGTCTGACAATCGTTTTCATGGCATTTACATCTGCCCGCGCATGTTCGACTTCCTGCAGATTTAAATTTCCCTGCATCAGTTTCTTCCAGTGCTGCTCATATCCGACTCTGCGCACCATATATTCCTGCAGAATCTTCTGCTGCTCCAGATATTTCTGGTTTGCCAGGCTGTATGTCATTTTCGCCTGTGTCTCCAGTTTCTGTTTAATGTTCAGTATGTTCTGCATACGATAAACAAATTTTGCCATTTAAAACCTCTGTCCATTGATCAGTCGTCAAACACCTTTTTTAAGAGTTCCACTTCTTCATCAAAAGCAAACTTTTCTTCCGTATCCTGACACAGAAATTCATTCACTTCTTTATTCTTTCGGATTGCATAATCGATATCCGGATTCGATCCGTTTTTGTAGGCTCCGATATTAATCAGATCCTCTGCTTCACTGTATGTGGCAAGCACCTGTTTTAATTTTCCGGCAAGTGCCTTATGTTCCTTTGTTACGATGGAATTCATAACACGGGAAATACTCTGTAAAATATCAATTGCCGGATAATGGTTTTTATGTCCCAGCTTACGGTCGAGAACAATATGTCCATCCAGAATGCCCCGCGCCGTATCCGTGATTGGCTCATTAAAATCATCTCCATCTACCAGAACCGTATATAGTCCGGTGATCGATCCTTTTTCATTTGTACCGGCACGTTCCAGAAGTTTTGGCATCTGTGCGTACACACTCGGCGGATACCCTCTGGTAACCGGTGGTTCCCCGGATGCAAGTCCGATTTCTCTTTGTGCCTGGGAAAATCGTGTCATGGAATCCATCATAAGCAGTACATCTTTTCCCTGATCACGGAAATATTCCGCCACAGCCGTTGCAGTCTTTGCACACTTATTACGGATCAGTGCCGGTTTATCTGACGTTGCGACCACGACAACGGACCGTGCCATTCCCTCCGGACCAAGGTCACGTTCAATAAATTCCCGGACCTCCCTGCCGCGCTCGCCGATCAGTGCGATTACATTGATGTCTGCCTTCGTATTTCTTGCAAACATGCCAAGCAGGGTACTTTTCCCGACACCGGAACCGGCAAACACACCGATACGCTGTCCTTTTCCAACCGTAATCAGTCCGTCCACCGCTTTTACGCCAAGCGGCAGTACCTCGCTGATAATCCGGCGATCCATCGGATCCGGCGGCGTATTTTCCAACGGATAATACGAACCGTGAATTTCTTCCGTTCCATCCGTCATGCGTCCGATTCCATCCAGCGTATGCCCAAGCAGTTCTTCTCCAACCAGAACTGACAGGGGATGTCCGGTATTTTCCACAACGCATCCGGTTCCAACCCCTTCCACGCTGTCAACCGGCATCAGGATCAGTCTGGAATCCTGAAAACCGACCACTTCCGCGATAACATATTCCTCTTCCATCTCGTTCGGGTAAATTTTACACAAATCTCCCATACGTGCCTTTGGTCCGACAGATTCAATGGTAAGACCTACTACCTTGACTACTTTTCCATAACTCTTATAATACTGGCGGTCCATCAGCTGTAAATACTTTTCCGCTTCTTTAACCAAATTCGTCTCCCGTTTATACCAGTGAACGTATATCCTTCAGCAGTGCAGACAACTGTGTGTCCACCCCACAGTCAACCACGCCATACGGTGTTTCTATTTTGCACTGTCCATCCGATAATTTATTATCCTTTACAAATTCAATGGCAACATCTTTCCCTACAATATCCTGCATCTGTGCAAGATGTTCTTTGAGGATTTCCTCATCGCTCCGGTTCGTGTGAATCCGTATTTTATCTCCCGGGTCAATGTCAAGTAATGCTCCATTTACCAGCTGAAGTAAAAGTTCACGTTTCTCTTCAAACTGAATCTTAAACACTTTATCAAATACCTGAATCACAGCGTCCACAATGTCTTTTTCCATCACCGACATTTTTTCATGATACTGTTCTTCCAGTTGTTTTTTCTGTGCATGAAGAGACTCCATCGCCTTCTCATGTTCCCTGTTTAATTCTTCTTCCCGGCATCTGGCACCCTCTTCGTATCCGAGTTTCTTTTGTTCTTCATACAGGGTACGGGCTTTTTCTTCCGCTTCCCCACGGATACGTTCTGCATCTTCTTTTGCCGTGGAAGTAATCTCATCTGCCTCCACAGCTGCCTTTTCAAGTGCTTCCCTGCGCAGGGCTTCCACATCAATCTGCACGGTTTTTGCCTGAATCCCCTGTGAGAAACCAGCCGGTGCATTCTCCTGTCCGTCCTCTGCTGATACATCTACCTGTTCCGGAGCCTGTTCCTGTTGCAGTTCTTTTAATTTCTGGCGTACCCCGTCATTGGAATTGATAATTCTTGTACCAGTTCCCGAACTGACGACATAACATTGTTTCAGTAAATTAGACAACGATATCGTCACCTCCGCCACGTGAAATTACAATCTCTCCGGCATCTTCGAGCTTACGGATCACAGCAACAATCTTCTGCTGTGCCTCCTCAACATCCTTCATACGAACAGGACCCATAAAGTCCATATCCTCCTTGATCATTGCAGCCAGACGTTTTGACAGGTTCTTGTAGATCACATTCTGTACTTCTTCCGTTGTATTCTTAAGCGCAAGCTCCAGATCTGCATTTTCCACATCACGCAGCACACGCTGAATTGCACGGTCGTCGAGCAGAAGAATATCCTCGAACACGAACATCTTTTTGCGGATCTCGTCTGCAAGTTCCGGCTCTTCGATTTCCAGGGATTCCATAATATGTTTCTCTGTTCCACGGTCGACACTGTTCAAAATGCCAACAATTGCATCAATACCACCGACGATGGTGTAATCCTGATTTACAAGAGATGCAAGTTTCCGCTCCAGTACGCGTTCTACCTCCTTGATCACATCCGGAGAAGTACGATCCATAGTTGCAATACGTTTTGCAACATCAGCCTGTTTTTCCGGTGGCAGAGCTCCCAGTACCTGGGACGCCTGTGCCGGAGCCAGATACGAAAGGATCATCGCAATCGTCTGCGGATGTTCATCCTGTATAAAATTCAGCAGCTGTGCCGGATCTGTCTTTCGGATAAATTCGAACGGACGAACCTGGAGAGATGCTGTAAGTTTTGCAATAACTCCCTGTGCCTTGTCGTTTCCGAGTGCTTTTTCCAGAAGTTCTTTTGCGTATCCGATACCGCCTTCCGCAATATACTGCTGTGCGAGGCATACCTGATAAAACTCTTCCAGCACTTCCTCCTTGGTCTGTGGCGATACGCTTCTTGTATTCGCTATTTCCAGCGTTAATTCTTCAATCTCATCTTCCTTTAAATGTTTGAAAATGGTTGCCGCCTTTTCCGGTCCCAGCGTAATCAAAAGAATCGCTGCTTTCTGTACTCCAGTATATGAGTCGTTGTTCATAAATTACTCCCAATCATCATTTAACCAGTTGCGAAGCAGAAGTGCTGCCGCATCCGGATTTTCGTCCACAAATTTTTCAATAAGTTTCCGGGTTTCTGATTTTTCCGAATACCCGATATCTTCCAGATTTTCATCGTCGTTATCTGAAGTAGCCGCCAGCAGGGCATCGACAGACAGTTCCGGCTCCGGCTCTTCCACTTTCTGTTTTCTGGTACTGCGGAATACAACATACCCCAGCAACGCAAAAATCAGCACCGCAAGCAGAATCTGTAAAATGTCGGTGAGTCCGAATCCCTTCTTCTGGGATTCCACAAACTGCGGTCTTTCATAACAGACCAGTTTGATTGCACTAGACTGAATTCCGGTAGCTTTTGCGATAAGGTCAATTTCATCCTGCGTTGCATCCACCTGTACCGGATCACTGTGTGCGCTCTTAAACTTTTCAAACGTTGTCCCTTTCAGCTGCCCGGAATCTTTCAATTCGTCCTCATCATAAACAACCCAGCGTGTGGCAGTCACGGCAATGGAACTGTTATCATAGTTGATCGCTCCACCGTTTGAAATAGTTTTTATAATTTCCTCATTCGGCGAATATTTTTTATCCACATCCGACACGGAAGATTCTGTAATCTCGCCATCCGGTGTCACATAGGTTGGCGTATCATCATTGGAATCCGTTCCCGGAGTTGCAGCCTGTCCACCTTTTGCCTCTGAATTATACTCAGAGCTTTCTGTCAGTTCTCCCTGATCCTGTCCATCATTGTGTGAATAATTGTGAACCGCCTTTTCCACCTTGGACATATCAATATCAAGGTTCGGCGCAACCTGCACGTCCGAATACATACCGGACTTGACCATTACATCCTTGATACCATTGACCACGGAATTCTTAATGCGGTCTTTGATGTCCAGACTGTCGGAAACAACCGTGGCATCATCATCCTGGTCTGCTCCCGAAAACAAGATTTTGGATGTCTTCTGATCCAGAATGGTAATCTTGTCTGTCGAATCATTTCCAAGGGCGGTTGCCACAAGGCGCGCCACCGAATACGCCTGATCCGAATCCATAGAACCATTCAGGGCAAGCGAAACGCTGGCAGAACTTTCCTGCATCCGTGAGATCAGTGTACCGTCATCGTCCGGAATATCCAGCGTGACCTTTGCGGAATCAATCAGGTCATTCGCAGCAAGCACATTTTCCAGTTTATCTTCCATATAGCTTTTGGCAAGTTTCTGTTTATCTGCCTCCGTGGTAGAAAAGCTTCCGTCGATATAATCCTTGATGTTCGGATCTGACAGGTCAAATCCCGTTGTATCAATATTATTGGATCCCAAAAGCCAGTTTGCCTTGTTCTCATCTTTTTTGTTTACTTCAAAATGTGTGGTATCCGTTACCTTATAATCAATATCGCCTTCGCCGTCTAACAGATCTTTTACCTGACTGGCTTCTTTTGCGTTCTGGCAGTCAATCAGTGTTGTATAACTCGGTCTTGATACAACAACTCCCAGTATCACCAGCGCAAGGATCACCACTGCGGTAAGGCTGATCAGCAGCATTCTTTGTTTATTGGAAAATTTTTTCCACCACTCAACCACACGGTCAAGGATTTTCTGTAACTGTTCTGGCATGTTTTCGTTCCTCACTTACTAGATTGACATCTGCATAATCTCTTTGTATCCGTCAATCAGTTTATCCCGCACTGCAACGGTATACTGCAGTGCTACATTTGCTTTCGTCTCTGCAATCAGCAGATCATGTGGATTTTCGGCTTCCCCAAGTGCGAACCGTACTTCTTCCGACTCCGCGGTATTTTGCAGGTCATTGGTTTCATCTACTGATTTCATTGCTGTTGAAAGCGCCGCGCTGAAACTGTCATCGTCTCCCGGAACAAGTGCCTCTTTTTTTGCGAATGTATTCAGATAGTCAGAAGAAACTCCAGACAATTGTGTGATATCCATGCTTTTGTCCTCTCTCGTATAACTTATTTTTTATTATTGTTTTCCTATGGAAAGTCCCGTGGTTGCCATACTCTTTGTGGCATCAAACGCAGTCGCATTTGCCTCATATGCACGGGTAGAATCGATCAGATTGGTCATTTCCGTGACCGTGTTTACATTTGGATAGGATACATATCCGTCCGCATCCGCATCCGGATTGGAAGGATCATATTCTTTCACGAAATCTGTTTCCGTATCTTCTTTTACGGAAGTTACTTTTACACCGTTTCCGATTGCCGGATTCTGCGATGCAGTTGCGTAATATTGGGAAAACGGGGTAACTTTCCGTTCTGCAAAATTTACAATTTTGCGTCGGTACGGACCGCCGCTCTCTGTTGATGTTGTATTTACATTTGCAATGTTCTCCGCAATGATATCGGTACGAAACCGTTCTGCAGTCATGCCTGACGCGCTGATATTAAACGCCTGAAATAAAGCCATTTATCTTTCCCCCTTACTTAATCACGGAACGCATACGGTCAAACTGTCCGTTAATTCCGGCTGTAATTCCCTGATAGCGGATCTGTTCGGATGCCAGCTCCACTTCTTCCGTGTCAATATCTACATTGCTTCCATCCAGCCGATAGGAGTAATTGGAACTGTCCACATAAACCGATGGATTCAGTCTGGAAAGATCCACGTCTTTCATTTTCGAATCCAGGGACTCATGCTTGCAGCGGCCCAGTTCTGTTTTTAATGTATTTTCAAAATTTAAGTCTTTTCTCTTATATCCCGGAGTGTTTACATTTGCAATATTGTTAGTCAGAATGTTCTCCCTGCTCCAGCTCGCATCGGCAGCTTTATCCAGAACATTCACATAATTGAAAGCATCTGTACTCAGCAATTTTGTGCCTCCTTATCTAGTATTCCCAATTATCGTATCATACTAATTATAGTATAAATCAAGCAAAATACAAGTAGTTTTTTACATAAAATGACAAAAAAGGACTTATATTTACATACAAGTCCTTTTGCTGTCCTCTCGGTTCCATCCTTTATTTTGCATTTTTTCTTTTCAGTTCTGCAAGTTCATCGAAAACCACATCATTGACAACCTTTATGTAAGTTCCTTTCATGCCGGAAGAACGCGATTCGATCACGCCCGCACTCTCAAACTTACGAAGTGCATTTACAATCACGGAACGGGTAATTCCCACGCGATCCGCAATTCTGCTTGCAACAAGAATTCCCTCATTGCCATCCAGTTCATCAAAGATGTGGGTGATTGCCTCAAGTTCCGAGAAAGAAAGTGTGCTGATCGCAGATTTTACGATTGCAACCTTTCTCGCTTCCTCTGCACTCTCTTCGTTTACAGAACGCATCATTTCCAGTCCTACCACCGTTGTTCCGTACTCTGTCAGAATAATGTCATCAATGTCATATTCCGTTTCGCACCGGTATTCAAATAAGGTTCCCAGCCGCTCCCCGGCAATGTCAATCGGGGTAATGATGGCCCGGTACTTTTTGGATTCATCTCCGAATCCGAGTGTTTCCAGATTTACGTTCTCTTTTGTGGAAAGGATTCCCAGAAGACGCTCATTGAGTTCTGCATCAATATATCCGCCGACTTCATCCACGATCAGTTCCTGCAGTTCCTCAACCCCTTTGCATACACTGGAACCTAAAACCTTTCCCTTCTTGCTTATTACAAGGATGTTGGAATCAAGAATTCCTGTCAGGACTTCACAGATATCGTTAAATACCACCTTGGACGAATTATTGTTATGAAGCAGTTTATTTATTTTTCTTGTCTTGTCTAGAAGTTGAACACTCATGTTTTTCCTCCTGTCTTTATCACAGATACCATGAGTGTAGCACTATTTATCAGACAATTCAATATTTTTTGAAAAATTTACGACTATTCTGTTTCTTTTTCTTTTGCTTCCGTGTAACCGCAATGTTCATCCGCACATGCAAGCTTGTTTCCTTTTTCTACCATATAGCCTCCACAGCGCGGACATTTCTTTTCCACCGGACGCCCCCAGCTCATGAAATCACATTCCGGATAATCAATGCATCCATAGTATCTTCTGCCCTTGCGTGTCATTTTGATGACCACGTCTTTTCCGCATTTCGGACATGCGACACCAATCTTTTCATAATATGGCTTGGTATTCCGGCACTCCGGGAATCCCGGACATGCCAGAAACTTTCCATGCGGTCCATACTTGATTACCATATTGCGGCCACACACTTCACAGATTTCATCCGTCACTTCATCTTCAATGGTAATCTTTTCGAGATCTTTTTCCGCGGCCTCCACAGCCTCTTCCAGATCCGGATAAAAATTCGCAACAACCGTCTTCCAGTTTAAATGACCTTCCGCAACACTGTCTAAAAGAGATTCCATATTTGCGGTAAAATGTTCATCTACAATGGTCGGGAAAGACTCCTTCATAATGGAATTGACAACCGAACCGATCTCCGTCACATAGAGGTTCTTATTTTCCTTTGTGATATAACGTCTGGCAATAATCGTTGTGATGGTCGGGGAATAGGTGCTCGGCCGTCCGATTCCGAGTTCTTCGAGTGTTTTTACCAGCGAAGCTTCCGTATAATGTGCCGGTGGCTGTGTAAAATGCTGTTTCGGATCGAATTCTTCGAGTTTTAATTTTGTATCTTTATCAATCGATTTTAAAAGTACCTGTTTTTCCTGCTTTTCGTCATCCGCTTCCGTATAGGCCAGCATAAATCCGTCAAAAGCTACTTTGGAAGTAGAAACGCGGAATGTATAATCTCCCGCTGCAATGTTAACGGTTGTTGTCTCATACTTTGCGTTTGCCATACGGCTTGCGGCAAAGCGTTTCCAGATCAGCTGGTATAAACGGAACTGATCCCGGCTTAACGACTCTTTAATCTCGGACGGAATACGGTTAATATCGGTCGGACGGATCGCTTCGTGCGCATCCTGAATCTTTGCATTGCTCTTCTTGCTTCCTTCTCCGTCAGACAGATATTCCTCTCCGTAGCTTTCGGAAATAAAGGCACGCGCTGCTTCATCCGCCTCTTCCGAAATACGAACGGAATCCGTACGCAGATAGGTGATGATACCGACCGTTCCCTGTCCTTTGATATCCACACCTTCATACAGCTGCTGTGCAATCCGCATCGTCTTCGAGATCGGGAAATTCAGCGCTTTGGAAGCTTCCTGCTGCAAAGTACTGGTTGTAAAAGGAAGCGGCGCTTTTTTTGTGCGCTCTCCCTTTTTCATATCGCAGACTTTAAATTCTTTGCCTTTTAATTCCGCAAGCACCTGATTCATCTGTTCCTCGGAAGAAATCTCAAACTTTTCGCCGCCTTTGTCCAGCAGCTTTGCTGTAATCGGTTTTTTCTCACCTTCCGGCAGGAGGCTTGCCTCTAAAGACCAGTACTCCTCCGGAATAAATGCATCAATTTCTTCCTCACGGTCACACACAATCCGTAAAGCAACGGATTGTACACGACCGGCACTCAGCCCTCTTTTTACTTTTGCCCATAACAACGGGCTGATCCGGTAACCAACCATACGGTCCAGCATACGTCTCGCCTGCTGTGCATCAACCAGATCCATATCAATCTCACGCGGTGTCTTTAAGGATGCTTTTACCGCTGTTTTTGTAATTTCGTTAAAACTGATTCTGCTGACATCTTTATCGTCCAGTTTCAACGCCTTGGTTAAATGCCAGGAAATTGCCTCTCCTTCACGGTCCGGGTCAGTTGCGAGATAAATTTTATCCGCTTTCTTTACTTCTTTTCTTAACTTTGCAAGAATCTCTCCCTTTCCACGAATCGTAATATATTTCGGCTCAAAATCATTTTCCGGAGAAAATCCGAGCTGACTCTTCGGAAGATCTCTCACATGCCCGTTACTTGCCATGACCTCATAATTTTTTCCCAGAAATTTTTTAATCGTCTTCACCTTTGCCGGTGACTCCACGATTA
>ERZ1035032.2195-NODE-2195-length-10923-cov-6.123390_pt1 | contig 10923 bp, 10 predicted proteins | sample MGYA00520693_ERZ1035032 | MGnify/ENA primary metagenome ERZ1035032 (study PRJEB33766, sample SAMN09781740) | gut metagenome | biome: gut microbiome | host: Homo sapiens | place: Madagascar | study: EMG produced TPA metagenomics assembly of the PRJNA485056 data...
ATGCAATGGCAAAGGCTATTGAAGATGCCATTGCTGCCCTGCAATACAAGGATGCAGATTACACAAAAGTAGATGCAGCCATTGCCAAGGCAAATGCACTGAACAAGGATAACTACAAGGACTTCACCGGTGTAGAAGCCGCTGTGAATGCTGTGATCCGTGGTAAAAAAATTACGGAGCAGACCGAAGTTAATGCAATGGCGAAGGCTATTGAAGATGCCATTGCTGCCCTGCAATACAAGGATGCTGATTACACAAAGGTAGATGCAGCCATTGCCAAAGCAAATGCCCTGAACAAGAATGACTACAAGGATTTCTCCGGTGTGGAAGCTGCTGTCAATGCTGTTGTCCGTGGTAAAAATATTACGGAGCAATCCGAAGTAGACAAGATGGCAAAGGCTATCGAGGATGCGATTGCTGCTCTTGAGAAAAAACCTGCCAGTACCAAACCGGGAACATCCGATAAGAGTCCGCAGACCGGCGATACAAGCAACCTTGCACTGTGGATTGCCCTGTTGTTCATCAGCGGCGGTGCAGCCATTGGCACAACGGTTGTAAGCAGGAAGAAAAAGCGCAGCGTAAAGTGAAATCAAAGTAAACGTCTGAACCAAGTACGGATGTCGGAAACGGTGGAAACGCAAAGTCTACACCGTTTAAGGAACCTATGAAATTGTGATACAAAAGCCACTTGGGGCACCTTCCTTACGGAGGGTGCCCCAAGTGGCTTTTGGTATATACTTGTTAGTTTTTCAGGCTATGGAGCGGTGCAGGGATCTTGCCGCCGCGGTTGATGAACTTGGCGGGGGAGCCGGTGTTCACTTTCATTACAGGGCCGGCGCCCAGCAGGCCGCCGAACTCCAGTTCGTCGCCTACCTGTTTGCCGATGGCGGGAATCACGCGCACGGCGGTGGTCTTGCAGTTGACCATACCGATGGCGGCCTCGTCGGCGATAATGCCGCTGATCACCTCCGGCGTGGTGTCGCCGGGGATGACGATCATATCCAGACCCACGGAGCAAACAGCGGTCATGGCTTCCAGCTTCTCAATGGTCAGCGCGCCACTGCGGGCTGCGTCGATCATACCTGCGTCCTCAGATACCGGGATAAAGGCTCCGGACAGGCCGCCTACGCTGGAGGAGGCCATTACGCCGCCTTTTTTGACAGCATCGTTGAGCATAGCCAGGCAAGCTGTGGTGCCTGCGCCGCCGCACTTTTCCAGGCCGATCTCTTCCAAAATATGGGCCACGGAGTCGCCTACCGCCGGGGTGGGGGCCAGGGACAGGTCCACAATGCCAAAGGGCACGCCCAGCCGCCGAGATGCCTCTACGCCTACCAGCTGACCCATACGGGTGACCTTAAAGGCGGTCTTTTTAATCAGTTCTGCAATATCGTTAATGGAGTAGTCCGGGAACTTGGCAACAGCCGCGCGTACCACACCGGGGCCGGACACACCCACATTGATCACGCAGTCCGGCTCGGACACACCGTGAAAGGCACCCGCCATAAAGGGGTTATCCTCCGGGGCGTTGCAAAACACCACCAGCTTGCCGGCGCCGATGCAGTCGCTCTCTTTGGTCAGTTCTGCGGCTTCCTTGACCTTTTGGCCCATCAGCTTTACCGCGTCCATATTGATACCGGCTTTGGTGGAACCGATGTTTACGGAGGAGCAAATGTGCTCCGTCTCTGCCAGTGCGCGGGGGATGGAGTCGATCAGCTCCCGGTCGCCGGCGGCAAATCCCTTTTGTACCAGGGCACTGTAACCGCCGATAAAGTTCACCCCGATGGTGCGGGCTGCTTTTTCCAGCGCCAGGGCGTACTTTACCGGGTCGCCGCCGCTGATGCCTGCCATAATGGCAATGGGGGTCACGCTGACTCGCTTATTGATAATAGGAATACCGTATTCCCGCTCAATGTCCTCGCCGGTCTGGACCAGCTTCTCCGCCTTAGTGCAAATTTTGTCATACACCTTGGCGCAAGCCTTGTCAATATCCGTATCGGCACAGTCTAAAAGGGAAATGCCCATGGTGGTGGTACGAATGTCCAGGCACTCGTCCTGGATCATACGAATGGTTTCTAAAATATCGTAAGTATTGATCAATGGAGTGCCTCCTGTTAAATCTTGTGCATGGAGTTAAAAATATCCTCGTGCATCACATGGATAGAAAGATTGCTTTCTTTGCCAAAGTTCTCCAATTCGCCGGACAGGGCGGAGAGGGAAGTGTTGCACCGGGTCAGGTCTGCCATCATGATCATGCAGAACATATCCTGCAAGATGGACTGGGTCACTTCTACAATATTCACCTGGTGTTCGGCACAGATGGCAGACACCTTGGCAAGAATGCCCACGGTATCTTTACCTACAACTGTAATGACTGCTCTCATTATCAAGACCTCCGTTTTGTCTATTATTTGCTAATGATTATAACAAAGATGTAAAATTTTTTCAATAATAGCGCAAAATATATTTTCAACTTCCGCCGATTGTGGTAAAATACTGTGCAACAAGCGGATTGGAGATGAAATTGTGCATTACGAAAATTTGGTAGACCTGCACACCCACTCAGATCATTCCTTTGACGGCAAACAGTCCTGTATGCTGCTGTGCGAGACGGCGGTGGCCAAAGGCGCGTCCTGTATTGCCATTACCGATCACTGCGAGATTGACTCAAAGACCGAGGACTTTCGCGCGCTGTGTACCAATCAGTATGTAGAGACCTTTGAGTGCAAGCGGTACTTTGAGGGTCAACTGCTGGTGCTCCAGGGGATTGAGCTGGGTCAGGCTATATATAATATCCCGCTGGCAAATCATATTCTGGATAAGTTTAATTATGATTTTGTGCTTGGCTCCATCCATAATCTGCCGGAGATGGAAGACTTCTTTTTTATGGATTATAAGGATAAAGATGTTTATGACCTGCTGAGCCGGTATTTTCAAAAAGAGCTGGAGTTGGCAAAATGGGACGGCTTTGACTCGCTGGCGCACCTGACCTACCCACTGCGGTATATGGTTGGGGAGCAGAAGATCCCGGTGGATATGACCCGGTTTGACGATGTGATCGGCGAGATCTTTGAAACGCTTATTAAGAACCATAAAGCCTTGGAAATCAACACCAGCGGCATTGCCATGCCTCTGGGCGACACCCTGCCCGGTGAGGCGTACATACAGCGCTTTCACGATATGGGCGGGCAGTATATTACTGTTGGGTCGGACGCCCATGTGCCGGAAAAGCTGTGCGGCAATGTGGACAAGGGTATGGCGCTGGCCAAGAAGTGCGGGTTTGACTATGTGACAATCTTCAACCGCCGGGAGCCTATGCTGGTGCCCATTGCGTAAACACAAGGAGAGAAAACGATATGATGGATGAACTGTTAAGTTTGATTAAAGAGAATCCTCGCCTGACCAATGCAGAGTTGGCGGCGGCGCTGGATCGGGACGAAGCGCAGGTGGCACAGCAGGTGCGCCAATATGAAGCGGACGGCGTGATCAAAGGCTATTGCGCCATTTTGGATAAGGAAAAAGCCGGGGACGAAACGGTGACTGCACTGATCGAAATCAAAGTGCAGCCCAAGTTCGGTCACGGCTTTGACGATATTGCCCGGCGCATTGCGGCGCTGGAAGAAGTGGAGAGCATTTTCCTGATGAGCGGTGGGTATGACCTGTGCTGCCTGGTGACGGACAAGTCCTTCCAGGAGGTGTCCATGTTCGTTGCCAGCCGCCTGTCGCCCATGGAAGATGTGGTGTCTACTGCCACCCACTTTATCCTAAAGAAGTATAAAGAGCAGGGCATGCTCTTTGCACAGAAGAATACGGACGATCGGGGGAATATTTCTCTGTGATCCAATATGAAAATGATATGAATCCCGCTCTTTGCAATGTAAAACCCAGCGGTATCCGCAAGTTCTTTTCCATTGCAGAGGAGATGGATAACGTGATTTCCCTTGGTGTGGGCGAGCCGGACTTTTTGACCCCCTGGCATATCCGCCGAGAGGGGATCGACTCCTTAGACCGGGGCGCTACCCGCTACACTGCCAACGCCGGGCTGCTGTCCCTGCGACAGGAGATCTGTGCCTTCTATGCCCGCCGGTATCATTTGCAGTACAGGGCTGAAAATCAGGTGCTGGTGACAGTTGGCGGTTCCGAAGGCATTGATATGGCCATCCGCACATTGGTGTGCCCCGGTGATGAGGTGCTGGTGGTGGAGCCGTCCTTTGTGTGCTACAAACCGCTGGTAGAGGTTAGCGGCGGCGTGTCTGTGCCGCTGGTAACGAAGGAAGAAGACCACTTCCGTCTGACGGCTGCCGCGCTGGAAGCTGCTATTACGCCTAAGACCAAGCTGCTGGTGTTCCCATACCCCAACAATCCCACCGGTGCGGTGATGCGCCGGGAGGACTTGGAGCCGATTTGTCGTGTGCTGCAAAAGCACAAGATTTATGTGCTGTCCGATGAGATTTACAGCGAGCTGACCTACGGCGGTGCGGACCACACCTCCATTGCCGCCATGCCCGGCATGGCAGAGCGCACGGTGGTTATCAACGGTTTTTCCAAGACCTATTCCATGACCGGCTGGCGCCTGGGTTATGCACTGGGGCCTGCGCCTATTATTCAGCAGATGACCAAGCTGCACCAGTTTGCCATTATGTCCGCCCCTACCACCAGTCAAACGGCTGCCATTGAGGCACTGCGCCATGGGGACGGGGACATTGATAAAATGCGCCGGGATTATGATATGCGCCGCCGCTTTACCGTGCACGCATTTCGTGAGATCGGGCTGCCCTGTTTTGAGCCGGAGGGAGCGTTTTATTTGTTTCCTTGTATTCAATCCACCGGACTTAGCTCTGAGGAATTTTGCGAGCGGTTAATTTATTCCAAGCGGGTGGCTGTGGTGCCCGGCAACGCCTTTGGCGACTGCGGCGAGGGCTTTATCCGCGTGTCTTACTGCTATTCTATTGAGAACATTAAAGAGGCTGTCACCCGTATCGGTGAATTTGTGAAAGAATTAGAGGACGAGCATGACCGTTAAACGCGTAGAAGTGCTGGCGTATGCCAAGATCAACTTAATGTTGGATATTATCCGTCGCCGCACCGACGGCTACCATGATCTGTTTATGATTATGCAGAGCGTGGGCGTGGCTGATCGGGTGACCGTGGAGCGTGAGCCGGGGCGCAAGCTGCGGCTGACTGCCAGTATTGATGATATTCCGCTGGACGATAAAAATATTGCATGGAAAGCGGCCGCTTTGTTCTTTAAGACCACCGGGCTACGCCGTCCGGGACTGCATATTCACTTGGAGAAGCACATTCCCCACGCAGCGGGTCTGGCCGGCGGCAGTGCAGACGGTGCGGCGGTGCTGGTAGCCCTGAACCGGCTGATGGGCACGGATTTATCTACGGACCAGCTGTGCGCCATGGGCGTGCAGATCGGTGCGGATGTGCCCTTCTGCATTGTAGGCGGCACTTGCCTTGCACAGGGGATTGGCGAGGTGATCAGTCCCTTAAAGCCTATGCCGCCTTGTCATATTGTGCTGGCAAAGCCGGACTTTGGCGTGAATACCGGCAAGGCCTACGGCTTGTTTGACACCAATGGCAAGACCCATAATGCGGACCAGCTGGGTATGCTCACTGCGGTGCAGAATCGGGATCTGCCTGCCATTTGCGGCAAGCTGGAAAATGTGTTTGAGCAGTTTGTGGAGGTGCCCGGCCGTATTGAGATGAAAGAAGTGCTTCGTGCAGCCGGTGCAGCAGGTGTTTGCATGAGCGGCAGCGGGCCAACCCTTTTTGGCATTTTCACTGACAAAGCACAGGCGCTGGCAGCGGCACGAGATTTGGCACCTTTTGCCAAGGATATAGCCGTCACCAAGCCGGTGCGGCATGGCTGCAAAATTACAAAAGTGATAGAGGCATAAAAAAGGTCACCGTGTATGCGGTGACCTTTACGCTGCTTCTATGTTTGCTTGTTGGCGGACGCCGGATTTAAGTGCAATACAACAATCTCCGGATGATTAAATAACCGTAATGGAAATTCGGCGTTGCCGATTCCGCGGGAGACAATCAGTCGCGGCCGCTCTCCAAAGCTGCCCCGGGCGTACTGTGGGCGCAGTCCCTGACCGGGGGAGAACACCGGCCCGATCCCCGGGAGAATCCATTGCCCGCCGTGGGCGTGGCCGGACAGTTGCAGGTCGAAGTCATACTGTTGGTAATTGTTTTCTGCCACGGCGGCGAAGTTCTCCGGATAATGGCACAGCACGATCTTATAGCCCGGGTGCTCTGCCAGCCGGGCAAACAGGGCAGAGGAGTCCCGGTAGTGAAAAGTGCCTGCCTTGCGCTGGCGATAGGCCTCAAAGCTGGCCTGATTTTCGTCCAGCCCCAGGAAGGTAATGCCCTTGACTGTTTCGATCTTATCCGTCAGCACATGAAAGCCGATGGCGGACAGTTCATGCATCAAAATATCAAAATCCGCCAGCCGTCGCTCGTGATTGCCGGGAATGTACAGCACCGGCGCCAGCTGCACCAGCTGCCGTCCGTAGTCCAGCATTTTTTGGCGATTTCGATTTTTGTCGTTGATATAATCGCCGGTAATGCAGATAATGTCCGGTTTTTGGGCGGCTGTTTCGTTTAAAATACGAGCGGAGGGCTTGGAGTGCAGATCTGACAGGTGCACCACCGTACAGGCTGGCGCACCTGGAGCCGACATATCGTATGCGGTTATATCCGGGCGGTTGTTCTGGTTGTATGCAAAAGTCAGAAACAGCACCACCGCGGCAAGGATTACGGGAAAAATCCAATACATTTTTCATCACTCATTTCATCAACAGCATACCTTTTTTCTTAGCTTTCGTCAAGAAACAAATTGAATTTATAAAATAAAGGGATTTTTTCTCTTTTTGCGTATAAAATATAGACTATTGGATAGGAGTGGCGTTATGGACAGTGCAATTCGTTTGCGATCGGAAGAAAATGAAAGACGCATGTTGTCGCCAAAAGCCTGCTTGGCGGCAGAGAGCCGCGGCCGTTTGCGGCCGGAGCCGGCGTGCGAGATCCGCACCTGTTTTCAGCGTGACCGGGACCGGATCATTCATTGCCGTTCCTTTCGGCGGCTCAAGCACAAGACCCAGGTGTTTCTAGCTCCCAGTGGTGATCACTACCGCACCCGCCTGACCCACACCTTAGAGGTGGCGCAAATCGCCCGCACCATTGCCCGGGCGTTGCAGCTGAATGAGGATCTCACCGAGGCCATTGCCCTGGGGCACGATCTGGGGCACACCCCCTTTGGTCACGCCGGGGAGCGGGCGCTGAACAGCTTGTGCTCCTGCGGCTTCACCCACTATGCCCAGAGCGTGCGCACGGTGGAGAAGATCGAGAAAAACGGCGCCGGACTGAACCTGACCGATGAAGTGAAAAACGGCATTCTCTGCCACACCAAGGGAGAGGAGGCCTACACTTTGGAGGGGCAGATCATTCGCATTGCGGATAAAATCGCCTACATCAATCATGATATTGACGACGCCTGCCGTGCCGGTGTTATGGCGGAGGAGGATATTCCGCTGGAACTGCGTATGGCATTGGGTATGACCAAATCCCAGCGCATTAACCACATGGTTCTCGATGTGATCGAGAACAGTACGGACAAGATTCGTATGAGCTCGGACACTTATGAGCTGTTTTGCGATCTGCATGACTTTATGTTTACCGCCGTATATACCAACCCGGTGTGCAAGGGCGAGGAGCGTAAAGCCGTGGATATGCTGACGAAAATCTATGGCTACTACATTGACCATGTGGAGGAAATGCCGGAGGAATATGTGCGCATTGCCGGTGAGGACGGCGACGAGCGTGCCGTGTGCGACTACATAGCCGGTATGAGCGATACTTATGCACTGAAAGTGTTTAACCACCTGTTTGTGCCTATGTTTTGGCATGAGTAAGGGTCATTATAGTATAGACAGAAAGAGGTGAGAGATCGTGGCTTTGAGCGATAGTTTTTTGCAGGAATTAAAAATGAAAACGGATATAGAAGATGTGATCTCCACTTATGTGACCTTAAAGCGGCGTGGTGCCACTCTGGTGGGTTTGTGCCCCTTTCATAATGAGAAAACGCCGTCCTTTACCGTGTACCCGGCCACGCAGTCCTTTTACTGCTTTGGCTGCGGTGCCGGTGGGGACGCCATCACCTTCTTAAAAAAGATTGAGAATTTAGACTATTTGGACGCAGTTAAGACCCTGGCCCAGCGGGCAGGGCTGCAAATGCCCCAGGAGGGCTTTGACGACTCCCTGTCCAAACGGCGTCGCCGGATTTTGGAGATGAACCGAGAGGCCGCTCGCTTTTACCATAGCGTGCTGCTGTCCCCGGAGGGCAAGGTGGGCTATGATTATTATATCGGTCGTGCACTGAGTGCCGCCACCATCAATCATTTTGGTTTGGGCTTTGCCCCCAATCAGTGGGACGCATTGCTCAAGCATATGCGCGCCAAGGGCTACCAACCGGCAGAACTGGTGGACGCCGGGCTGGCCCGGAAAGGGCAAAAAGGGTATTATGACAACTTCCGCAACCGGGTCATGACCCCCATTATTGATGTGCGGGGCAATGTGATCGCCTTTGGCGGCCGGGTGCTGGATGACGGCAAACCCAAGTATATCAACACCGGCGACACGCTGGTGTACAAAAAGACCAACGAGCTGTTTGCCCTGAACTTTGCCAAAGACAGCAAAGAGGATGCGCTGATTTTGTGCGAGGGCTATATGGATGTGATTGCCATGCACCAGGCCGGGTTTACCAATGCGGTGGCCGGTTGCGGTACGGCGCTGACTACGGAGCAGGTGCGGCTGATCAGCCGCTACGCCAAGGAAGTGATCCTAACCTACGATGCAGACGAGGCGGGGCAAAAGGCACTGCAAAAGGCCATGACCCTGTTTGACCAAACAGATGTGAAAGTGCGCATTCCCGCACTGGTGGGCGGCAAGGATCCGGACGAAATTATTCGTACCTACGGTCGGGACAAGTTTAAGGGTATGCTGGAGGGCGCGTCTAACGAAACAGAGTTTCGCCTGCTGGCACTGCGCCGTCAATACAATTTGGCCACTACCCAGGGCAAGATCGACTTTATCGGCGGCGCACTGCAAATTCTGGCAACTTTGCCGCCTGTGGAGCAGGATTTGTATGTATCCCGCCTGTCGGAGGAACTGGGTGTGGAGCGGCAGAATATGAAAGTGCAGCTACAAGATTTGGTGCGCCGTCAAGGCAACAGAAGAGAAAAACGGGAATTCAAACGTATTGTGCAGGAAAATATGCGAAAGACCGCTCGGGAAACGATGGCCACAGACGCCTCCCTGCGTAAGCTGCGGGCGGAGGATCGATTGATCAGCTTGCTGCTGCGCTATCCGGATTGCAGCCGCCTGTGCAAGGACTTTGACCCTCAGTGGCTGACCCCCGGCTTTGCCCAACGGGTGTTTACGCTGATCTTGCAACGGCTGGAGAATGGTGACGGTACGGAGCTGATGGATCTGCGGGACCGGTTGACGGACGACGAGATGGGTCGCCTGTCCGGTATTATTGCCCGTGGCGGTGAGTCGGCGGACGCCAAGCAGGAATTTTCCGACTGCCTGCAAACCATTCGTGCTGAGCAGCAAAAAAAGCAGGAGAGCGCGGCAAAACTGGACGACCAGGCCTTTCGTGACCTGTTTCGCCATCATTCATAAACCATGGGTTTACATATAGAAATACGATGAAATGAGGATTCAGATTATGAGCAACAATGAATTGCATTTGCCTGCCCAGCAGCAGGTGAGCGAAGAAAAGAAAAACGCTGCCTTTAAGAAGCTGGTGGAGCGGGGCAAGCAGTCCGGCCACCTGTCCGCCCAAGAGATCGACAATGTAATTGTGGAACTTGACCTGGATGTGGACGAACTGGAAAAACTTAACGAGATGATTGACTCGGCCAACATCAGCATTGTAGACGACTTTTCTGCCGAGGCGCTGGACGGTATTCCGCTGGAAGTGGATCTGCCCAAGGAGACGGACGCTGCGGAGACGGTAGCCATTAACGATAACGCGGCCATGGACGATCCGGTCAAGGTATATTTGAAAGAGATCGGCCGGGTGCCGCTGCTAACCCCGGAGGAGGAGATTGAGCTGGCAATCCGCATTGCGGATAATGACGAAAAGGCCAAGAAACGACTGGCAGAGGCCAATCTGCGCTTGGTGGTGAGCATTGCCAAACGCTATGTGGGTCGCGGTATGCAGTTTTTGGATCTGATCCAGGAGGGCAACCTGGGCTTAATCAAAGCAGTGGACAAGTTTGACTACACCAAGGGCTTCAAGTTCTCCACCTATGCTACCTGGTGGATCCGCCAGGCGATTACCCGCGCGATTGCGGACCAGGCCCGTACCATTCGTATTCCCGTGCACATGGTGGAGACCATCAATAAGGTAAAGAAAGCCAACAGCCAACTGCTGCACCAAAACGGCCGTGAGCCTACGGCGGACGAGATTTCCGAGTATTTGGAGATGCCGGTAGATAAGGTACGTGAGATTATGCGTGTGGCCCAGGAGCCGGTATCTTTGGAGACCCCCATCGGTGAAGAGGAGGATAGCCATTTGGGCGACTTTATCCCGGACGATGACGCGCTGGCCCCGGCAGACGCTGCCTCTATGAGCCTGCTCAAGGAACAACTGGCCGATGTGCTTAAAACCCTGACCCCCAGAGAGGAAAAGGTGCTGAGTCTGCGCTTTGGCTTGGAGGACGGAAACCCCAAGACCTTGGAGGAAGTGGGTAAGGAATTTAATGTGACCCGTGAGCGTATTCGCCAGATCGAAGCAAAGGCACTGCGCAAGCTGCGCCACCCCAGCCGTGCAAAGCTGCTGCGGGATTATCTGGATGAGTGAGCATTCCGTATAATAGGACAAGGCCACTGCACGGTATTCTGTGC
>ERZ1035032.2199-NODE-2199-length-10908-cov-6.933014_pt1 | contig 10908 bp, 8 predicted proteins | sample MGYA00520693_ERZ1035032 | MGnify/ENA primary metagenome ERZ1035032 (study PRJEB33766, sample SAMN09781740) | gut metagenome | biome: gut microbiome | host: Homo sapiens | place: Madagascar | study: EMG produced TPA metagenomics assembly of the PRJNA485056 data...
ACTTAAAACTTATATTACAATGAAAAAGTTTACTTTAGTATCATTGGCAATGATGGCTTCAGCATCTTGCTTTGCACAGACAACTTTGTGGAATGGTGAGGATAAAAACTCTGGTTTATGGGATAGATGCAACCCTACGACTGTAGACAATCCTTTAAAGGAAGGCGTAAATACTTCGGATAAGTGCGCCAAGTTTACTATCACTGGTAATGATTGGGAACATGGTGATATTGTTCTCGACCTTAAGAGTCTTTATGGAGAGGGCGGACTTGATATGACTAAGAGCAAACGCTTGTCTATTATGGTTAAGAAGTCGCATGCAAGTAATGTTATGATTGAGTTGTCTGCTGGTGCAAACACATATACAAAACGCATAGCATCATGGTGTGATGGTGGCGACAAGTGGCAGAAACTTGTATTTGACTTCACTACAAACTGTAACTTTGAAGGCAAGGGTAATCCTACAGAATTGGCTATTTATCCAGGTATTGAGGATGGCCAAGAGCCTTCACAGGAGATATATGTAGACAATATCGTTCTTGAGGATATTCCTACTGTCAATGGTGGATCAATTTGGGATGTTGCTGAAGGTTCACTCACTGGTAAACTCGAACTTACTGGTGGCTATTTCAAGACAGAATGCTCTAATGTAGACAATGGTTGGGAGAAAATTTACATTGACGATTTTGCCGAACTTAACAAGAAACTCTCCGCTGATGTTACATCTATAGATATGCGCAAGGCTTCAACCTTAAATGTCGACATCAACCAGTTCTTCTTTAAGAATCCTAATATTATCGTATATGCTGATGCAGCCTATGATCATGCCAACGTTGTGGTAAATGGCACAGCCGCAAGTGTTGATCTTACTGATGCTAACGCTTTCAATGCTCCTTATGACTTCACAGCAAAATCAGTTAAGCTTACACGCAGTTTGCAGAATGGTATCAACAGTTTTGTGCTTCCATTCAAAGTCTCAGCCAACGAACTTGGTGCAAGCAAGGTTGCTACTTATAAGAGTTGTGATCTTGGCAATGTTGCCAACTTCGAGACCGCTGAAAGCGTAGTTGCCAATACTCCGTTCCTTACAACAGACCTTACAACAGATGCTAAGGAGGCTTCAGAACTTAACTTTACTAATAAGGTTATTGTTGCAACGCCAGAGACTCTTAGCACTGACTTCGTAGGTGTTTACACACGTACCAATGCAGAAGGCAAGTATGGCATTGATGAAAAAGGCAACCTTCATAAGGGTGGAGCAGATGCTTATGTAAATCCTTTCCACGCTTATCTCAACGTTGAAGGCGTTACCAGTGTAGCTTTTGATGGTTCTGTTACAGCAATCAACAACATTGCAGCTGACAAGGTAGCCAATACAGCCGTTTACGATCTTAGTGGTCGTCGTGTTAATGGCAAGTTGCAGAAGGGCTTGTACATTATGAATGGCAAGAAGGTTGTTGTTAAGTAAGGCGCGCACACAGAGATAATCAACGATTTATAAAATCTAAAAAAGAATAAGTAGATATGAAGAACAAATATATTGCCCCTAATATTACTGTTGTAGATTTAGAGATTGAGTCGCAGATACTTACTGCATCTCAGGTGACAGTAGATTTCGATAATAGTGGAGATGTTTACAATGTCGACTTCAAGTCTTCCAACCACATCTTTGTTTTTGATGACGAAGAGTTGGAACAAGATTAATAAATAAGAATATACCCTTCAATTTCCCCTATTCTGTTTTCCCCTTTGTTTGGCAAAGCCGAGCAAGTGGGATTTTTTATATGTAAAGATGTAACTTTGTGTAAAAAAAAGTGTATCTACAAATAAACGTTCATTGTACGCAGAGCTTCTACGTGCAATGAACGTTTATTTTATACGAGTGAATGTTAGTATGTTATATGTTTATTCTTGCTTCATTTTCTCGTTGATAGCGTCAATAAGCTTGATGGCATCTACGTATTGGGCGATACCCTCGGCCACTTGTTTGGCATCGCGCATGGCAAGAACTACGGTAGAAGGACGGTTAACAACATCGCCACCTGCAAATACACCCTTGCGTGTAGTCATGCCATATGGTGTTTCGCGAGTGATGACATAGCCGCGATCGTCTACTTCGATTCCGGTTGTTGTAGATACAATACGGCTGGCTGGCTTAGAACCCAGAGCCAAAAGCACATAGTCGGCCTTCTCAACACGGCGCTCACCATCCTTGGTCTCGATAACTACCTCAGTCATCTTGTCGTTCTCATCGCTGTGAATCTCTACAATGTTCGACTCCCAATTGAAGTTTACGCCTTCCTTAACAGCGTCGTCATACTCGGAACGAAGAGCTGGCATATCGTCGATAGTACGGCGGTAAACAATATCCACACGCTCGGCACCCATACGTACAGCAGTACGTGCGGCATCCATAGCTGTATTGCCACATCCTATAACAAAGCAACGGTCGCCCTTACCAACAACAACCTCGCTGCGGTCAAGGTTGCCTTCATTGTAAAGACTTACACGACGCAAGAACCATATAGCCTGACGTACACCGTTGATATCGCCGCCAGGTATATCAAGCTTCTGCGGATTGCCGGTACCAGTACCCATAAATATAGCATCGAAGCCTTGATCAAAGAGGTCGTCTACAGTATAGTCTTTGCCGATGGTGGTATTGCAATGTATGATAACTCCCAGTTCCTCCATCTTCTTGATTTCGCGACGTACAATCTCCTTAGGTAGACGATATTCAGGAATGCCGAACATAAGAACGCCACCTGGTTCTGGTTCCATCTCGAATATCTCGACATTGAATCCCTTGCGAGAGAGGTCGCCAGCGATAGTAAGTCCAGCAGGACCTGAACCAATTACAGCTACCTTGCCACGTGTTTTGGGTAGGAGATTCTCGCGAATAAGTCCCATATTGCCGTCAAAATCGGCAAGGAAACGCTCAAGTTTGCCTACGTGTATGCCCTGACCTTTCTTGCCAAGCACGCAATGTCCCTCGCACTGTTTCTCGTGAGGACAAACGCGTCCGCATACAGCAGGAAGATTACTCTTCTCGTTGATGATGTGCATGGCGTTGCCAAAGTTGCCCATCGAAAGTTCGTGTATCCAGTCGGGTATATCATGGCTTATAGGACATCCCTTCTTGCACTGTGGCACTTTGCAATGAAGGCAGCGTTTAGCTTCCTCAATGGCCTCGTGCATGGTGTAACCCTCGTTAACTTCTTGAAACAGATTCTTGTTATTTTCCATTTGTTTTGCTTTTAGTTTTTAATAGCCGTCAGCCATAATAGCCACATGGCTCACTAATGTTATAATCATTTGTTATTTCCACTTTGCAAAATTATATATTTATTTTCTAATATACCTCCTTTTTTGTTGCTTTTACATTGATATATGGGCTATAAGCACAAATGAGTATGTAGATTTGTACGAATTTGTAAAGCCCAGTGTTGGGGTATGTATGAAAAAGGCTGCAATGGTGTGAACCAAAGCAGCCTTCGTATTTTTAATGTTTTACTTGTTTTCTACTTAAAGTTGATGAACCTCAACGCGTTCGACTTCCGCTCCGTTCATTCGGCGGGGGTGCAAACGATTTACTTTTCGTTGCCCTCTCCCCACATTCCTATTGCAGCACTTGCTGCGAATAGGGTCATCATCATCGTCATCAACATAACTTTTTACCTTTAAACCATTAACCTAACTAAATTCTAATACCTTTCTTACTAATACCTCTACTACTAATACCTTGTCAACCTTCTACTAATACCTTTTATCTACTAATACCTTCCTTACTAATACCTCTCTTACTAATACCTTTCTTCTGTGCGTTATCCTTATCTTCTACCTTTTGTGTTATCCTTGAATCTTCTACCTTTGTTATCCCTAAATCTTCTACCTTGTTATCCTAAATCTTCTACCTTTGTTATCCATAATCTTTTACCTACTCTTGTGTGCGTTATCTCAATCTTTCATCTTGTCTTAGTCATCCTTTTCTACAATCTCCTACTTACCTCTTCAAAGACTTATATTGTTAAATTCTCTCAAAGATTTCTTTCACCTTCTATTTGAAATGTCTTATATAAGGATTGTCAACCTCCCGGCTTTCATCCTTTTGACAATGCAAAGTTACTACTGTTTGCGTACACACACAAGTATTATACTCAATATTTTGCTAATATAGCTTCCTTTTTGATGTAAGTCAACATTTATGTGCACGCACACAGAACAACACAACAACTATATATAATATACGTAACTTGCCGTGTGTATATATAATTTAAGTTTCGCAAGCGAAAGAAGTTATCGGAATTTATTTGAAGATAACTCGCTTCGCTCGTGAAGTTAATGGACAAATGCCCAATTGTTTAAGCAATAAAGCTATTGTCCGTTCGCTCGGCTTTGCCGCTTGCTTGCAAGAACTTCCTGAACGACCGAAGGGAGTGCTAACTTCTTTAATTCCATTAACTTCTGAACTTGCGAAAGTTCAGTATATAAAAAGAAAGGGGCTGGACCCTTTCGCAAAGGCGCAACCCCAACTTAAACAACCAATAAAAGAAATAGATAGCTGTTAAGTGTTTTATGTCTGAATATTCCTTATTATCGGATAAACAGAAGTTCGCGATACTTAGGCAGAGTCCAGAGTTCATCGGCTACGATAAGCTCGAGCTTGTCTATCTGATAGCGTATCTCCTCCATCTTAGGAGCCACAGTGTCGTGGTAGGCAATAGCCTTAAGATGTTCGTCCTCTATCTTATTGGCAACCTTGCGTGCGTTGACCAATTCTTCCACACCACTCTCAATAATCTGAGTGCGTTCAGCTATCTCTTCAATTATCTTCTTGTTGCGTGATGTCAGCTTGTCGGCTGTATCAGCAGGGAAGATTTCGTACATGCTCTGTACATTCTTGGCAAGACGGCTCTGATAGTGAGTGCAGACTGGGATGATATGGTTCATAGAAAGGTCGCCAAATACACGTGCCTCAATCTGAATCTTCTTTGTGTATGTCTCCCACTTAACCTCGTTGCGTGCCTCAAGTTCCTTACGTGTCATAACGTTCTGGCTCTCGAACATCTTGATGGTAGCCTCGTCGAGATAGCGCTCGAATATCTTAGGACAAGAAGTCTCGCAGTCAAGACCGCGGCGCTTAGCCTCCTCAACCCATTCGTCTGAGTAGCCATTGCCATCAAAGTGGATTGGCTTGCAGAACTTAACATCCTCGCGTACAATATCAAGTATTGCACATACCTTGTCATAGCCCTTCTCGATAAGAGCGTCAACACGCAACTTGAAATCGTGCAAAGCCTCGGCTACAGCTGTATTAAGCACAATCATGGCAGAAGCACAGTTGGCCTCGGAACCTACAGCACGGAACTCGAAACGGTTTCCGGTAAAGGCAAATGGTGATGTACGGTTGCGGTCGGTGTTATCTACAAGCAGTTCAGGAATTTCAGGGATATCAAGTTGTAACCCCTGCTTGCCGGCAATATCGAATAGCTCGTCCTTCTCGGAAGTCTCAATACGTGTGAGAATCTCTGTAAGCTGACGGCCAAGGAACGATGATATGATAGCTGGAGGTGCCTCGTTGGCGCCAAGACGATGAGCATTAGTTGCACTCATGATGCTGGCCTTAAGCAATCCGTTGTGCTTGTATACAGCCATCAAGGTTTCAACGATGAATACTATGAAGCGGAGGTTATCCATTGGGGTTTTGCCAGGTCCGTGCAGCAGTACGCCAGTATCGGTAGCAAGGCTCCAGTTCTCGTGCTTGCCCGAACCATTGATGCCGGCAAACGGCTTCTCGTGCAATAATACACGGAATCCATGATGACGAGCAATCTTCTTCATGAGCGACATGAGAAGCATGTTATGGTCGATAGCAAGGTTGGTTTCCTCGAATATAGGAGCAAGCTCAAACTGGTTAGGCGCAACCTCGTTGTGGCGAGTCTTGCAAGGAATACCAAGTTCGAGAGCATGAATTTCAAGATCCTTCATGAAAGCCTGCACGCGCTCTGGGATAGCACCAAAATAGTGGTCGTCCATCTGCTGGTTCTTTGCAGAGTCGTGTCCCATAAGTGTGCGGCCAGTAAGCATAAGGTCGGGACGTGCCGAATATAGACCCTCGTCAACAAGGAAGTACTCCTGTTCCCAACCAAGGTTTGATATAACCTTCTTTACCTCTGGATAGAAGTAGTGGCAAACATCAGTGGCAGCCACATTAACGGCATGCAACGAGCGCAGAAGCGGAGCCTTGTAGTCGAGAGCTTCGCCTGTGTATGAGATGAAGATAGTAGGGATACACAGTGTGTCATCAATGATGAACACAGGAGATGTAGGATCCCAAGCCGAATAGCCACGTGCCTCGAATGTGTTACGTATACCACCGTTAGGGAATGAGCTGGCATCCGGCTCCTGCTGTACAAGCAACTTGCCCGAGAACTCCTCAATCATACCGCCCTTGCCGTCGTGTTCGATAAAGGCATCATGCTTTTCGGCAGTGCCTTCAGTAAGAGGCTGGAACCAGTGAGTGTAGTGTGTAACACCGTTCTCATCGGCCCACTGCTTGATGCCCTTAGCAACAGCATCGGCAATAGAACGGTCAAGACGAGCACCATTGTCGATAACGTCGATGAGTTTCTCATATACGTCGCGCGGCAGATACTTGTACATCTTGGCACGGTTGAATACGTTCTTTCCGAAGAACTCTGATGGGCGTTCAATCGGTGTAATCACGTCGACGGGTTTCTTCTTGAAAGCGTCGGCTACAACATCAAATCTTAAATTTGCCATTGTTTTCTTTCTTTTATGTTGTTTACTGTTATTGTTCTAAAATTAAAGGGTGACTTTCTTAACTATCTCCATACATTATATAATATGGATCTTCTTTATGCCTTCTTTAGCCATTCCTTAATTCTTCGCATAGCCTCTTTGCAGTCTTCGCGATTGCCAAATGCAGTAAGGCGAATATAGCCTTCGCCACTCGGTCCAAATCCTACACCTGGTGTGCATACAACGCCTACAGCATATAGCATTTGCTCGAAGAACTTCCATGAGTCGGTACCATCTGGTGTCTTGACCCAAAGATATGGTGCATTTTTGCCTCCAAACACCTCGAAGCCCATAGCGGTAAGTGCCTCATGCATTATATTGGCGTTGCCCATATAATAGTTTATGGTTTCCTTTACCTGCTTTTTGCCCTCGGGTGTGTATATGGCAGCAGCGGCTCGCTGTGATATATAGCTTGTGCCGTTGAACTTGGTAGACTGTCGGCGATCCCACAAGTGGTTGAGGTTGATGCGCTCTTTGCCGTCGAGTGTAACAGCAGTTACATCCTTAGGTATTACTGTATATCCGCAGCGCACACCAGTAAATCCGGCAGTCTTTGAATAGCTGCGGAATTCGATGGCACATTTCTTAGCTCCCTTAATCTCGTAGATAGAGTGGGGTATGTCGTCCTCTTGTATGTATGCCTCGTAGGCTGCATCGTATAGGATAAGCGTGTCATTGTCGAGAGCGTACTTAACCCACTTCTTTAATTCCTCTTTTGGCAATACAGTGCCAGTTGGGTTGTTGGGGTAGCAGAGGTATATCATATCGACGCGGTGGTCGGGAATCTGCGGTACAAAGTGGTTCTCGGCTGTGCACGGCATATAGTTTACGTTGCTCCATCTGCCGTTCTCAAGCACTCCGGCTCGTCCGCACATCACATTAGAGTCGATATATACGGGGTAGATAGGATCTGTAACACCTATGGAGTTGTCCCATCTTACTATCTCGCCTATATTGCCAGTATCGCTCTTGGCTCCGTCGTTAACGAAAATTTCATTAGGGTCGAGATGTATGCCGCGTGGCGCATAGTCGTTTTTGACAATAGCTTCGCGCAAGAAGTCGTATCCACGTTCAGGACCGTATCCTCTGAATGTTGCTTTACGTGCCATCTCGTCTACTGCCTTGTGCATTGCTTCAATCACTGCAGGGCAAAGCGGCTGTGTAACGTCTCCAATGCCGAGACTAATCACTCGTACCTGGGGGTGTGAAACCTTGAAGGCATTAACCTTCTTGGCTATGTCTGCAAACAAATAATTGTTTGACAGTTTCAAGAAATGTTCGTTTACTAAGGCCATATAATATCTATTATTCTATTTTCATTTATTGGTGTTGTGTCTTACGATAAAATCACGGTAAGTCTATTTCTCCTTCGAAAGCGAAAGCTGCTGGTCCAGTCATATATACATGTCCATCGTTTTCGTTCCATTCGATGTGTAGCGTTCCGCCGTCCATAACGATATTGCTCTTGCGTGTAGCTCTATCGGTTAAGGCGGCTGCTACTGCTGTGGCACATGCTCCTGTACCGCATGCCATTGTTATCCCGCTGCCACGTTCCCATACTCTTGTGCGTATATCACCGTTGGGCATTACTTGCGCAAACTCAATATTGCAACGCTCAGGAAATGCAGAATCATTCTCCATTATAGAGCCATAACGGCTGATGTCGAGTGTTGCAATGTCGTCGACAAAGCACACAAAGTGCGGATTGCCCATTGATACAAATGTTCCACGGAATGTACGGAACTGTGCTGTAAGCTCATCACCGCATGTCTCGTCATATTGTTTCGGGTTGTGGAAAACTGGAGCAAGCATATCTACTGTAACACTTTCTACCTTATTATATATATTAAGGTGAAGCTCCAAAGTCTTTACACCTGAAAGAGTTTGCAGACGTATAGATGTCTTGTTTGTAAGTCCCTTCTCGTATAGATATTTTCCAATACAGCGAGACGCATTGCCACACATCATAGCTTCAGATCCATCTGCATTGAATATGCGCATGGAAAAATCGGCGTCCACTCCATCATATGGTTTGCCTATGAGCACAAGCCCATCGCTACCTATTCCTGTGTGATACTTGCTCCAAGCTATTGAAGCTTCTGATGGGTTGGGAATATTATATTGTTGTGTATCCACATATATATAATCATTGCCAGCTCCATGCATCTTGGTGAACTTAACCGACCTTGCCATTTTGTTTGTCTTTTTACCTTAACGATTATCTATTTGCTTTTTACGATTGCAAAATTACAACTATTTGCGTAATAAGCAATAAAAACTGTTGCATTATTTGTGGTTAATTATCATTAAGTTTCGATTTGTAAGCATTTTTCTTGAATTTGCTTACAATATGATGGCTGTTCGTATGGTATTTGTATCAAAATAAAATTTCGAATAAAATAAATCTGATAAAACGTTATAAATACATGCTTTTATATTTCGTTTTGTTGTAATTTTGCAGCGTAAAGATTGCAAAAGGAAACTTAAAGGTAATAATAACCAATAAAAAGAAAGTTGTATGAAGAAGATTGAAGCTATCATTCGCAAGTCAAGATTCGAAGATGTTAAGCAGGCATTGCTTGCTGCCGACATCGAATGGTTCTCTTATTACGATGTGCGTGGCATAGGCAAGGCACGTCAGGACCGTATCTATCGTGGTATAGTATACGATACGAGTTCAATAGAGCGTATCCTTGTGTCGCTAGTTGTACGTGACAAAAATGTTGAACGCGCTGTTAACGCCATACTTAATGCTGCACAAACTGGTGAGATAGGCGATGGCAGAATATTTATTATTCCAATAGAAGATGCTATACGCATACGCACCGGCGAGAGAGGCGACATAGCACTGTATAACGCAGAGCAGGAACGTTAGTAAATCGTAATAATGTAAATAGTAAGGATATGATGACTACACTACTTTCAGCATACACCCCTGTTTTAAACACAGGCAACACAGCCTGGATGATAATGGCAACTATTCTGGTGCTCCTTATGAGTATTCCTGGTATCGCATTGTTTTACGGCGGATTGGTAAGACAGAAGAATGTGCTAAGTGTGATAATGCAGACAATGCTCATTGTTGGTGTTGTGTCGCTGCTTTGGGTGGCTATAGGATATACTTGGGCATTTGGCACTGGATTTAAGGAGAGTGGTTCTTGGGCTTGGTTTTTTATGGGCGGACTCGACAAGGCGTTCTTGAAGGGTGTCACCATTAACAGTATTACATCTACTGGTATTCCCGAGCTTACGTTTGCAATGTTCCAGTGTATGTTTGCTCTGATTACACCAGCACTTATACTTGGTGCCTTTGCAGAACGAATAAAGTTTAAAGGATATATGGTGTTTACTATTCTGTGGGTTATTATAGCCTATTTCCCCATGGCACACTGGGTATGGGGAGGCGGATTCTTGCAGGAGATGGGTGCGCTCGACTTTGCTGGTGGTACAGTGGTGCATATCAATGCAGGTATCTCTGCCCTTATTATGTGTCTTATGATTGGTCAGCGTGATGACTATAAAAAGGGACATGCCATACTGCCTCATAATGTAACGATAGTATTTATGGGTACGTCGTTTTTGTGGCTTGGATGGTTTGGATTTAATGCTGGTAGCGGATTGGCAGCCGACGGACTTGCAGCCAATGCTTTTCTTGTAACACATGTGGCAGCAGCTGCAGCAGCTGTTACTTGGATGGCAATTGATTGGATGTGCAACAAGAAGCCTACTACGGTGGGTGCATGTACAGGTGCAGTGGCTGGATTGGTTGCTATAACGCCGGCTGCTGGCTCAACCGACCTTGTAGGAGCGTTTGCCATTGGTATCATAACACCGATAGTGTGCTTCATTATGGTAGCGGTTATTAAGCCTTTCTTTAAATATGACGATGCACTTGATGCCTTTGGCGTGCATGGTATGGGTGGTATTATTGGTTCAATACTTACAGGTGTGTTTGCAACATCTTCTGTAACTGGTGTTGGTGGAGCCGAAGGTGCTCTTTATGGCGATTGGCATCAGTTGTGGGTACAGATAGAGGCTACGTTGATAAGTATTCTATATAGTGCATATGTAACAACCGCACTATAT
>ERZ1035032.2204-NODE-2204-length-10885-cov-11.215235_pt1 | contig 10885 bp, 5 predicted proteins | sample MGYA00520693_ERZ1035032 | MGnify/ENA primary metagenome ERZ1035032 (study PRJEB33766, sample SAMN09781740) | gut metagenome | biome: gut microbiome | host: Homo sapiens | place: Madagascar | study: EMG produced TPA metagenomics assembly of the PRJNA485056 data...
CGCCATGACGGCCTATATGACTGATATAAACAGGCTTGTACCCTTTGGGAGCCGGGGTCAATCTCACATCGTCAAAACTGTACATGAAATATTCCCCGCCTGTTCTGTTCAGGTCAGCCATCATCTCGGCCTTGGTGTCATACTTGCACACAACGTTCTTCACTCCGAACTCGGCCTCGGCGGCAGCCCTTTGCTCCGGAGTCGCGGGAGTCTGGGCGAATGAATATGTCCCTGCGGCGAGCAGAACGGCCACCGCAAGGACAACGTTATTCAGGACTATCTTTTTCATCAACGCGAATATATTCATTATTTTCCGTAAAGCAATTCGACGTCTGCCTTGATGGCTGCGGGAGCGAACTCCGGGACGAACTTCCAGGAGCCGACGACCTTTGGATCACCAACGACAGCAGGATCAATGCTTCCGTTCTTCTTGAAGTACCGGTAGAGAATCGTTCTGAACTCCGGGCCTCGGTAGACAATCCGGTCTTCGACAGACTTCATGTCCTCCAGCCCGGCGGCCTTAAGCAGTCCTCCAGAACCTACTGACCTGTAGGTGGTTATCGCGGCGGTATATTCCTTATCAAGTTCGAACTTGCTTCCGTCTGCCATATAGGTGATCACGACACGGGAGCCGTAAGGCTTAGTCACATCGACAGTGTAGTTGATCCCGGCGGCGGAATCGAAATTGGCCGGACTCTTGGCGAGCTTCCAGGCCATCTTGCCGGTGAAGTAATCCTTGGACTGTTTGATTTTCAACACGTGAGCATTCTCGTAAGGTTCAGTCACAGTGTTGATCCACGCATCATAACTGGCCTCAAGATATTTCAGAATCTCAGCGCCGGTCAGTCTCAGCACGACCAGTTTGTTCTCGTAAGGATAGACCTTGCGGATGTCCTGATAACGGACCTCTCCTGCAGGGACTTTCCCGTCAATCAGAAGGGTCGCCGAAAGGGAAATGTCAACCGGGTAGGCGCTCATAGCGAGGGCGTGCAGGAAGTTCATATAGTCGCACTGTTTGTAGTAGAACTCTCTGGAAACCAAGCCCTTCTTGATCTCGCCGACGGTGCCCGTAATGAAACTACGAACCTTATCGTAATCAGCCTCAAAGGCCTCTTCCATAGCGGTGTCATATTCCTCGCTCTTGATGGAGGTCATTCTGGCATCCAAGGTGCGGCTGACGACCTTTCCTCCTTTCACTACAAGCTTGATGTCAGTGACACCGGCGTTCTGGCCGGTCCTGCCGCAATCCAAGACCACGATGCTGTCGGCGCTCATCACCTTGTTGGCGTGGTCGTGACCGGTGACGACAACATCCACTCCTCTAAGGCTCTTGAACAGGTCAAGTCCCTGTTTCTCAAGTTTCAGGCCGTCGCCCTTTCCCATCGCGGTGTGAGCCACGACTATCACGATATGCGGCTTTTCCTTGGAGCGCACCTTATCCACATCCTCCTGAACCAGAGGCAGAAGCGACTCGAAACGGAGGCCGGAGACGCAGCTTCCGTCCATCAGCGAGGCGTTAGCGGCGTTGGTGTACCCCAGAACCGCGACCTTGACTCCTCCTTTCTTAATTATTGAATATGCCGGGAAACATGGCTTGCCGTTCCTGTCGGACAGGGCGTTGCCGGCCAGAAGCGGGATGCCTTCCTTCTTCATCTCCTTGGCGACACGGTCATAGACACGGTGGCCGGACTCGAAATCGGAATGGCCGGCGACAACGGCGTCGTATTTCATATAGGAAGCCAGTCTCGGATAGAGATGCGAGGAGGTTGTGTCCACATAGTTGTAATAGAACGGGGCGCCGCTGCCGAAGAAATTGTCTCCGGCATCGACAAGTATGACATTGTCCGCACCCTTCGACTCGCGGATTCCGTTCACGAACGCGCTTTGCGCCATCAGCGAGCCTCTGGCCCGCCCTCCGTCTTCTATCGGTTTGGCAAACCAGTAGCCGTGGCCGTCACCAGTGGCGACAACCGACAGATTGTACTCTCCGTCCTTGAGGGTAGAGCAGGCCGAGAGGGCCAGTACGGCCATCACCGTTATGATTGGTTTTATCTTCATCTAATGAATATGCTTGTGTTTTTCCGGTCGCTTCGACAGGCTCAGCGACCGGAGAGGTTACTTCTGGTTCTGGAGGGCGGCGTTGACACGGGCGAGAAGGTACTCATAGTGAGCCTTGTCCTCGGACGGAGCGGAAGACCGGCGGGAAGAGGCCAATGCCTTGACCTTGTTCAGGAACACGATCCTGCATCCGTCACTCTCATCGATCGTAAGGACGCTTACGCTTTTCTGGTAAGGGCCTTTGCCCTCGCCAAGGTTGATGTCATCGCATCCGCACCACATCGGCTCGGCGGCATATTCATCAATATCGGGATCCTCAGCAAACGACTTGGCAAGCATAGACTTGACATCCTTCGCCGAAGCGGTCAGAACCTCCCTCTGGAGGGTCTTTTCCTCGGATGTCAGCCTGCGGCCGGCGATTGACGAGGCGAACAGCTCATTGTAAAGGTCATCGTAATATTCCTTGACGGTGTAAGGCTTGCCGGCGCCGGGGGCCACCGAGGCCAGCATAACATTCGCCGGAACGGTCGAGGCCAACGCCTTCGCCACCTGAGCGCAGATCTTGTTGGACTGCGGGGCCGCCAACGGCAGGTTCGAGGTAACGTCAGCGTCGTTGATCCACGAGGAAGCGCGGAGCTGTCCTACCACCCATTTCAAGGAAGCCTTCTGAACCTTTCTGGAAACCGGCACAGATGGCTTGACCGTCGAGCCCTCCTTGACGTTGTTCAAGTATATTCCTCCGACTTGAGCCATCACATTGTTGATGTAGCGGTAGTACTGGTTCGTCAGCTGAAGGTAGAGATCATTCCTGTGTGTGAAATCGCTGTCATCGGCACCGATCCACCCGTTCATCTTAGGAAGGATGTACTTGAGGTTCTTGATACCGTAGTCGCTGGACTTGATCGGATCATCCCCGAGATCCTCAGTCCTTGCGCTCGGATCATAGACACCATAGCTGGCGTTTCCGGAAACCTGCTGCGCGCCATAACTGTAAAGCGGATCGCCCGCCTTCTCATCAATGATCTTCTCCGCGACGGAATATTCCTCCCAGATGTCCTTGGCCCCGATCACAGGGGTGTACAGCCATTTGATGGCATATTCATCATAAACTCCCAGAGACGGCGGCACAAGCTTGACGCCTTTGTCCCCAGGCTGAGCCACATAGTTGAAGCGGGCATAGTCCATAATCGACGGAGTCGTGCCATATTTCGCGGTGAAAGCGGCGTTCCTCAAAGAGTCGGTAGGATAGGCCGAAGAGGCTCCCATATTGTGCATAAGTCCCAGAGTGTGACCTATTTCGTGAGAGATCACATAGACAAGTGACTCGTCGATGATGTCCTGCGGCATCTTCACGGCACGGACCTTCTCATCCACTTGTGCCGTCTGCACGAAGCGCCAGTTGTTGATCAGCTTGATGACATCGTTGTAGACCAGTACGGAGGCGTTAAGGATCTCGCCGGTGACAGGATCCACCCAAGACGGACCCATAGCGTTCATCGTCGCGTCAGGGACATACCTGATGCATGAATATTTCAGGTTGTCAGGATCGAACTGAGGATCCTCCTCCGCTGTAGGGAAGTCACGCACCTGCATCACGTCCTTCAGTCCGATGGCCTCGAAAGCTTTGTTCCAAGCCAGGACACCCTCCTTGATCGGAGCCTTCCAAGCCTCAGGGAACGAATTATCCACGTACCAGACAATCGGATTCTTGACCGTGACCTTCTGACCTTTCTGCCAAGCGGTAGTGTCTGAGAGCTCAAGTCTCCAGCGGGAGGCCAGCACATAGCCTTTGAACCCATCCTCGGCGGATGTGAGATTGTACTTCACACTTCCCTCGCCCGGGCCGACAGGGAACACTCCGATCCTCGAATCCTGCACACGGGCCGGCATCGGGTTCTCAGGGAGAAGCATAAACGAGACCGTGTAGGCCATTGAGCCGGAACCAACCTTGCCTTTCAGCATCAGGAAGGTCTTCGTGAAGTCCACATTGGAATGCACTTTCACGGAAGCGTTGTCACTGAATGCCTTGAGATCGCTGAACCAGGTTGATTTCTCGTCAGCCGCCTTAGTGAGGGAGAAGTCCTTTCCCTTTGGAGCGACCGAATTGATGAGCGGAGTCACCTCGAAGACCACCTCCGAGCTGTCCTTGCTCGTTGCCTGCACGGCGATCCTTCTCAAGACCTTAGGAATATAGCTGCGCTCGATGGCGGCCTGCATCCCGGGATCGGAACTCGTGGCGTTCGTGCCCGGAACAGTCAGCACCACAAGGCTGTCCTTGAGGTCAATCTGGAAATATGTCGGCTTCACGTACTTATACCCGACGTTCAGATAGGCCGGATTGCTTGTGGCGGTGATCGTGCTGCCCACAAGCATCCTACGTCCCATCATATTCCTTGGAAAGCCCATATAGATCTTGTCCTTGGACGTGCGGTAAAGATTGAACGTCTTTCCGCAGGCCGAATCGGCGACCTCCTTCATCAGCTTCTCGTAAGGGGTCTGCTTCTTCTTCGGAGCCGGTTTCTGAGCCGCTGTAGCCTCCGTCTGGGCCTTTTTCTTCTTTTTCTTAAACACGGACGCTGCCGCGTCTGTGGACGGGACCAACAGCGCGGCGGCGATCAAAGTCAGGATAATACTCCTTTTTGTCATAGATATTTCTTTATTGTTATTGATTATCAGTTTAGTTCACCCGATATTTATACATTACCGAAGCGGGATCCCAGAATATGCCCTCGTAGGACTTCACAAGGGTGTCGTCCGAGAATCTGTAAACGTACAGGCTGCCTTTCTTCTCTCCCGATCTGGACGGATTGTAGGTAGCGATGTAGAGCAGATCCTCTCCGTTGTCCCCCTTGTCCTTGCCAAGGAAGTTGGTGGCGATGTCCCGGATCTGTTCGCCGACAGGAAGGGTTATCGCCGGCTTGGAGACCGGAGCGCTGATCAGAGACCAACGGTAAACAGCATTGTCATAGACATAGTACACATCAGCCGAGTTCTTCGTGCCGACAAACTTGCAGTCACTGTCCATCTTCAAATCACCGGTCGTGAACGTGACGGTGCTTCCCCAAGTCTTCAAGGCCCCTGAACCTCCGATGCCGTCGGTGTTCTTGATGACATATTCATCAGGATTCGTCTTGCTTCTGAAGAGGACATAGAGGGAATTGGTCTTCGCGGTCCGCAGAGTGGCCATATTCACAACCTCATAGCCGCTGAGAGTGTAATAGACGGTTCCGGCGGAGGCGGTTCTTCTGACGGCAAGGCTGTCAGAGTTGCGGAAATATGGCGAGCGGATCGTGGCATCCTTGGCGGTCTTGCGAGAGACTCCTCCGAATATGCCCGTCATCGGCTTGATGTCGATCATATCGGTGTAGTCACCCATCATCATATCGTAGCGGTAGATGTGCGAGTTCTCACCGAGGATGAACGCCGCGAATCCGGATGTCGAAGCCAGCTCGCCGCCGAACGCCTTGAACCGTGAGCCGGCCGAAAGCATACTTGACTTCTTGAACAGCTGGAATGTCTTGGCCTCCATGTGCCACATGGTGCTTCGCTCATCGTTCGTCGCGATGAGGATGCCTGAATAGTCAACCTTCTTGACAGTCGCGTTGGACATGAACAGGGCCACGCCGTTCTTGAGCGTCTGTCCGGGATTGATGGACGAGAACACGTCAGGGAAAACCTCCTGCTTTCCGGCGGTGGCCTCCTCGGAAGTGAGCGTCTTGATGAACGTCAGGTGACCGTCTCCGGATTCCCCGTTACTCAGGATGGTGACACCTTCGTCATACCCCGAGTTCACGTTCAGTGTGAAGTACTTGTACTGGATGCTTTCCCCGTTGTCGGCCCTGAGCCGAAGGATGAATGTACCCAGTTTGGTGAAAGTATAGTCGATTGTAGGCGAGGTCGAGACGTTCTCGATCGTCCCCGTCTTGAAGATGTGGTCGGCGACCGTCTTGCCGTCGGCCGGCTGTCCGTAGGACCATTCGTAGGAGACCTCACGGTCACTCTTGACGGTGAGTCCCTTGTATTTCAGTTCCACGCCAAGGTCGGCGTTGATCGTGTCCGAAGCGACCTTGAACTCGATCGGCGCAAGGTCAACTGTGTCTCCCTCGTCGATTTTCCAGCAGGAGGACACGGCCACGGAGAGCAGAGCCGCCGCTGACAAAAATTGGAATATTCTTTTCATTTCTTTATTCTCCGATTAATTGAGGAAACCATATCTGCCGCTGCGCGGGTCACCCCAGCCGATGCGGTTGTTGATGTTGACCTTGTCGCTGCCCATAACCTCAAAGTAAGGGTCGTCAGGATGCTCGGCATAGTACTTCTCGTAATATTCGTATAGAGGGCAGAACACCGAGCCCGCCCAGGCTGACATATAGGTCTGACGCCAGAATTTCAGCATTTTGTTGTTGTCTGAGCTCGGCTCCGCGTCGAGGTTCTCACCGTAGTGTGCGACACAATATTCATAGAAGACAGGGTTGGTCTCGGCGGTCTTGTGGAAGAGGTCGAGGAGCATCCTGAACTTCGCCGGATAGAAGTTGCCGAGGTCATAGTCCCAGCCCGGGTCGGCCTTGGCGGTCGGTTTCCACCAGGACGGGCAGGCCGGGTCACCGTCGTTGACATAGACCTGAAAATCAGGTGTCTTGATGCTTTGCGAGCTTGAGCTGTCAGCTGGAAGAGGCTCGAAATTCTCGAACGGGACAAGTCTCAGGTGGACACGCACATAGCCCCCATCCTTCATCTCCGGCTGACGTTTAAGTCTCACGGAGACTTTTGTGGAAGTCGCTCCGGCAGGAAGCACACAGTCCCCCACCTCGAAATCAACGCCTTCCCTGGCGGAGATCACCGGATAGGTGATGCCGCCGAAGACTATCGTGTCGCCCTCCTCACTCGGGACGCTCTCCAGCTTGAAAGGCCTGTCCTGGTCCGAGACAGTTCCCATAATATAGACAGGAGCCTCAACGTCAATCTCATCGTCTGCCAGAAGGGCGAAAGACTTGATCAGAACCTGCTGCCGGTCCTGAAAATAGATGTGGTCATTCTGGTCGGTGTCGTACATTATCCACGTTCCGTTGCAGGAAGTGAGGAAAAGCAGAGACGCGATGACCGGATATATTATATTCTTCATATTCATTTAGTTATTAATATTTTTCCTCGCCTCCAGTTCCTCGTCCGGAACAGTCAGCGTGTAGGTGGACGCAAGGTCGCCGTGGAGGGTCTTGCCGGACACGGTCGTGATGTCCTTCTTCTCCTTCTTCATATCCATCCAGGTAAGCCCCTCGCAGTAGAATTCCCTGTGGCGCTCCTCGAAGAGCAGGTCACGGGTCAGCGCGGTGCCGCTCTCCTCGAACGTCTCGCGGCCCCTTGACTTCAGAACCTCGTCGAAATACTTCACCGCCTTCGCCGGATCCTTGTCGATGTTGGCCTCGGCGACAATGTAGTACATCTCTGGAAGCCTCACGACATCATAGCCCAGAATCGACTTCCCGCTATAGGTATTCTCACCGGAAATGAAGCAGTTGTTCACAAGTCTGCGGCAGAGTGAGGACGAAACATCAAACCAGGCCGAAAGTCTATAGTCGGTCGCCGCTCCGCTGTCCTTCTCATAGATCGAGGCGTAACCTGACGACAGGACAAGAGATGAAGACGCTCCCGAGCCGTTGATGTTCAGCTTCTTCATCATCGCGCTCTCGTCATTGATGTAGAGTCCGAAGATCGTCTCGTTCAGGTCAAAGGTCCCGTTGTCCGGCTGCACGAACGCGCTGGTCGGACGGAAAGAGAACTTGCCGCTGGAGATCACCTTCTGGGCGTAAACCTCTGCGTTGTCCATATCGTTCATACTCCAATACACCCTCGCCATCAAGGCCTGAACAGCGTAAAGGTTGATGTGGGCGATCCTCGCATCCGTGAAAGCCAATGCCGTGTTGCTTCTCTCGGCAGGGACAAGGGTCTCATCCTCATCGAGATATTCCTCAGCCCTCTTCAGGTCTTCAAGAATATTCCGGCACACCTCATCGTAGGAAAGGAGCGGCGAGATGTCGAATGAATATTTCGTCACGTAAGGGATGGTAGTCTTTTTTTCAGTGTCGGAAGCCCAGTACGGAGGACCGAACAACTTGAGAACCTCGTAGTGCACGAAAACCCTCAAAGCCAACGCCTCACCGAGATAGAGGCGGGAATGCTTGTAGGTGTCGATGTCGTCCTCGGCATGCTCCACAATGTTGTTGATGTGGTTGATGGCCTCATAGGCATCCTTCCAGATTTCCTTCTTTGTGGAAGTCGAGCCGCTGGAGGTCATCTCGCCCTCCGCCAGCTCGGCGTACTTGTAGTCCGAGGTGGTGAAGTTCTGGCTCATAACCTCCGGGAGGATGATCAGATGCTGACCGTAAAGGTTGCTTCTCGTCAGCTCGCTGTAAACTCCATAGAGAGCGTCCTCATATTCCTCGGCCGTCTCGAACATATTGATTTTCTCGCCTTTAGGATGGACATCGAGAAACTTGTCACATCCGGTCGCAAGCGCGGCGGCGATTATTGTCGTGAATATTATCTTGCTTTTCATTGTCTTTCCTCCTTGTTTAGAATGTCGGGCGGAAAATCAGGTTGATTCCGCGGCAGTACGGGTAGCTGGTTCCCCTCTCGAACTTGACGGTCGAGATGTGGGCGATGTCTGAAAGTCCGAAGCCGACAGCCAGTTTGCGGAGGCCGAGCCTCGTGATCGCCTTAGGCGCGAAGTCGTACATAACCTGAATGCTGGAGATGTACAGCTCGTTACGCTTCTCGACGAACCTCTCCGAGTACATTGAGGTGCTTGTGGACGTGCCGATTCCAAGGAAACGGGTGTGGTCACCTGGTTGCTTCCAACGGTCGGTGAACACCCGGCGGTCAACGTTATATTCAGCGTTGATGTTCTCCACCTTGTTCTGGAGCGTCGAGTTGTAGTAGTCGGCTCCGAAGGTGTAGGACGTGGCGATGCTGACGGAGAAGCCTTTGTACCTGACGGTGTTCATCCACGAGCCTTGCAGGATAGGGTTGGTGTTGCCGACTGCGACCCTCTCTTTCTCATCGTAGCCGTAGGTGTATTCACCATTCTTCTTTATGAATATCTCCTTTCCGGTCGCCGGGTCGATTCCAGCGGAACGCATAGCGAATATGTCGTACTGCGAGCCGCCCTCCTGCAGAAGGATCTTCGGCTTGGAGCTGTCGTAAGGGTTGGTGATGTCATCCTTGATGTCATCGGAGATCTTCTGGATCTTGTCCATCACGTGACCGCCGGTGAGGGTCATACTCCAGAACAAGTCCTTTGTCCTGATGATCTGACCGGAGACAGAGAGGTCGAGACCCTTGTTGTTCATCTGGCCGAAGTTCACGTTCATCGAACTTGTGCCGACAGAAGGCGGAAGGGTCACAGGCATAAGCATATCGTAGGTCGTGTTCGAGTAGAAGTCGAACGACAGGTTGAACCTGTTGTCCAGGAAGGCCGCCGTGATTCCGAAGTTGTTGTTGAAGGTCCTCTGCCATTTGAGGTCAGGATTGCCCATCTGCTTAGGCAGCGCGCCGATTCCGGAGACATACTGGTACTTGGAATCGTACTGATAGACTGTACGGGCCTGGTAGTAGTCAAACGAGACGCTGCCGGTGTAACCCATAGAGTACCTGAATGTAAAGGTGTTGAGCCAAGGAAGATTGTCCTTGATGAACTTCTCGTTGTGAAGGTGCCAGCCGGCTCCGAACGCCCAGAACGGGGCGAAACTGTTGCGTGAGCCGAACTTGGAAGAGCCTGAGGCCCTGTAGGATCCGTCCACGAAGTATCTGTTCCAAAGGCTGAAGTTGGCGTTGGCAAACACACCGACTCCCGTGGAGACCTTGTCCGAGCCGGACGGGTGGCCGGTCGGATAGCTGAGGGCGAACGACAGGTCGGACAGCTCGTCCTTGATGAAGCCTGTGGCGATGAACGAGGCGTTCTGCTTCCTGCTGTACTGAATATTGCTGCCGGCGCTTATGCGGAACATCGAGCCCTTGGTGTCCAAAGACTTACCATAGTTGATGACGATCTTGCCGTCAGTGGAGAGGCCGTTGCCGGTCGCGAGGCTGTAGCGTCCCTTGTCAGCCAGCTTGCTGTTCTCGTATTTCGCCATATCCGGAGACTCGTAGGTGTCGGCCTTGCTCCAGGAAAGTCCAAGATTGGCCTGACCGGTCACATAGAGTTCCTTGGTGATGTTCCATCTTCCTGACAATGAGTTCGTCCAGGACTGGGTCTGCGACTTGCTGAAACTTGAGAGCGTGGCCTCGTAAAGCGGGTTGGACACCTTCGTTCCCGATGTACTGAACGGATTGAAAGTGTAGTACTTGTAATATTCCCCGTCCTCATCCTTCATTGGAAGGTAAGGGTTCATCCTTGAGTACTGCGCATAGCTTCCGTAAGGGGAATCGATGCTGCGGTTCAGCGAGAAGCTGTTCTTGTAGGACAAGGTCAGTTTGTTGCGCAGATGGTAGTTCAGGCTGAAGTTCACGCCGAGGTTCCTTCTGTTGTCACCCTTCATAACTCCGTAGGTGTCACCGAAATTGGCGTTCGCGCGATACTCCAGTTTCTCTCCCCTTGAACTCAAGGCGAGGGAGTGCGTGTGGCTGAACGGCACACGGAGCGGAGCGTGGAGCCAGTCCGGATTCACGCCCTTGCGCACAAGCTGGAGCTTGTAGTCGTAGGCCTCGTCCATCGAGCCGTCCGCAGAGTCATATTTTCCGGCAAGTCTCTCGACCTCAAGTTTCTCGGCAGGGCTGCAAAGGTTGAAGGAGCTGAGATCCGGCACGCTGAACCTCGGCACGAAGTTGTAGC
>ERZ1035032.2221-NODE-2221-length-10819-cov-4.205779_pt1 | contig 10819 bp, 7 predicted proteins | sample MGYA00520693_ERZ1035032 | MGnify/ENA primary metagenome ERZ1035032 (study PRJEB33766, sample SAMN09781740) | gut metagenome | biome: gut microbiome | host: Homo sapiens | place: Madagascar | study: EMG produced TPA metagenomics assembly of the PRJNA485056 data...
GATACAGGTTGAGTTATACTCATAGTCTCTTTTATCGAGTCCCTTGAAATTCAATGCTTCAAGATACTTCATACAACTGCGTGGCCCAAGGTCTTCGTACAGACGATAGGTCGCTACGTTACTTGACTTCTCTACCGCTCTTCTCAAAGAAATGGAACCAGAATAGGAGTAGCCTGCATTCGATACGGAATCGCTTCCTGTCATACGGCTGTCATCTAAGGTACTATCTGGTGTATATCCTTTTTCGAGTGCTGGTGTGTATACGAGGAGGGGCTTAATCGCACTTCCTGGCTGACGGAAGCTTTGGTAGGCTCTGTTTAAACCGTAACCTTCCTGATCTTCCTCACGGCCACCTACGATGGCTGCCACTTTTCCTGTGGAGTTATCAATGGATACAGCTGCTCCCTGTACCTTGTAAACACCATCGTCCGTCTTTTCTGTAAACATGGAAAGCTGGGAAGATACGGAATCCTGCAGCTGCTTCTGCTTCTCCATGTCTATTGAAGTATAAATACGATAGCCTGCTGAATATAAGCTTTTTTTGCAAGTGTTATACAGCTCATCGTATTCATTGTTATATTTTTCTTTTTCTGAATCACTGGAAAATGTTGTCTTAATCTCAAATCCCTGTTGTTTCATCAAGGCTTCTGTCGCACATTTTAAAATGTATGTTTCCGCGTAGTCATTCGTTGTTGTCTCTTTTTTCGGCATGATCGTTATCTTTTCAGCGACAGACTTCTCATACTGACTCTCGCTGATATAGCCGTCCTCATACATATTTTTGAGAATGCGGTCACGACGCTTTAATGTCGAGTCCTTATGTTTATAAGGATCATACCGGTTCGGACTATTTGGAATAGAACATAAAAATGCAATCTGTGAAATAGATAAATCTTTTGCATTTTTGTTAAAATACGCTTCTGAAGCAGACTCTATTCCATAGTAACCATTTGCAAAATATACATTATTCAGATAAAATTCGAGAATTTCCTGCTTTGTATACTTCTGCTCTAATGCTACCGCAATAAACATTTCTTTTATTTTACGGCTGTAAGTCTTCTCATAACCAAGGAAAATATTTCTCGCAAGCTGCTGTGTGATCGTACTTCCTCCCATTGTGATATTTCCTCTATTTAAAATGAGGGAAAGTCCTGCACGCGCCACTCCCTCCACATCAATTCCATGATGTGTGGTAAAATTCTTATCTTCTATCGAAATAATCGCCAGCTTTGCCGCATCTGGAATATCTTCATAATCAAGATAGGAAACATCCTTTTCCTGCTTTAACTTCTTTATCTCATTCCCTTCTGCGTCATATACAAGCGAGGTCTGCTCTGCTTTAAATGTGTCTTTACTGCTTTTTGCTACGTCTTTACTCGCTTCCCTGTACATTGTAACTACAGGTACTCCTACTCTTTTTACTGCAATTACTCCAAGTACACAAAAAGCCAATATCAGGCAGGTTGCCCAGATCTTAAGCACCCGCCATAATAATCCATTATGTTTCTTACTCATAGTCACCTCCGCGGTTTCGTGTCTTATAAGTTCTATACAGGTTTATTATACCATCTTTTCTTTATCTTTCCCACTCTACGGAAATTTTTGCACTATATTTGTCCTTCCCTTTTCTTTTGCTTTATTTCCAGTTATAATCAGACTATCATTAAAGTATATCACAAAGAAATGGAGAGATTATGAACTTAAAAAAAATATCTGGATATCATTTAAAATATATAGCTCTTTTTTCAATGTTCCTTGACCACATTGGAGTAATTGGCAAAGCTTTTCTGTCAAAAAACGTATATTTTCTCCTGCGGGCTGTTGGAAGGCTCTCTTTCCCCCTGTTTTGCTTTATATTGGCAGAAGGCTTTTTCCACACAAAAAACAGAAAAAAATACCAGCAGAGACTATTTATTTTTGCACTTTTATCAGAAATACCTTATGACCTGGCATTCCACTATTTACCTGCTTCAACACTTAATTCCGCTTTACATTTACAAAAACTGTCATTTACTGACTTTTCAGTCGCCTTTCAAGAGCAAAATGTATTATTCACCTTATTTTTAGGCTTTACCGCTATGATTTTAATGGAAAATGCCTCACAATACCGCCGAAATGTTTTCTATAGAAACTTTGATATTCTCATTATTTTCTGCTGCCTCAGTGAAGTTTTTCAGACCGACTGCGGAGCTGCCGGTATTTTGTGTATCTATTTCTTTTATTCAATCTATAAAAAAAGAGGAAGCTCTGCCGAACTTCCAATCAAAGCAGGCCTCATCGGAACTTTGCCCGCTGCATTACCGTTACTAACATACGTCTCTCCGTTTCCAGTGCAGATATTTGCCCTTGCGGATAGTTTGCTTCTTCACTGCTACAATGGAGAAAAGGGCCGGGGAAGTAAATACTTTTTCTATCTTTTCTATCCCTTGCATCTGCTGATTTTAAGCTTTATATTCTGAGGTGACTGGTATAAGAGACGCCCGAAGGGAAGGAAATACTGCCTATTTGTGACTTTCGTCGCGGTGTGTTGAATGCTCGCTTACGCGCTCGCATCCAACACTTGCTCCCAGGCCACAAATAGGCAGTATTTCCTTCCCTTCGGGCTATCTTTGGCTCCAGTGAAATCAGTAGATTCAAACTTTGTTTGCGTCTATTTATCACATTCCCTGTCTAATCAGCAATATAAGAATAAAATACCTTTCCCGATTTTTCTAAGCGGTTTGTCACATCTGTTCTCGATGCGGCTGTAGATTTACCGGTGACAGGGTCTAAGTATCTTATTTTTGTTGCATTGTAGCTCATTACGATAACGTATCGGTTACTGTTTAACTTAGCGAGTACCGGGCTTCCCTGACTGACATAGTAGAGGATTTCATCCACGGTACATCCTGTAAGGTTGCGTGCTGTGTGTCCGCTATATTTCTTCATTAATTGTTCAATGCTGCCTTTTCCGATATCTATGCTGTCTGGTGCTGCTTCTTTTCCATTTACAGCAGCAATCATAGACAGACAGCCTGCGAGTGACTTTGCATCAGACTGTACTTTGACAACGTTGTCCATTCCGGCTACCTGAGCATAGTCTGCGTAAATGCACTTCCAGAGAACATTTTCTTTGCTGTCTATTACATTGCCTCGCTCTGTGTAAGCCCGCGCAATGGCTTCGGTCAGGTTCGTATAAACCGCTTTTTGTGTACCGGAAGCATACACAAAGTACTGCTCCAGCTGTTCTCCGCTATTTGAAAGCTTCAATGTAACATCATCTTCATTTACCATAATTTTTGTTAAGAGAAGATCTGGAACTACCTGAATGTATACATAGTTCGGGAATTTTAAATAAAGCTGTGTCCAGTAGGTATCTGTATATTTGGAAGTCAGGGTTACTGCATCAGATTCTTCTTTTTCTTTATAGCGAATGTAATCCTTCGTTCCTGTTTTCTGGATTTTGCCTCCTGTTCTTTTTCCGAGTGTCATTTCAAGGATGCTTCCCTTAATCTGTGTGGACATAATATAGCGCCCGGCTTTTTGATATTCTTTGATTGTCTTTCCGTTAATATCAACGATGTGAATTTTGGTAATCGGGAAGCTTACGGTTCCATTACTGCTCTTTGAAACATTTACGGCATTTGCCTCTCCATAAATAAAATCATTGGATAAAAAGCCAACGGCACGGATTCTTTTATCAGAACCTGCGGTAAAGTTCTGTTTTCTTCCTGATTCGAGATCTATCATTTCTATCTGCTTATTTTTATAAAGATTTTGCTCTTTTTCAATTGCGATAATGCTCTGATCTTTGGAAGCAGTCAGACTCTCATTCACAAGACCGGATTCTAATATTTTATCCTTTTTCTTCTCTAAATCAATTTCATGAAGGTCTCCCTCAAGTATACAATAAAATACGGATTTAGAGTTCAGATAAGAGAACTTCTCTAAATCTTCCTTCATGCTGTCATACGGCAGGGATGTGGAAAGGAAAGAAATCTCTTCATTACAGTTTGTTTTTGCATCATATTTCATGACCTGGATTCCATTCATTCCTTCATGTCTTCCACGGTTAATATATCCATAAACAAGATAGAAAATATTCCCCTTACCATCCATGCTAAGCAGCTTGATTCCGTGGTTTCCTGTTGCATTTCTTATATCTGAAATATTTTCTGAAGCAAGGCTGTATATCTTGTACATATCAGAAGACTGATAGTCATAATACCAGAGCTGGCCTTCCACAGCAAAGCACACTCTGTACCCTTTATCAGAATAAATGTAACTGATATTCTTTTTATTCTGAATACCCAGGCTGATAAGGTTATTGGCCGAATCAATGATGGATTCATTATAATAAGCATCCATTGTTCTCTCATAATCAAGAAGATACATCCTATCTGCCGTATAACGCAGCTTGTAGGTCTCACTCAGGTCATAATACTGAATAACACCGTCGCTTATTTCTGTAGAAAGGATTGTATTCACCCGAATTACTGTGTATGTGTTATTCATTTCCTGAAGAGTAATACGCGGCTTTGTTTCCTGTTTTACTTCCATATTTCCAAAGGAAACGGCTTCTCTTCCAGAGTTGATACTTACTGATTCGAGATTATCATCTATCGTATCTGCAGATGTTTCAAGATAGCTGGCATTCTCATCCATTGTTGCCTTATCGAATAAATTATTATGGAATTTTAAAACAAATGCAAGGTAGTCATCTAAATGATAACCAGAACCACTCTGTACCTTCGTGTAGAAATAAATTCGTGTGCTGTCATTCAGTCTGACTGCCATTTTTAGATAATATACTTTATTTTCTGATAAGGTATTTTTAAATGTCAGCGTTCCCAGCTTTATATTTTTCTTTTTATTTTTGGTAAGCTGATTCAGTGTTCCTGTTTCTGTCGGTTTGTCCGGTGTTTTTTCAAATAATGTGTACTGAATTGCCGTAATGTCATAATCGTAGTCATGAAGCTTTAAAATTACAGCATTTTTATTATTGGTAAGGGTAATCTGATTACGGACTAAAGAAAGATCAATGTCTTCCTTATATCCAGCCATCAGATTATAGCTGCTCGTATCATTTCCAATCTCAAGAACAGGATAGGATGGATTAGCCAGCTCTGCTACTGCACTTCCCTTTTCCATGCCCATTCGATTATTAAAAAAGACCAGTGCGCCGATGAAACACAATACGGCAACTGCTATGTGCAGGATTATCAACTGTACATTTTTACTCATTATTCACCCCTCCCTCTTCCTGAAGAAGCTTCCACAATGTCGGGGCAAATCCAAACTGTTCACAAAATGCATTTACCTCTTTTGAAGCCTTTTCTCTCTTCTTTGCGGACGGCTTTTTCCGATGTAAGGCACGAATTAAAAGTTTCTTTGGTGTATGCTCCATATCAATAAATTCTAAAATCTGTGTATCGTATCCCTGTTCTTCTAAAATTTTGGCACGGATACCATCTGTTGCAAGCGCACAAAAGCGCTCTTTTAAAATGCCATAATCTGTTATTGGCTCAAATTCTGATGCAGAAATCTGCTTATTAAGTTCATGCTGGCAGCATGGGACGGATAAAATAACAGATGCGCCCCAGCGTAATGCCTTATACAAAGCATAGTCCGTCGCTGTGTCACAGGCGTGGAGTGTTACTACCATATCTACCTGTGTAACGCCTTCAAATTCTTCTATGGAACCTTCATAGAAATTAAGCTTATCATAGCCATACTTCACAGCCAGACGGCTGCAGTTTTTTATAACATCCTTCTTTAAATCCAAACCGATAATACGAATATCATAACCTTTTAACTCTTTAAGATAGTAGTACATAGCAAATGTCAGATAGGACTTTCCGCACCCAAAGTCAAGAATTGTAATCTCCCTGTCCTTCGGAAGATGCGGCAGCACATCCTCTATAAACTCTAAAAAGCGGTTAATTTGACGGTACTTATCGTACTTTGTCCGCACAATTTTTCCTTCTGCTGTCATAACTCCAAGATCTTTTAAAAATGGGACAGCAACTCCTTCTGGTAAAATGTATTTCTTTGTGCGGTTATGAAGCAAATGACTTTTATCTGATGACAGCTTTGCCACAACCGGATTATTCTGCTTCTTTACTTTAATTGCTGCCTTTCCCTTTTTGTTGATAAGTGCAGTAAGCTCTGCACCAGAAGTCTGCAGCTGTACCTGTTTATATAAGGGAAGTATCTTTTCCACTTCTTCTAATAATTCTCTCTTATTAAGATTCTTATGAAAAACCTGCGTCTTTGTATACGCCGCACTCTGAAAAACAAGTTTGTCCTTCACAAGAATCGGACGAATATTGTACTTTTTCACTTCTTCTGCTTTTCTTGGATTACTTATCGTGAGAAGAAGCATCTGCTCATTTAAATTTTCTTTGATTTTGGTGAGTAAAAACTCCATGTTTATTCTCCTGTTATTTATTTCGATAATAAATGTATATTATAGCAGTAACCACATTATACTGCCAGCGCTTTTTCCACTATTTATTTTCAATCTATACTCGGTATTTCTCCCCGGCAGACTTGCAGAGACGCGCATCTCGCAGCAAGAATGCCGGGGCATTCTTGAATATTATACTGAAAATATCAGAACATCTCTTAAAATATTCATCTTGCGGACATAAGAATCTTTTGCATTATTGTGTTGAAAATACTTTCTGTCTGCGGTAATAGCGCTGTCTTCTGTGATTAATATTCCAATGTAATATTACCTGTATCAATGTGCGAAATGGAGTGATGGCATCCCGGAGAGAGACTTCTACAAAGTATGGATTTCTTATCATCTCTTCATCATCAGCCTGTATCATCTCCTGTTCCTCGCGATACTTTAACTTATCATACACCATATCCGCAATTTTTAAAATAGTTACCTTGTCTGGATATTCAGAATAAATCGGACTTCCCTTGTACTCATATTGATCAAGCAGGGCATCTGCTACAATCCACACCTCTCTTGCGACCATCGGCAGCATCTGGATAAAATATTCGTAGTCTTTCCAGTATCGCTGTTCTTCCTGTTGTAACTGCTCTGGAGGAAGTAATGCCTCTATTTGAAGATTTTCATTGCCCCAGTCAGTTTCCTGCTGTGTATTTTGTTCCTCATTTTGACATGCCATCATCTCTCGAAATCCCGGCAGCCATTCAAAATCAAAGTCTCCTTTTTTATTCATATAATGGTTTCCTGCTTTCGCCCAGTTTGATTTATCATATGCAAAATGAGAATGATTCGTGCTTATCTATTATTTTTATCAGACAGATACAACTTGTTTTCGATTCATACCGTTATTAAATATACGGAATTACTTCTTTTAAATTTTCCACTACTGCTACACATTTTTCCTGCTGTTCTTTTGGTATTGGAAACAAATCTGGAATGTTTATAACAGGCAGATTACCTGCAAGAGCTGCCTGCACGCCATTTGCGGAATCTTCTAATACAAGTGTCTCTTCTGGCTTTACATCAAATGCTTTGCAGATCTCCAAAAATACATCTGGGAATGGCTTGCCCCTTTTCACATCTTTTGAAGAAAGCACCATATCAAAATATTCGTTTAACCCAGTTCTGTCCAGGTATTCTTTAATAACATCTGTATCTGAGCCGCTCGCTACGGCTGTCTGCAAGCCTTTTTCCCGGACAACCTGCAAAAGCTCTCTCAGGCCTTCTTTTTCAGGAACTCCTTCTTCTCTGATTATCTGTTTGGAGCGGTTACCAACTTTTTTGTAAATGCCTTCCGCATCTACATCTTCTCCATAATAAACATAGTATTTCTTCTGAATGTCTTTTGCATTCATTCCCAAAAATCCTATATATTGTTCAAAGGTTGGATTATATCCCTCTTCCTTTACTATTTCGGTAAATGCTCTGTAGTTTACCTGTTCTGTGGCGAACATTAAACCATCCATATCAAAAATTATTAATTTTAACATATGTATCCCTCCTGATGAAACTGGAGAAAACCCCGAGATAGCTATAACTATTTCGGGGTTCGTCTCCTGATTTAAATCAAAATCTTTCTATCTGTCGTGTTTATTTCTTCCTGTTGCTCTGCGTCTTCTACGATATACTTCTGCACTTCCTGCTGCAAGGGCTGCGGCTGCTAATGCTGCGTAAAAGAGGATATGTGAGTTATCTCCGGTCTTTGAGTTTTTACCTTTTTTGGTTGTTTTGTTAGAAGGGTTATTCTTGCTGGTGCTTGTTTTCTTTTTCTCTTTACCGTCATTTCCATCGGTGTCATCACCATCGTCTTCTTTTAAATATTTGTCATATTCCGGATTTCTCTCGGTCATATCGTTTGTGATTGCTAATGTGCTGTCGGTGTTCTGCTCTGTGAAGGAAACAGTGATATCTCCATCAAAGCCAAAGTCCGTGTTCTCTACCGGATTACCGTCTTTGTCTGTCTCAGCCACATAGTAGGTTCCATCTGCTAAATCTGTGAAGCTTACGGAAGTACTCTTACCATTCTGAATCTGTAATTCTTTCACATCACCTGTACGGTTTGTGTAGTAAGGGTCTGTGAACAGGCTTACATAAAATGTTCCACTGTATTTCTCAGAAATCTGTTCTCCGTCTAATGTAACATTTTTCGTTACGGTAAGATTGTGTAAAGTATTTAAGAAATCGTCTCCCGGAATAAGAAGCTGGTTTTCAATGACAGCATATGCTGTTTTCTGTGTTGGAGTAATCTGGCATTTTGTTCCATTACCCTCAATCTTGCAAGCTTCGGAAGATTCTAACTTATTACCATCCTCATCTGTTTCTGCACCATAGTATGTTCCGTCTTTGAGGTGTTCAAATACAGTGTATGCTGACCATGCGCCCTCGCATTTCAATTCTTTTACATTAGAAACTTTCTGTGTGCAGTCGGCATCGCTAAATAATGCAACGTAAAAAGTTCTGTTTACTGCCTGATTCTTGCCCTGGAATGTAACCAGCTTACTTACAACAAGTTTACCCTCTTCACCAACTGGTGTTGTATCATCTTTCATGATAATTTCGTTGCCATCCACTGCTTTACCATCAATAGAAATCGTTCCGTCTTTATTTACAGTAAATGTAATATCTGCTGCAACTTCATAACCGCTTGGCGCAGTAACCTCTGCAAGTGTATACGTTTCTCCCGCAATGAGTTTCTGCTCAAATACATGGGCTTCTGTCCTATCTCATAAATTAAATAGCTATCCCTGCATCTTTTCCATCAGACGTGCTGTATCTTCTGTCAATTTCTTTAAGGAATTAACCATAGCAGCTTTCTGTGCTGATAATTCATCGCACTGTTTCTTCTCTTCTTCCACTTTACGAAGGCTGTCCTCATGAATTTTCTTAGCTTCTTCAATGGCATTTTCCTTATTTTCCTGTGCATCTTTTAAGAGTCTTTCGGCTGTTTTTCTTGCTTCTCCGATAATATCGGCTGCATCCTGTCTTGCCTTTTCTCTTTCTCTTTCTGCCTGTTCTCTGGCTTCATCTAGAATTGCATTCTGTCTTCCTTCTAAATCTGACAGCTGCTTGCAAAGTAAATCTGCATTCTTCATGTAACGCTCATAAGCCTCGTCTGTTGTCTCTGGTGCTTTATTATTCTCGGCAGACTTCTCCGCTTCTTCGGCACGCGCTATCGCTTTCTCTGTTTTTTCTTTTTCTGCTGCGATTTCTGCCTCTAAGGCAGCTACTTTCTTCTGTGCTGCTACTAACTGTGCCCTTACAGTCTCTATCTCATCCTGTGCTTCATCTGCATCTGCTACAGCTACTGTTGATATTGGTACTTCATTAGATACGGTTTCCTGTACTGTTTCTTCTGCCTCATCTAATGTTACAGTTTGCTCATCTTCTTCTGTCTCAACGATGTCTTCCTGTGTATCTTTTTCCAGTTCTTCCATCGTCTTTCCTGTAGCTGCTGCCGCAATACCAAGAGCTGTCTTGCTCTCTTTTTTCAGTTCTTCTATCTCTTTTTCTTTCGCTAAAATGATAGCTTCTGCTTCATCACAAATTTTATCTAACTGAATATCAACTTCATCTTTATCATAACCAAACATAGATGTTTTAAATGTCAGTTCTTCTACATATGTTAACAATTCCTGCATATTCATAGCGGTTTCCTCTCTTCCTCTGGTTCGTGTCGCGCAGTGTACAATTCCAGAATTATTCAAAATCATTTCTTACTATTTATTATAAGCATTCTATAGTATTTGTCCAGTGAAAATGGTGCGAAAACCCTAAGTATGCCAGAGCGTGTTTGAAATACTTTCTGCAAATTAGAACGTGCAGATTGCAAGAATGATTTTTCAAACCCTCTCAGCTCATTAATATTAAAATGTCAGTCGCATCTGATACCACATAGCTCCACCATGTACTGATTCTGAAACACCTTCATTCTGAAAACCAAATTTCTCATAATAATGAACTAATTTATCCTTACAGGTCAGGACCAGGCCTTCCCGGTCCTGTGCTCTTGCATCATTGATTGCGTAGCGAAGCAGCTTTTCCGCATAGCCCTGTCTTCGATATTTCGGCAATGTATTTACTCCGAAAATCATCTGCCACGCTCCCTTTTCATCATGAAGGCAAGCCTTCTCATACATTTCATCTGTCAGATTTTTTTCATCCGTTACCATTCCATCTACAAACGCAATTACTTTCTCTTCATCACACATCAGCCAGAAATGGGTTCCATATTCCTTAATTCTCTCTGCAAATTTTTCTTTTGTCGCCGCCTCCCCAAAAGGAAAACATTCTGACTCCACAAAAGCAATCTCATCTAAATCTTCCATCTTTGCCATTCTAATCTGCATGTGTTCCATAACAATAAGCTCCTCATAC
>ERZ1035032.2226-NODE-2226-length-10803-cov-21.253629_pt1 | contig 10803 bp, 6 predicted proteins | sample MGYA00520693_ERZ1035032 | MGnify/ENA primary metagenome ERZ1035032 (study PRJEB33766, sample SAMN09781740) | gut metagenome | biome: gut microbiome | host: Homo sapiens | place: Madagascar | study: EMG produced TPA metagenomics assembly of the PRJNA485056 data...
TGGCCTTCTGGCCCTCCTTCTGGCTGGTGCGGACGGTGAGCAGGAAGAAGGGCACACTAAACACATAGCCAAGCACCATCATGGGCAGGTACAGGCCGTCGTAGTTGCCCATCATGCAGCCGTACAGCATACACAGCACAGTGGTGTTGTTGGCAATGGAAAGTGCCAGCTTGCAGCCTGCACCGGCCACCATCAGCCGCTGCATGGGATCGTTGTTCTTGATGATCTGGAGGTACTCGCGCACCTTGATCTTCTCGGCTTTGCTGCCGCTGACGCCGAAATACTTGGGCTGGTCCTTTTCCCAGATGCCAATGACAGCCAGCAGAGTAAGCAGAATAGAGATGACGATGCCCACCGGAGCCAGCGTGCGGAAGAACCCGGCAGAGGCGTAGCCGCCCTCATAGTTCTTGGCAAGGATGGGAGCAAAAAACTGCATAGCGCCCATGCCCAGCAGGCTGCCCACGGTGTTGAAGATGGTGAACAGCGGACGCTGCTTGGGGTCGTTGGTCAGTACCGTCTGACCGGAGCGGGTGCAGCTGGTCTGGAAGGTGTAGCCGATGACCCACACGGCGTACAGCCCCACAAAGGCGGCGTAGCGCAGCCCCATGGCGTTGGCGGGGATGAGCGGAGTAAGGCAATACAGCGCCAGTACACTGGCCGCCATGATGAGGTTGCCGATGACCATGAAAGGCCGGAACTTGCCGAACTTGCCGTTGGTGCGGTCCATGAGAGCACCGATGATGGGGTCGGTGATGGCGTCAAACAGACGCATTCCGGTGACCATCACCGAGGCAAACAGCATGCTCAGGGCCAGCACCTTGCTGCCGAAGGTAGCGATGTAGGAAAGCACCAGCACATAGTACACATTCGTTGCGCCGTTGTTCAGCGGAAACAGCACCAGCTGGTAGGTTTTGGCGCGGTTCACACTCGACGCCGTTGTTTTTTGTTCGCCCATTGCGGTCTCTCCTTTTGAAAAAGAAGGGCAGCCCACCCCGCCTTCGGGGCAGACTGCCGCTTGCGAAAATCTGATTTTTCGGAGGGTTGATTATTCCTGATCTTCCGCCGGGGCAGTCAGAGCCTTTGCGGCCTTGCGTGCCTTGATGCGCTTGACCAGCATAAAGATGCTGACAGCCACCAGAACGCCCAGCACCACATCAACGCAGATCAGTGCGGTCTTCCACCAAGGAGTAACGGATACGATCTTGGTCTCTGCGGTGACGCCGTTCATGGCGTTGGAGTTGACCACCGTGTACAGGATGCGGTGGGTAGACTCACGCATGGCCTGCGTGATGTCGGCATCGCCCTGATACAGCTTCAGCAGCTCGTCAGTCCACTGCTGGGCGCTGGAGTCCCAGCTGTTGGTGCCGGCCAGCAGACCCTGTGCAACGTCAAAGCTCTTCATGTAGATGCCGTAGGTAGCAAACACAGCGTTGCCGGAGAAGTCGGTGAGGTTGAAGCCAGGCAAGCCCCACTCGCCCCGGAGGATATTGGTCTGCAGGCCCTTGTGTGCACCGGACCAGATGCCGCCGATACGGGCAAAGGAGTTCATGACACACTTGGCACCGCCCTCGGTAATGGCCATTTCAAAGCTCTTGAGGTACAGTTCACGGATCGCCTGCTCGCTGGCAAAGGTAGCGATGCAGCGGCACTTGGTCTCAGTATCGTTCAGGGCAAAGTGCTTGACGTAAACGTACACACCCTTGGACTGGATGCCCTCCACCTCAGCAGCAGCGATCTTGCCGGAGAGGAAGGGATCCTCAGAGTAGTACTCGAAGTTACGGCCAGAGTAAGCGGTGCGGTGGATGTTCATGGCAGGGCCGTACAGGCCGGAGGCACCCAGGTCCAGCATATCGTTGCCGAGGCAGACGCCCACTTCCCGCATCAGGTCCACGTTGAAGGTGGCAGCCATAATGTTCTCATCGCTGTAGGCGGTGTGGCAGGTAGACACGCCGGTCAGAGTCTGGGTAAAGCCCTGGGGACCGTTGTCGTCCACAGTGGCAGGCTTGGAAATGCTCTGCATCATAGCAGTGTTGTGGAAGCCCTTGCCCACCAGCTCGGCCATCTCCTCAAAGGTGACCTGGTCCAGCAGCTTTTCCCAATCGGGGTCATCGTAATCCTTGCCGATCATCATGCCCAGGGTCATGCCGTTGTCGGCACCCATGGTGGGCATCTCGGTGGTAGAGCCTTCGATGCCCTTGTAGCTCTGGTAGGCGTTGATGTCCGCCATCAGGGCGTCGTTGGCCTCAATGGCGATCTTCTCGGGCCAAGTGCCGGTCCAGTTGGAGCGGCTCAGCATATTCATCTCATCATAACCATAGTAGGTCATGTCGGCAGAATCCAGCTGGTTGGTGATCTTCTCGCCAGTAGCGGCAGAGATGGAGTAGGTCTCGGTATCGGTAACGTCGTTGGTGTAGTGGTAGGTAAAGTCAGCGTTGCCGTTGGCGGTCATGCCGTTGGCAGTGGTGTAGCCCTTGGCAGCCAGAACGTTGTTCACAGCGTCGTGAGCATCGTGGGCAGCGGTCAGGTAGTAATCACCGGCCTCCAGAATATAGGTCTGTGCCACGTTCTCGTCGTAGCAGGCCAGCTCACTGCGGGGTACGTTGATGGTAACAGTCTCGGTCTCGCCGGGGGCCAGCAGCTGGGTCTTGCCAAAGCCGCACAGCTCCACAGAAGCCTTCTCAATGCCGTTTGCCTTATCGTACTCGGTGTAGGGGGACTGGAAGTAAGCCTGCACCACTTCCTTGCCTGCCACAGAGCCGGTGTTCTTCACATCCACGCTGATGTTGAAGCTGTCGGTAGCGGCATCGTAGGAGGACTGGAAGTTGGACCAGTCAAAGGTGGTGTAGCTCATGCCGTAGCCAAAGGGATAGGCCACGGTGGAGGCATAGTCGTACTCGCCCACGTTCTGGGTGCCCATGACCACATCCTCGTAGCGGGTCTCGTAGTAACGGTAGCCCACATAGATGCCTTCCTGATAGGTGGTGTAGTAACCGTTGCCGTCCAGACCGCCGTTTGCCACAGAATACCACTTGCTGGTATCCTTCTCGTCATAGTTGGTGTACTGGTTTGCGTAGTAGTCCACCAGACCGGGTGCGGTGGTGTTGTCGTAGCAGTAGGTGTCCACCAGATGGCCGCTGGGGTTCACGTTGCCGACCAGAATGTTGGCCACAGCGTTCAGGCCATAGGAACCGGTGTAGCCGATCCACAGGGCAGCGTCCACGCCGTACTCAGGGTCGTTGATAAAATCGCATTCCATGGCGTTGGTGGAGTTGATCAGCACGATGGTGCGTGCAAACTCTTCCTTGGCCATCTTCAGCATATCTTTTTCTTCGTTGGTCAGGGACAGCACGTTGGTGCCATCCACAAAATCACCGTACTCCAGATCGGCACCCTCACCGGCCACACGGGAGAGCATGACGATCGCAGCATCGCCGTAAGCGGCAAAGCTGGAGCGCACATCGGTGATGTTGGCACCGGCAGCCACATCAGCAGCCTTGACATTGGTGCTGTAGAGAGAGACCGGCACTTCGTTGATGTGCCATGCCGAGCGGTCACCCAGACTGGTACCCTTGCCGGGAGAGCGGACATAGTCCTTGCCAGCGCCGTTGGTGTAGAAGTCCCACAGCACCGGGTTCACGTCAAAGCCCACATCCTCCAGAGCCTGCTTCCAAGTGGGAGCCTTGGAGGTGTCGATATCGGCAGAGCCGGTACCGCAGGTCACAACGTCCACGCTAGAGTGGCTGAGGGTGGACACCTTGCTGCCTGCAGCCAGAGGCAGGGTGTTGTTATCGTTCTTCAGCAGCACAGCACCCTCACCGGTAAGCTGCTCTGCAATTTCCTTATCGTGTGCTTCCAGCTCTTCCACACTGCTGAAATCACTCTCGTAATACACGGCACTGTCGTCCTTGCCCACGGTCTTGTGGGTGGAGGTCTTTAATGCGATGTTCACGGCCTGTGCACTGGCAAATGCCAGGTTGGAACCGATGCAGGCACCGGCGAACAGTACCGTGAAAAGCACCGTAAGGATGCTCCACAGTACAACGCCAGAGCCTTTTTTCTTGCCCTTCTTCATGTTGTTCTCCTTTTCTTGTGTGTGTCAGCGATTGCCGCAGGCTTTTCATGGCCGCTGTGGCGCAGCCATTTTCAAAGTGCGGCAGTATATTCCAAGGTGTGGACCGGTACTCAGACCCAGTTCGCACTCTTCGACTTGGTTTTTACCAGCTTGTAGCTGGGGTTTGGGGTCGCCACGCTGCGGAAGGAAGCGGTGTCAATGCAGTCACCTGCAACGGCTTTCAGCTCCACCTTCCCATGCAGCGGCACACGGAACTTAAAAATATGCTCGCCGGTCTGCTCTGCCAGCTTTTTGCCGTCCGCATACAGTGCAACAGTTTTCTGGTTGGAGTAGACCTTGACCTCGATCTCTTTCTCGGTGCGGTCGGTGAACCGCTTGGAGCAGATGTGAACGAAGTTTTCCTCGCTCCACCATGCTTTATAGAGGTAGAAGCTGTCCTTTTTGGTTTTGCGGTCAAAGGTGACCAGACCCTTGTGGTTCATGCCCGGCTCGCCGCCCTGATCCCGGGCGTCGGCTGCAAAATCGAACATATTCCAGACATGGGTCGCCCACAGCCACGGGTGGCGGTCAAAGCACTTCAGCATGTACTCGTGGTACTTGGCCTGATATTCCTCGGTGTGGTCGCCCCGGCGGGGATGGGCACTGTGGAGGTTGGGCATCCCCTCGGCACCGTACTCGGAAAAGCCCAGCGGACGGTTGGGGTACACCAGATGGAAAAAGTCCATCCACAGGTCGTTCAGGAACAAGCCCGGCACATACCAGCCCAGATACAGGTTCCAGCTGACCAGATCGGTGATATGCGCCACCGGGTTGAAGGGGCCGCACATGGCGTAGCAGGCCAGCGTAGTCAGGCGGGTGGGGTCCATCTTGTGGCACAGCTCGTTGAGCACCCGATGGTTATCCAGCATATCCGCCTTGTCCTTGGTGGAGATGGTGATTTCGTTGGACACACCCCAGCAGACGATGGAGGGGTGGTTGTAGTTCTGGTGGATCAGCTCTTTCATCTGGCTGATGGTATTCTCCCGGCCGTTGGGCAGGTGCTCGGAAATATAGGGGATCTCTGCCCAGACCACCATGCCGTACCGGTCGCACAGGTCGTAGAAATACTGGTCGTGCTGGTAGTGCGCCAAGCGGACGGTGTTTGCGCCCAGCTCCCGGATCAGCGCCATATCCTCGTCGTGCATCTCCCGGGTGATGGCATTGCCCAGGCCCTTCCGGTCCTGATGGCGGGAAACGCCGTGGAGAGGGTAGGGCTTGCCGTTGAGGAAAAAGCCCTTCTTTGCATCCACCGAGAAGCTGCGCAGACCCACCTTGGTTCTCACTTCGTCCACCGGCTTGCCGTCCTGCATCAAACGAACCACACAGGTATACAGGTAGGGGTCCTTTACGCCGTTCCACAGGTGGGGAGCATCCAGATGGAGGGAAGCATTTTCGCTCTCACCTTTTGCAACCAAGTTACCCTCGGCGTCCAGCAGCTCCACCGCAACGGTGCCCTCGCCTTCCACCAGCGTTTCCACCTGAATGTCGGCGCTGTCCTCTTTCAGGGCGGGGGTGATCTTCACACCGGTATCGCCAAAGTGTCCCAGCGCAATGTGGTTCTTGTTCACCACCAGCAGGCTCACATCCCGGTAGATGCCGCCGTAGAAGGTAAAGTCTGCTTTCTGGGGGTAAACCCGGTCGTTGACGCTGTTGTCCACCCGCACCGTGAGCTGGTTTTCTGCCTGCAACAGCTCCGTGACCTCTGCCCGGAAGGTAGAATAGCCGCCGTCATGGGTGCAGAGCTGCTGACCGTTCAGCAGCACGGTAGCGCTGGCGTTGACGCCCTCAAATTGCAGCCAGACCTGCTGCTGTGCCGGGTCAAAGACAGGAGCTGCAAAGCCGGTGCGGTAGGTGCAGGTACCCCGCCAGTAATCGTTGCCGCCGTCCTGACCGTCCACGGCGTTCCAAGTGTGGGGCAGCTCTACGGCAGTGGTCATGCCGTCCGGGCCGGTGAACTGCCAGTCCTTCATAAGCTTTGCAATACTGCGCATTCGATTCCTCCTGTTTTTTGCTGTGCTTCGGTAATTTTTCCGTACATTTTTCTTTCGTTGTTATTTTATCAAAGCGACCGCATTTCGCAAGATGCCCGCGAAAATCGGTCGTTTTGCGTGCGCATTCGGTTTTTTGCTTCCAAATGTAAACCAATATATTTGTGTATTTTTCACAAGCAGATGTATCCAATAGACCATAAAAAGAAAGCCGCCGCAGGACTTCCCTTTTCGGAAATTCTGCGGCGGCTGCCGGTTTCTTAACTTATTTTTGCAGCGGAAAGATGATCTTTTCCGCAAAGAATTCGCCCTGCTCTTCCAAGGTCAGCGTGCCTTTATACTTCTGTACGATGCGCCGGATCACCTTCAGCTCATACTGTGCGGAGCGGTTCGCCTGCTGTTCCGGCGGGCGCAGCGGACTGATGATATTCACCACCACAAAGCCCTGCCGCACACAGACCAGCAGGTCGATGACCCGGCACTCCGGGCGGGCGGTCTGCACCGCGCTTTCCACCGCATGATCCAATGCATTGGCAAACAGCGCGTACAGATCCCCTGCCTCGATAAAGCCCAGACAGCTGCCGTTTGCCACGGCATTCAGCTGGATGCCCCGGGACTCGCACAGCAGGCTCTTCTCGGTCAGCACCACATCCAGCACCTCGTTGCCGGTGTTGCGGTTCGCGTCATAAAGGCGGGCGGCGCGCTCAGCCTCCTCGATGCGCTCTTGCGGCACCGCTTCGGGCGACAGCTTGCGGAGATCGGCGATCTGCACCTTCAGTTCATGGCAGCGCTTGTTGATGATCTGCACATTCTGCCGGGCGACCTGATACTGCTGACGCTGGCGCTCGTACAACAGGTTCAGGGCATTCATTTCTTTTTCCATGGCAGATTTCTTGAACAGCTCTGTCTGGAAATACAATAATGTAAGAAAATAGAGCTGTCCGGTAACCAGCGTAGCCACCAGACTGGGCGGCCATGAATCGATAGAGGTATCGCTTAAAACCGCTGCCTGCACCATAAACAGGCTCCCAATAAAAAATGAACTGAACAACTGCCGGGGCCCGATATGGTATTCCCCCTTATAGGGAAGCTGCCGGGCAGGCAGTGCATACACCACCCCAAAGAATACCGCCCCGGACAGCAGCTGTACCAGAACCGCCCAAGGGGAAGTCATATTCAGCGGGTGTCCATGCCGGGAAAAATACAGTTCCAGAAAGCACCAGCCCTCGTAGGCGCACTGCGCGATGAGCAGGCTCCACACCGCGCAGTACATCGCGCCTTCTTTATTGATATCCGTACACAGGTAGATCATCCCGGCCAGCAGCACAAAAAAGGAAATATAAAGCACCAGCAACAGGAGCTGCTGCTGCCATAGCGTTGTGGACTGTGCCAGCGGGTCCAGCAGCTGTGCCAGTAAAAGCAGCGGGAACAGCATCCCACAGGCACGCGCCCAGAAATGGGAGCGATGCCGTAAAGGCAGGCAAAAGACCAGCGCCGCGCCCCAGCGCAGCAGCGCCCGGAGCAGGCTGTTCAGCAGGGATGCGGTCACAGTACACCTCCCATGTAGGACGCTACCGCGGTAAGAAAGGCCGTGCGCTGCCGCCGGCTGATCTCAAGTCGGTCGTCTTTCACAAGGGCAAAGTCACTTTCAACGCCCTTGACGTAGGCCAGGTTGACCAGATAGCACTGGTTGCAGCGGACAAAATGGTACTCGGCAAGCTGCTTTTCGGCGCTTTGCAGGCTGGCGCGCACCGCAAATTCTCCTTTGGCGGTGTGGTAGTACAGCATCCGGCTGCGGGTCTCCAGATAATAGATATCCGCCGTGTCCAGCAGCTGGATACCGCCGCCCGCCAGCTGCAGCACCACCTGCCCGCCTCTTCGCCGCTGTACCCGCTGAATGGCGCGGGAGAGCTTTGTGCAGAACTGATAATAATTCACCGGCTTCAGCACATAATCCAGCGCGTCCACCTCGTACCCCCGGATGGCATACTGCGCCATGTTGGTCACAAAGACCAGCACCACCTCCGCGTCCACCGCCCGGATGGCTTCGGCGGCGGCAAAACCGTCCAGCCGGGGCATCTCCACATCCATAAAAATGATGTCGAACCCCGGCGTATAGTGCTCTGCAATCTCGGAGCCGTCCGCAATGAGGCTGATTTCCACCTGTAACCCCTGCTCCTCGGCATATTGCCGAACGAACCGATTCAGGCATTCCCGCGTTTCCTCCTGATCTTCCACGATCGCGATCCTGAACATCCTGCACCCACCTTCTCTCTGCGTCTGATCGCCGTATCACTCTTTTTATTGAAACATACTTTTCTGTGAAATGCAATGGAAAACCTTTGTTTGAAACGAGGTTGTTTTTAGACGCCTGTCTTGTAGGGGCGGCCAAGTTCGCACAAAGCAAGCTTCCTTCTGCAAAGCAAAAAGGCAGGATACCATCACTACGATGATACCCTGCCTTTGCTCGTTTATCGCTTTGTTGCGCCAGTATGATAAACAAAAAAACGTACCCAAACCCTTGCAGGTTCGAGTACGAACTGTATGGTGGAGAATTAGGGACTCGAACCCCAGACCCCCTGCGTGTGATGCATGATGACTTTTCGTTTTTTAGAACGATGATTCGTTAAATAAACTCGATTTGCTACAGATCTGCTACAAACGGCAGTATGAAGAGCTAAATAATTCTATAAGCCTGTTTTGGACTTTTGTTTTCTACCGTATGTTTTCCTTTATGAAATCCCATCTTTTCCTATTCTGTATTTCCCTTTTGGTGCTCCTGGCTTTTTCTCTTCTTCTGTTCTTTCGGATTTTGGTGCCAAATCAATGATAGATAGTAAATACCAGCACGCAGTAACCGTGCTTATCAGATAGGCTCCGATAATCCATACATAGCTGTAAAAAACGATTGCCGGAATTACTTTATCTTCCGTATTAGTTCCTATTAAAACGCTTGCTATAATCAAGGCAAGACCAACCAGCAAATTTTCTTTATAGCGATATTGTAATTCCTTACTCGCTCTCGTTGAATTTATTTTTTTCATTAGAGGTGTATTGCTTAATCCAATCAAAATCGATACCGATGTCAAAATAAATCCAGAACAGGTTGTCGCACTTGTTATCATTGCATTTAATAAAAATTCAAGCCTCTCAATTCTCATATTTCCCCAATGATAAATCAGCCCAAGCACTATTGGAGGAAGAAACGCTACTAAAAAATGTTCGATTCCTATTCTTAAAATCGGAAGGCTTTCCATCTTTCTCCGCATTATTTCATCCCCTTTCTGCACTCACGCCATTTTTCAATTTTCCAGAATTTTACTTTTTAATGCAAAATACAGCCTTTCATGTGTAATTGGGTTTGCCATCGAATAACTAAAAGGTACTGTGTATTTTGCCGCATTGCTCAGTAAATCTATGGTTTCAACTTCTTTGTCATCTTCATCTTCAATCACCACATTCAACTTGTCAATGCCAGAATAATCATACGCTTCTTTTACAAACGCAATTGCTTGTTCAGCATCCAAAGTTGCATGCTTCCCCCTTCCAACTTTAATTTCCACATTGCAATACTGTCCTCCAACCTTTTTCATTGGCGTTAAAATATCTCTTAACGTTGATTGGGTAGATAACTCCTCCAGCGGATTGGTTTCAGCGACCATTATAACTTTTCTGTATCGCACGTCTGAAGTCATCCGCAAAAGACCTGTTCCTGTCTCCTTGACAGCTAATATAACTATTGTACCCTCAGGTGAAAGTTCGCTCAAATACACTTCCATATTGCGAATGCTTATTCCAAATCGATTTCTTTGCATATATAATGTATGCGTTTCGGGCGAATAAGCCAATGTTGTCGATTCCGCCGGAACTTCATTATTGCCTAATTTAATAAGATCATATTTTCCATCTTCGTGTAAAATTCCAGGAAGAACCTTTTCTCGAATACGAAGCACACGAAGTTCCCATAGCTTATCTTCGTCATGGTACTTACACACATGAAAAACATAGCTATCTCCATTGATATTCTTTTTCGTATCTAAAGGATCCACTTTAACAATTCTTTTTAAGAGTTCTTCTAAATCGTAAGTTTTACTTCCTGTCGTATTGCTATAAGTAGTATATGTCGGTTCCAAGTGATCAAACCGGACAGATTTCTTCTGAATCTCAGACATTCTGTGTTCCTTTCTATATCTAAGTTTTTTATATTTTGACAAAGAAAGACATCTTTAACCCGCATCGAGTCTCCTAGAACATCCAGCCAATCCATTCTGGTTTTCTTTTCAAATGGTATCATAAGAAAAGTCCCATACATTGTATTTCTGTGTTCAAAATTTTTTCTTTATCATTTCATGTCACTTTCCACAAGAACTTTCCAACGCTTGTTATATATTTTATCCCACCCATCATTAGTATCAAATATATTTTTGCTTACTTCACAAATCTGGTTTATGCTCGTCTTCTTAACACCCTCCACAGCGGCTTCTCTCTGGCTCAAATGCCGCTTTCCAACGGTCAAGCAGTTTGCGCCATCCAGCGTGTCATACTGCTGGAACGCTCGGTTGAAGTCCATCAAGTCATGCAGACGGATAGGTTGATTCGTCTCATTGTCCACCAACAGGCCCCAGTTTTCCCAACGGCGGTCAGTGTTTCCCACCAGATAATCCAGAATGTTCATCATATAGTATCCGTGGGCATCCAGTTCCA
>ERZ1035032.2239-NODE-2239-length-10751-cov-23.382292_pt1 | contig 10751 bp, 9 predicted proteins | sample MGYA00520693_ERZ1035032 | MGnify/ENA primary metagenome ERZ1035032 (study PRJEB33766, sample SAMN09781740) | gut metagenome | biome: gut microbiome | host: Homo sapiens | place: Madagascar | study: EMG produced TPA metagenomics assembly of the PRJNA485056 data...
AATACGATCAAACGATTATCACTCCAAAAGGACTGGCAGTCCACATCCGAAACGGCGTGGCATCCGATGGAAGTGCCGTGCTTGAAAACTTTGATCTGACACACGCAGAAACAGATTATCTGCTGAGTTATCCCGACGAAAATCACCTTGACGCGGAACAGGAAAGCCGCTACTTGGAGAAAAAAGAAACCAGCCTGAATGAAATTGAGCTGATCGCCTTTGTAGACGGTAAAGTGGCAGGAACTGCCGGGATCGATGCGATCGGACCGCAGTATAAAGTAGCACATCGTGCTGAATTTGGCATCAGTATCCTAAAAGAGTATTGGGGTCTGGGCATTGGACGAGCCTTGATGGAAGCCTGTATCCAATGCGCTAAAACCGCCGGATACGCTCAGTTGGAGCTGGAGGTAGTGGCGGAAAATGCAAAAGCAATCTCCATGTACCAGACGGCAGGATTTGTGGAATATGGCAGAAACCCAAAAGGTTTTCACTCTCGGAACGCTGGATATCAGGAACTGATCTCCATGCGGCTGGAATTATAAATTTTATCATAAAAAACAAAACGCCCTGCCGGGACACGGCAGGACGTTTTGTTTTTTATGGACCTAGAGGGATTCGAACCCTTGACCTCTCGGATGCGAACCGAACGCTCTCCCAGCTGAGCTATAGGCCCATATTGATGACGCTGATAGTGTACCGCGTTTTGGGGCGTTTGTCAAGCAATTTCGGAGAGCGCAAGCGGGGGACTTACAAGCGGCCGAGCTGCCAGAAGGCCACGGCGCTGGCGGCGGCTACGTTGAGGGAATCCACCCCGTGGGACATGGGGATCTTTACGGTGTAATCGCAGGCGGCAATGGTGCTGTTAGCAAGCCCGTCACCCTCAGTGCCCAGCACGATGGCAAGCTTTGGCTCAGCGGCAAGGGCGGGGTCGTCAATGCTGACCGAGCGGTCGCTCAGTGCCATGGCAGCGGTCTTGAAGCCCAGTGCGTGGAGCTGGGCGCTGCCGTTTTCCGGCCAGTCGGCGGGGCAGGCGCCGATCTGCGCCCATGGTACCTGAAATACGGTGCCCATGCTCACCCGCACCGCGCGGCGGCACAGCGGGTCGCAGCAGGAGGGGGTAATGAGCACGGCGTCCATGTTCAGCGCGGCAGCGCTGCGGAAGATAGCGCCCACATTGGTGGAATCCACGATGCCTTCCAACACAGCCACCCGGCGGGCGTGGGCACACACCTGCTCCACCGTGCGGGATGCAGGGCGGCGGAAGGCGCACAGCACGCCCCGGGTCAGTGCAAAGCCGGTGAGCTGTGCCAGCAGCTCCCGGTCGGCGGTGTACACTGGCACATCGCCGCAGCGGGTCAGGATCTCCTGTGCCGGGCCGATGATCTGCTTGCGCTCCATCAGCAGGGAAAGGGGCTGGTACCCGGCGTCCAGCGCCCGGGCAATCACCTTGGGGCTCTCAGCGATAAAAATACCCTTTTCCGGCTCCAGCCGGTTGCGCAGCTGCGCCTGCGTGAGCCGGGCGTAGATGTCCAGCTCCGGGGCGGTAAGGTCGGTGATCTCGTGAATGACAGGCATGGAAACGCTCCTTTGAAATGAAGTTTTTTCTATTGTAGCACAAGCCGGGACAGAATGCAAAAATCCCTGCTGCACACAGGGCACAGCAGGGATTGGAATGCGGAATAGTTTACTCAGAGCGCAGCGCCTTGACGGGGTTGCTCTTTGCGGCGCTGTGGGCGGGGATCACGCCGCCCAGCATGGTAAGCAGAGTGGCCAGAACGATCAGGATCAGTGCGGCCTGCGGCGGCAGAGATGCCACCACGTTCACATCGCCCGCGATGTGGTGGATGAGCATATTACCGGGGATGAGCAGCAGCAGGCAGAGCACTACGCCCATCACGCCGGAGCACAGGCCGATGATAAAGGTCTCGGCATTGAACACCTGCGAGACGTTGTGCTTGGAAGCACCGATGGCACGCAGGATTCCGATCTCCTTGCGGCGCTCCAGCACGCTGATATAGGTGATGACGCCGATCATGATGGAGGACACCACCAGCGAGATGGCCACAAAAGCCACCAGCACATTGCTGACCATGCCCACGATCTCGGTGACCGAGTTCATCAAGGTACCCACCATGTCGGTATAGTGAATCACCTTGTCCTCCTCGCCCTGCTGCCGCATGGCAGCGTTGTAGGCGTCCAGCTCGCTTACCACCTGCGCCTTGGTGTCAAAGCTGTTGGGGTAGATATAGATGCCATCGGGCTTTGCGTAGTCCACATAACCGATGTCGCTCAAAATCTTTTCGTAGCTGGAAGCGGAGGAGAGCAGGGTGTTTTTGATCATCTCAGTCAGGTCGGAGCCGGTCATGTTGATCTGAATGGCCTGCTGGAACGCGGCGGGGTCGATCTTGAGCGCGCTTTCCACCTGTGTGCTCAGCTGCGCAATGTTGCTCTGGATGGCCTGCACGATCTTCTGTTCCAGCTGCCCCGCCAGCTTCTGGATGGCGGGCCCCATCTGCTCCTGCAAAGCAGCGGTGAGCTGGACTTGCAGTGCTTCGCTCAGCTGGACGGAGTAGGTCTCCATCACGGTCTGCAGATTCTGCTGGAGGGTATCGGCAAACTGTTCCTCCAGCCCGGAGGTGTCCAGCAAATCGCCCATGGATTCGTTCAGCAGCGTCTGGAAGGCCTCGGTTTTCATATAGGAAGAAAAGCCGATCTTGTCCAGATTCAGCAGACCGTTGCTGATGATATAGCGCTTGTAGCCGTTCAGGATCTTTTTCATCAGCGCCTGCAAGCCGTCCTGAGAGATGTTCAGCTCTACGCCGTCAAACAGCTCGCTCATGTCCATCTCCATGTCCGGCAGCGGCAGCCCGCTGAGATCCAGCTTGAAGCTGGAGGGGTCGATGAGGGTGGCAAGGTCGAAAGAGCCATCAGTCAGGTCGAATGCGCCGTCCAGATCAAAGTGCAGGGCACTGGTATCGAACTGAAAAGCGTCCTTTAGGGCGTCCGTGTCCACCGAGAACAGGGAGGCGATATCCAGCATGCTGTTGCCGGCAGCATCGAAGGGCTCGCCGGTCAGCACGTTGATGTCCGGGTCTGCCAGCTGCTGGCGCACGATCTCGCTGTTGGCTGCCTGATCGATGACATGATAGGTCAGATCGTGCAGGTAGTCCAGGCCGCTGTGCAGGATGGTGGAGGTGGCGTCTGCCTTGGGCTGCACGATGCCGACAATGGTCAGCTCCTCGCTGTCAGCCACCAGCTGCTGCATATAGGCTTCGTCGTTCAGCTTGCTCAGCCAGACCTTGTGCTCTGCGTCGTAGACGTAGCAGTCAGCCTTGTTGACAAGCTTGAAGGTCATGCCAAGAAAATCGTCATAGGTATAGGTGCCGTAGTCCGTGGGCAGATCGATCTTCTGGTTCTTTGCATACTGCTGTAAAATTTTATCCAGCTCAGCCTGATCCCGCAGACCCATGGCGTACAGCGTGTAGTCCGAAATGCTGCCGTCCGCGTTCAGGGTCAGCACCAGTTCGTTGTACTTTTCCGGCCAGCGACCGGCCTTGATGTCATACTGATCCTCGTACAGGGCGGGAGTCTCGGCCATTTCGCAGAACACATAGGGGCTGGACATGGAGGTCATGATGCTGGTCACCGAGGTGCTCTCACTGGCAATATCGGAGAAGGTGGTGTCCGGGTTCAGCTTCTGCACGGTGCCGTCCGGGTTCTGACGGTAGATCAGGGGAGAAGCGGCGTAGGCGTATTCCACCGTGGCGTTGTCCCGGATGGTGCAGGCATCGCTGTCCAGATATTCTTTCAGTGACTGCAGATCGTTGCTGGTGGCACCGATGTTCAGCTGAGCCAGCAGCTGGCTCACCGTGACCATGCCATCCGGCGCAGGCTCAGCGCTGGACGAAACGCTGGTGTAGGTGTCCGGGTCCATCATGCTGGTCAGATCCACGCCGGTGCTGCTGATCTGCAGCGGGTAGGCCGCCAGCGTGGATTTTTCCATGTTGCTGATGTAGCGGCTCACGCCGTTGGAAAGGGAAAGGATCAGCGCAATGCCGATGATGCCGATAGAACCGGCAAAGGCGGTGAGCAGGGTACGCGCCTTTTTGGTGAGCAGATTGTTGAAGCTGAGGGAGAGGGAGGTGAGCAGGGACATGGAGGAGTGCCCCATGTTCCGGTGCACGGGGGCTGCGGCGGCTGCCTCGTCCTCGGGCTCGTAGGGCATGGTGTCGGAGCGGATCACACCGTCCTTCAGCTTTACGATGCGGGTGGCGTAGCGTTCGGCCAACTCCGGGTTGTGGGTGACCATGACCACCAGCCGGTCCCGCGCTACTTCCTTGAGCAGCTCCATGACCTGAATGCTGGTCTCGCTGTCCAGTGCGCCGGTGGGCTCGTCTGCCAGCAGGATATCGGGGTTGTTCACCAGTGCGCGGGCAATGGCTACGCGCTGCATCTGCCCGCCGGACATCTCGCCGGGGTGCTTGTGCAGCTGGTTGCCCAGCCCCACCTGCTCCAGCGCAGCGGCGGCACGGCGGCGGCGCTCGGCTTTGGAAACGCCCGAGATGGTCAGCGCCAGCTCCACATTGCCCAGCACGGTCTGGTGGGGGATCAGGTTATAGCTCTGGAACACAAAGCCGATGGTGTGGTTCCGGTAGGAGTCCCAGTCGCGGTCGGTGTATTTTTTGGTGGAGATGCCGTTGATGACAAGATCGCCGCTGTCATAGCGATCCAGACCGCCGATGATGTTCAGCAGGGTGGTCTTGCCGGAGCCGCTGGGGCCCAGAATGGCCACGAATTCGTTGTCCCGCAGGTTCAGACTGACGTTGTTCAGTGCGTGCTGCACCAGCTCGCCGGTCTTATATTCTTTGTTGATCTGTTTGAGCTTGAGCATAAATGTGCCTTTCCGGTACTGCGCCGCCGGGCGCTGCTGCCTGTGGTTTGAAATTCGGAAATGTTTGCAGACAATATTTTATTAAGTTTAGCAAAAAAATGTGAAAAAACCGTGAAATTATTCTGCAGGAATGCTGAAGCTGCGGCACTTTTGCGTCCGGGCAGCGGTCTTGCCGGGAAGGACGGGGCAAAAAGGAAAAGTGGGAAAAGATACCGGTTGAATTTGCAGACGGAACGTGCTATTCTAAAGCTGACAGCGGCGCGTAGAGCATGCCGGAGGCAAAACGCCCGAAAATGCTCTGTTCAGACACTTCTTTAGGATTGTAACGGTTTCTCCTACCTTATAAAATATACTTCATATAAACAAGGCAGAAAAAAATTGGTCCTTGTAGTAAGGAGGAACTGAAATGGAACGTACATTTTCACCCATGATCCGGCAGTATTCTGCCATTGATGGTTTGCAGCAGGCGTATACGCTGGTGTATGCCATGGAGGTAGAGGGCACACAAGGTTGTCGGCTGACCCTGTGCCAGATCGGCAGCCGACAGCAGATCGTCAGTCAGCATGTTGCGGCAGCGCCGGAGTTCTGTTACCGGCTCCTGCGCTACTTGTGTGAAAATGGAGTTCAGCCGGAGCTCTGGCGGGATGCGGTCACAGACCTGACAGCTGCCGGGCTGGTAGGCGAGAAAGGCGGCGCATGGCGTGAACAGTGAGCGAACAGCCCAACTGCAAGTCGCCCTTGCAAGCTATGATCTGAAAGAGCTGCGTGTCCAGAAGCGTTATTTGCAGGAGCAGGGAACCGCCATCGTATGCACCTGCTTTTGCAGCGGCGAAAAGCTGCTGGCACAGCTGCGGCAGGGTGTCCGTTACGATGCCGTGGTGCTTTGCAGCGAGCTGACGGACTTGTCCGCAGAGCAATTTATCCGGCAGCTGTACCAGTTGAAGGAGCGGCCGACGCTGTTGGTGCAGAGCCATGGCCGCAGCAGCGGCACGGCGTTGCAAAAGCTCCGCGAGGGGTGCTACTGCGTAGAGGGCACCGAGCTGAAAAGGCTGCTGTGGCAGCTTTACCGGATGCCCGAGCGGCAGAACCGGCAGCTGGAGCAGCGGTGCAGTCAATTGTATGCAGCGTGGGGCATTCCGCAGGGGGATGTCAACGCCGGATATCTATCCTGTGCGGTCGGCATCGCATGCAGCACCAGCCAGAAGCTGGCGATCCGCAAGGAGATCTTGCAGGCGGTGAGCGAGCAGTTTGATACATCGGTCGCTGCCGTGGAAAGCGGCATCCGCCGGATGGTGGATCAGCTGGAGGAAATACCGACCCCTGCGTGGCTGGCATTTAAAACTGATACAAGGCTGGGCAGCGGTAAGCCCACCACCGGCAAGCTGATCTACGCGGTCAGGGATGTTGTGCTGCGGCAAAAGTCCAAGGCTGCACCGCCCACCCGCCCGTAAGGCTTGCACACAGTTGCGGCAGTTGGAACACTGCGGTGTTCCGTTGAAAAAATGGCATCGCCCGGGGAGGCAGAGCAATGGAGCAGCAAAGGACAGAAATGCGGTCTATCACCGCAGAACAGCAGAAGCGGGTCGAGGAGGTCTGCTTCCGTTCGCTGGCGCTGATCGGGCGCAACTGTGAATATCTGGAGCAGCATTTTGACCGCACCGGTGCAGACGCGTCTACCCGGCAGGCGGTGGCGGATATCAACACCGCCGCCTTGCAGCTGGACCGCACCCTTAGCGAGGCGATCACCCTGCTGGAATTTCTGCACGAGGGAGCAAAACCGCAGCTGTACCCCATTGATCTGTGCGAGCTTTTGCAGCAGGTGGCGGCACAGTCTGATATGATCCGGGCACAGCTTGGGGTGGATATCCGGCTGGATTACGGCGGGTGCACCGCTTGCTGCGTAATGGCAGACCGCAGAGATGCGGAGCTGCTGTGTCTGCATCTGCTCTCCAATGCCCTGCGCGCCAGCCGGGAGGGTGGCTGTGTCTGCATTGCGCTGCGCCGCACCGAAAGCGGCTGGCAGCTGACGGTCACCGATGATGGCTGTGGGCTGCCCGGTGAGGATGCGCAGGCAGCGCTGGAAAACCGCCGCAGCTTTCTGGGCGGGGCGCAGCTGGGACTGCTGCTCTGCCGGGAGTGCTGCCGCCGGATGGACTGGAGCTTACAGCTGGAGCCTGCGCCCGAAAAAGGCACACAGGCTGTGGTGAGCATTCCGTTGTACACGGGCGAAAGCCGCCCTGACGGCACGGTGGAACTGCGCACCAGCTCGGAGACCGAGCAGGAGCAGCACAAGTATCATCTGCGTGCCATGCTGGTGCGGGAGATGCGCACCATGCCGGAGCGTGGTGACCCGGAAGAAGAGTTTTAATAAGGTGGCAAGGCCGCTGCACAGTGTTTTGTGCGGCGGCCTTGCTTATTTTGTGCCCGGTGCTTTCCTGCAAGCGCAAAGCATGGTATACTAAAAGCTGAAAACAAAAGCTTGGAGGAGCAACAATGACAAACAAGAAGCTGAACTACCCCGCAATTGCCAAGGAGGCGGCCATCCTGACCGGAGCCGTTGCCATTATTGCGGCGGCGGTCTATTTTTTTCTGGTGCCCAGCCACACATCCGTCAGCAGTATTTCCGGCCTTGGCATCGTGCTTTCTAATTTTGTGCCGCTGCCGCTTTCGGCCATTACCATGGCGCTGAATATCGTGCTGCTCATTATCGGTTTTTTCACCTGCGGCAGGGAGTTTGGCGCAAAAACCGTGTATACCAGCGTGATGCTGCCGGTGTTTCTGAGGCTTTTCGAGCGCCTGTTCCCGGATTTCGGCTCCATGACCGGCAGTCAGGAGTTGGATGTGCTGTGCTACATTCTGGTGGTCAGCGTGGGTCTGAGCATCCTGTTCAACCGCAACGCATCCTCCGGCGGGCTGGATATCGTGGCAAAGATCATGAACAAGTACCTGCACATGGAGCTGGGCAAGGCCATGTCCCTTTCGGGTATGTGCGTGGCGCTCTCTGCCGCCTTTGTCTACGATAAAAAGACGGTGGTGCTGAGCATTCTTGGTACTTACTTCAACGGCATCGTGCTGGATCATTTCATCTTCGATAACAGCATCAAGCGCCGGGTGTGCATCATTACCGAGAAGGAGGAGGTGCTGCGGCAGTTCATCATCAACGACCTGCACAGCGGTGCCACCATGTACGAGGCCATCGGTGCATACAACTTTGAAAAGCACAACGAGATCATTACCATCGTGGACAAAAACGAGTATCAGAAGCTGATGAACTTTATCAACCGCGAGGACCCAAAGGCCTTTGTTACGATTTATAATGTGTCCAGTATGCACTACCAGCCCAAGCGCTGAGCGGCACAGGAGAAAGGGCGCAAAAGCTGTGCCCGGGGCTTTTCCGCAGCGGAAAACCGTGGTAAAATAAGAAAAAACGGAAAGGGAACAACAGCCATGGACATCAGACTGGTTTGCAGCGATATTGACGGTACGCTGCTGCAATACGGCAAAAAAGAACTGGAGGGCGAGATTTTTGACCAGATCCGGGCGCTGCATCAGCGGGGCATCTGGTTCTGCCCGGCCTCCGGGCGGCAGTATACCAGCCTGCGCAAACTCTTTGCACCGGTGGCAGACTGCTGCGTGTTTATCTGCGAAAACGGCGGCACCATCTTTAAAGAAGAACAGTGCATCGCCAAAAATCCCATGCCGCGGGCGCTGGCAGAGGAGATCGCCAACGATATGTGGACGCGCAGCGAGGGGCAGGGCGAGGTGATGCTCTCCGGCCAGAACACCGCCTACCTGATGGAGCGCGGCCTTGGGATGCTGCAGCGGGTGCAGTTCGTGGGCAACCACTACCAGATCATCCACAGCCCCGCCGAGGTGCCGGAGGACATCACCAAGGTGTCGGTGTACCTGCACGAGGGCGTGGAAAACTATGTAGAGCGCTTTGTGCCCCGGTGGAAACAGGCCAACTGCGCCGTGGCGGGTCCGTTCTGGATCGACACCACCTTTGCCAACAAGGGCATCGGGGTGCAGTGCGTGTGCCGCACCCTTGGTATCGACCCCGCACAGGTCATGGCCTTTGGCGATAACTACAACGACGAGACCATGCTGGACGTGGTGGGCGTGCCCTACATTATGGATAACGCCGCCGCCCCGCTGCGGGCAAAATACAAAAACCACACCCCCCGCCCGGAGGATGTGCTGGCGCAGCTGCTGGTACAGCAGCCGTGAAGGGGGAGAGCCCATGGACCGCAAGGGCTTGGAACAGCTCATTTTTGATACTTACAGCGTAGAGCCGGACTATCCGTGGATGGACACCCCGGAGTCGGCGGTGTTCCGCCATGCGGCAAACCGCAAGTGGTTTGCGCTGGTCACCACTGTGCCCAAAAGCAAGCTGGGGCTGTCCGGGCAGCAGCCGGTGGATATCGTGAACCTGAAATGCGACCCCATCCTCATCGGGTCCCTGCGGGCAGAGCCGGGCTTTTACCCGGCCTACCACATGAACAAGGAAAACTGGATCACCGCTGCGCTGGACGGCAGCGCCCCGGAGGATAAGCTCCGTCTGGTGCTGGACATGAGTTACACCGCAACTGCACCCAAGCTGCGAAAAAAGAAAGCTTGACCACAGCAAAATAAGGGCGGGCGCTGCAATTGCCGCCCGCTCTCATTCGTATTCAGAGTAAAGGGACTGCATTTTGCAAAAGGAGGCAGCTATGGCTATTTTTGAAAAGACCATCCGCAACCAGAACTTCGACACCCTGCTCCGCAAACTGGAACACGCCATCCCGGACAGCAGCTGGTCGGCAGAGTTGGAAGCCGGCAGCGACTTCAAGGACGGCAGCGCCCGGTGCAGCGTGCGGGTGTTTGAGCGGTACAGCGTGGTGGGCGGTAACCGCCTTAGCCTGACGCTGACCTTGTTCCAGAACGGGGACACGCCCATCCGGCTGTCGGCCATTGCAGCGGGCGGCAGTCAGGCGGTGTTCTTTAAAATGAACACCCTTGGCGAGAACGCTTTTCTGGAGGACGTAAAGCAGCTGCTGGAAGAAATTTTGGAGGGCTAATATGTTTTATAGTGGGTTTGACGCGCTGTTCAGCATCCTGTTCCCGCTGGTGTTTCTGGTGGTGCTGGGCATGATCCTGTTTACCATAGTGGGCAATCTGCGCACATGGAGCAAAAATAATGCGTCCCCGCGCCTTACCGTCCCGGCCACTGTGGTAGCCAAGCGGATGAACGTTTCCCGCCATCATACGGACAATACGATGTCGCATACGTTCACTACCTATTATGTGACCTTTCAGGTGGAAAGCGGTGACCGCATGGAACTGGAAGTAGATGGTTCGGATTACGGAATGCTTGTCGAGGGCGACACCGGAAGGCTGAGTTTTCAGGGCACGCGTTATCTGGGGTTTGAACGGAAGAACGGGTGACCGATATGCAGCAAAAGCATTCAGTTATGCCGGAGATCGTGGGCAGAAGCCTGTTTTATACGCTGACGAACTATCTGCTTATCAGCATGGCGCTGTCCTTCCGTGCGCAGTGGTTCTCGGTCTTGTTCTCGGCGGCGCTTGTATGGTGCAACATGGAGTATTGGAACGCCATTTACAGGCTGACCGATAAAAAGCTTGCCGCATGGGTCATATGGGGCTTCTGCATTGCTATAAGCACAGGCATTGCGTATTTTGCGGGGTGTATCCAAGGAGCACTTGTTCCGCTTGCGATATAATAAACGCGCTGCTGCGCTGTATTTTTGACAAAACCGCAGAAGCTGTGACAAAAGTATTATTCTTTTGTGAATTTTAGCACTCTATGCTTGACAGTGCTAAAAAATCGTGTTATAACAGTGGCGTGCTCAGGAGGAAGGGC
>ERZ1035032.2242-NODE-2242-length-10739-cov-10.151067_pt1 | contig 10739 bp, 4 predicted proteins | sample MGYA00520693_ERZ1035032 | MGnify/ENA primary metagenome ERZ1035032 (study PRJEB33766, sample SAMN09781740) | gut metagenome | biome: gut microbiome | host: Homo sapiens | place: Madagascar | study: EMG produced TPA metagenomics assembly of the PRJNA485056 data...
GAAAAGAATATTATTGATAATACTGTGTACAATTACACTTTTTTTCTCCATGCCTAAAAAGTCAGAGGCTGGTATAATTACAGATTTCGTTGATTTACTTTTAAAGGTCCCTGATGGTGTAATGAGATTATTAAATGATTTTTTTGGAGATTCATCAAGTTCATTTAAACTTAAATTAAATTTAAAAGGTTGGAGTTCAGATACTGTTGGTTCCATTTATAATTTTGAAGTTACACCTTATGATATATTTACATCTGGACTAGAATATCAAGTACCTAAAAATGGAGATGGAGATTTAGATGATACAAAATATGTAAAATTGCCAGTATTAGATGTAAACTTTTTTAGAGATAATTCTTCAACAGCAAATTATTCAAAAGGATCAGCTGGAATATTGAGACCAGTCGTATCAAATGTATACAAGTCACTTAGAAATCTTGTATTAGTTATGATGATGGTTGTTTTGCTATATATTGGAATAAGAATAGTAATTTCGACTGCTGTTACAGATCAAGTAAAATATAAACAATGGTTAGTTGATTGGTTAGTTGGAATATGCTTATTATTATTAATGCAATATATTATGAGTTTTATTATGAATGTTAATGAAATTATAGTTGAGATGTTAGGAGATAATAAAGAAAGTTATTATTATATTTCATTGTCAAAATTAGGATCACGGAGCAGGAGAATCAGACTGGGGTGACGTTGTTGATAAAGCAAATCCACAAAGTTCTAATTATGATGCAGGAGTTAGATATTTCTATTTAACTCATTTAGATGTAAAAAATGGAAAAGCCGCAGGTGCTGATGATTTATTTAATTATGATGATGCAACAGGTGAAATTACTGATATAGAAAGAAAGAAGAAGCTAAAGATCAATTTAACAATAAAACAGGTAATATATTTATTAATGCAAGAATATATAAAAAACCAACAACAAAAAATGCAGTAATAAGAGTTATTGTTCCATCTGTGGCTGCAGCTGCTGGAACCGTTTTAGCAGGTCCAATAGGAGCTACAGCTGGAACATTTGTAGGATGGGCTATAGCTGAGAAAACGAAAGATCCACCAGATGCATGGGCTGATAAAACAATATATAGATGTAATTTAGCAGAATATTGTAGAACATTAACAACATTTGGTTCAAAATGTGTTGTAATTTACAGAGGAAATGGTGCATATGAATCATTTACTGCTTCAGAAAGTGTTGATAAAGAAAATTCAAGATTTATGGAGTATGCAATACTTTATGTATTATTAGTAGTTGAAACATGTATGTTCTTATATATTTATTTAAAAAGGGTATTTAAATTAGCATTTTATACAATGATTGCACCACTAATTGCATTTATGTATCCAATCGATAAACTGGGAGATGGAAAAGCTCAAGCATTTAATACTTGGTTTAAAGAATATCTGTTTAATGTATTAATTCAGCCATTACATTTATTACTATATACAGTATTTATATATGCAGCGAGTGAACTTATAAGAACAAATATGATATATGCAATTGGAGCATTTGCATATATGATTGCAGCCGAAAAATTCTTTAAGAAGATATTCGGATTTGATAAAGCACCAGGTGGTGGACCTCCAGGATTGGCAAATCCAGCAATGGGAGTAGAAGCAATGCGTGGACTTGATAGATTAGCTGGAATTGGTCCAGGTGCTAAAGGCAAAAAAGATGACGGCGGAAAAAAAGGTGGTGGTATAAGAATACCACTTGCTAAAAAACCACAAGGCGGTGGAGGAACACCAGGTGGGTCCGGTATTGGAGGCAGTGAATCTGGAGGACCATTAGGTTCTGGCGGAGGCTCTGGAGGACCATTAGGCTCTGGCGGAGGCTCTGGAGGTGCTTCTGGTGGAATGAGTGGATCTATGCCAGGAGCTGGTGGAAACAGAAGAGGTGGCAGATCTGGAATTTCATTTGGAGAAGCTGCAATGAAAAGAAATAATGCAAATTTTGCAAGAAAACTAACTGGAGGAAAAGCAAATAGTTTAAAATCAATGAGAGCTAGAGATATTTTATCATCAGGAGGAAAGGCAGTTGGTAAGTTTGCTGCTAAAAATGCTATTAGAGGAGCAACAACTGGACTAGGTTTAATGGCTGGTTTAGGTGCAGGTGTAGTTGCATCAGCATTATCTGGAGAAGATCAAGTAATGAAAGGTGTTTATGCTGGAGCTAAAGTCGGCTGGAATCGTGGAGGACAAATTGGCGATTGGGCAAATGATAAAGTTGGTAACTGGTATAATGATGTCAGAGCAACTCAAGCGGACGATCCAGAAAATTATGCATTAGCTGGTCAATTAAGATTTGATAATGCAAGAGAAAATTTTGCAGATGAATTTGGTAACTTAAATTCAGATCAAATGTCAACAGCACAAGAAGTATATGAATATGGAAATATTTCTTCTGAAGAAGGTGTTAAAGCTTTGTGTAAAGCTATTCAAGATAACCCAGATGCTTCAGCAGAAGATATATATAATGCTGTAAGCACACAGGAAACTATGGGAGATTTAGCTGATGAGAAGAATTATAATAAAGCTGTTAATTACGAAGAGAAATATGGAGAGTTGATTGATGAAGATACTCAAAATCAAATTAATAATGAGCAAAATGCATTGGTAGAGGAAGAATTTAATAAGAATACTCAAGCTGAATATGAAAAATTACAAAATAGAGTAAATGAATCTCCAAATCGTAATTTAAGTGATGAAGAGATAAGTGATATGCTAAAACAAACTAGGGAAGAATATAATAAGCAACTTGAGGCAACAACACCAGAACCAAAAAAAGAAGCTCATACAAGGGCAATGTTAAAAGAATTAGAAGAAGAACAAAATAATCGTCAAGCATTAAAAGATTTCAATTCAGATGAAAGTATTGCTAAGAGACAACAAGAATTGGCTGATAGACAAGCTGAAGCAATAAAAACTGCGACAAAGAAAAAGAATAGAGAACTAGCAGAAGCAAGAGTAAACGGTTATAAAGATATTTTGAATAAAGCATAAGGAGTTAATCAATGTTTTTTGATGTACTAAATCATTTTCAAGATAATAGAAAAAAAATAATTATAATTATAACAGTAGTAGTTTTGATAGCATTTTTTATAAAAGCTGTAAATGAATATACAGAAAAGCAAAGAGTTAATAGCAGTAGTAGTGATAATACTACTGCTATTAACAAAAATGAAGGAATAAGTGATAATCTTAGAATGAAAAATGTGGTGTCTGATTCTGATAATGAAACACCAAATACTGAAAATATAGAAATAGATGAGAGTTCAATAAATTCAGCTAATAAGGCAATTGAGGCTTTTTTGTTTTATGGTAATAATAATCAAATTGGTAAAGCATATGATCTTTTAACAGATGATTGCAAAAAGATATCATATAATACGCAAGATGACTTTTATAATAAGTACTTTAAAGGTGTATTTAAACAAAGAAAGAACTATACATATGCACCATATGGAGGAGAAAATAGCTCTACATACAAACTTTCAATAGCAAATGAAACAATAACTACTGGAAAATCAAATGGAAGTGATGACACTATTGATTATATTACTGTTATTAAAGATGATAATAAATATAAATTAAATATTGGAGGATTTATAAAGAAGGAATCGCTAAATGTAAATAAAAGTGATGAATACTTGTCAATGAATGTTACAGAAAAAATAACTTTTATGGATTATGAATTATATACAATAACAATAAAAAATACAACATTAGCCAATATGAATATAAGCAATTCTACAAATAGTGTAGGAACTTATTTAGTTGATGAAAATTCTAGTAAATATTACCTAAAAAATGATGAGTATGATCAAAATGATTTGGCAATTAATTATAAATCATCAAAAACAATAAAATTAAAATTTAACAGAAAATATATAAGTGAAAGTAAAAAAATAGTAAGTATAGTATTTTCTAACATTAATTTAATAAATAGAGAAAATTATGACAATACTGAACAAAATCAAAATATAAGTGGAAATGTTCAGTATCAAAAAAAATATACATCATATAAAGAAAATATAAGCTTTTCAATAGAATTATAAGATATATTTGTAGATGCGAAGGGAGGTGAAATACATATGGAAGATAATAATCAAGATCCAAATGAAGAGCAAGATTTGCAAGATCAAATGCAACAGGCCGCAAATACGACAGCACAAGCAGCAAGAAAAACTAAAGCAATGGCACAGGCTGCAGCAAGAGCACCAGGTATGGCAGTAAGAGCAAGTGGTGTCGCGATTGAAACTACAGGTAAAGCTGTTCAAATAACTGGTAAAGTATTAAAAGTAACTGGTAAAATCATGCAAGGAGTTGGTAAGGGATTAAAGCAAGTTGGTAGAGCAACATTTAATGCAGGTAAATCAACTTTTGATGCAGGACAAGCACTAAATTCTACAGTAATTGGCGCTGTTTTAGGTATACCAATGTGTATAGCTGGTATTTTGGCAATGGGTCTTGGAAAAGCAACAGAGGGACTTGGTATTATAATGGACAAACTTGGTAAGTTATTAGAAAAAATCGGTAATTTACTAGACAAACTTGGACAAAAAATAATACAAGCTGGTCAAAGAGTTAAAGACATAGGTAATAGAATGCTAAATGCAGCAAATGCTGCTACAGGAGCAGCAGCTGGTTCTGTAGGACGGCGGCGATTCAGAGAGTGATTCAGACAACGCAGTAAAAACTGGTAGAATTCCAACACTTTCAGGTTTGAAAAATAAAAAGTGGAAATTAATTTTAATAGTTGCACTAATAATAGTTGTAATTATAATAGTTGTTGTTATTCTTATAAAGACATCTAAAGTCAACAATGGTAAGTATAAAGATGGCGACAAGTCCAATGTTCCATATGTTATTTCATCTATGGTAATGGATAAGCTAGTTATAGTATATGATGCAAGTAATAATTATACATATGCATTTCAAAATGAAGATGGTGATTATGTTGGTTTAGATGATGCTATAGATGATGCTATTAAAACATTAAATCAAAATGAAAGTTCGGGATTATCATATTTGGGTGAGTTTGAAAATCAAGACACACAAAGGGCTTTATTAAAGAAAATGATTCAGGCAGAAATGGCAACACAATATCCGGACTTAACAGCAAATGAAAATTTAGGTCTATCAGTTAGTACTACAGGAGGAAGTTCTGCAACTGCTGTTCAATATACTGGAAGCAGTAATGACTATTGTGTAGATATGACAAGTTCAAATGCTTTACCTGCTTGTAGTGAAGCACAATTAAAGCAAATTGTTGAAAATTCTGAAATGAGTGAAAAAGCAAAAGCAAATATGATGTCTGCTCTTCCCAATTTAGTAGAATATCAATCGAAATATAAAGTAAATGCGGTGTTCTTTATGGCTGTTGTAAAGTCAGAGTCAACATGGGGAACAGGCTGGGATTTAATTGATCCTTCTACATATAACTGGTGTAGTATAAAAGGTACAAAAAATGGTGGATATAAAGATAGAAATGGTACATCTTGGAATAAGTATAACAGTTTTGGCGAAGCTGCTGAAGATTTTTTCGCATTGATTGCAAGAGATGGTGGTTATTATTTTGGAGCTGGTAAATATACAGTTCAAACAATTGCACCAACATATTGTAATGTCGATTGGGGAAAATCAGTTGCTGGAGCTATAGAAAAATATTATACTTCAATTGGGATTACTCCAAATACATCTGGTACTGCAACAGCTTTAGGTGGAGATGGAACTACTGAATTATCTGGAGATACAACATCTTCATCTGCACAAAATGTAACAAGTACAACAGGAGATATAAAAATTGATGATAAGGTAGATAAAGAATCAACTGCGCAAGGCGGAATAAAGGTAAAAAGAAAAGATGAAAATGGTAATGATGTTGATTTAAAATATACATCAACTGAAAATTTCAATGCGTTAGTTGCTATGAATGATCCAAGAGCTTTAGAGTATTATACATTAGTAAAAACGAGCGGAAGTGGAAGTGGAAATTCAAGTTCTTCAAGTAACGGAGTAGCATTGCAAGGTTCAGAGGTATCAGAACAAATATGGAACTTTTTAGTTAATGATATGGGATACACTGAACAGGTTGCTGCCGCAATATTAGGAAATGCAATGCAAGAGGCAGGAGGTAATACTCTTAATATTGATCCAAGTATAAAAAATAGCCAGGGATATTATGGAGTATTTCAATGGTCTCCGAAAACTGATGTTGTTGGAAAAGATTTAGCTGGTCAATTGGAATATTTTAAAACAACATGGCTTAAAGAATTCGATACATATGCTAAAAATTATAAAGCTGGTTTTTCATACGAAGAGTTTAAAAAAATGACTGATATTGATCAAGCAACAATAGCCTTTGCAACTATTATGGAAAGATATGAAGGTTATGCAAATGGAGTATGGCAATCATATGCTGTTACAGGTTCTACAGAGAAGTATAAGCAAAGAATAACAAATGCAAATAATGCATATGCAACATATGGAGGAAAAAGCAGTGGAAATAGCACTAACACAAGTGGAAGTTCATCAACAAGTACAAACAATACATCAACGGCAACTTCTTCTAGCACAGAATCAGACGGAAGTTTTTTAGATGCAGCAATAAAATGCCATAAATATTTGAGAGAAAATGGATATATTTATAACCGTAACGGTCGTGAACTTCCAGTTAAGGTTGGTGATTGTGGATATATAAATTGTACAGCTTATGTATCGATGGTGCTAGAAGAATTTGGAATAACAAATTGGCCTAATTATCCACATCAATTAACATCTGGAAATATAGCTAGTTATGGATTAAGCAACCTTGAAGTTGTATATCAAAATCCAAATTCAGGAATAACTAATATAGAGGATTTTAAAACATCAGGGGCACAGCCAGGAGATATTGTTGTAATGGATGGACATGCTCAAATTTTCTACGGATATGATACAAATGGCACAGCAATATGGCTAAATTGTGGTGATGATCCTCCAATTGGCAAAGCAGAGGGAACAGATAAATATAATACAGGATTTGACCCAATACTATATATTTTCCGTGTACCAGGAAGTGGCACAAGTATAAAATCATTAGACAATTTCCTATTTATAGGAGATTCAAGATATAAAGGAATCGAAAGTCAACTTTCTGCATTAGGAAGTAATATTACAGCAAAAGGTGTAACATCTTCAACACCAAAACAATGGACACCTGTTGTAAAAAGTGGTCATGGAACTGTAAATGCAGGTTCTTATGCAGAGGAGGTTACTTTACCAGATTCTGTAAGTGGAGTATCTGTAATGCTTGGTGTTAACGGTGTTACAAACACTACACAAGTTGATGATATGAAAGAGCTATTAAATGCTTTACATGATAGATATCCAGAAGCACCAATAATGGTAAATAGTGTTTATCATTTAGGAACTGCTTATGGAAATGGAACTGATAGTATGAATCAAGCCGTTGATAATTTTAATCAAGCAATGAAGGATTTTTGTGGTCAAAATAGTTGGGCACATTATGTGGATGTAACACAAAATTTAGATGATTCTTCTGGAAAATTAAAATCAGAATTTTCAAGCGATGGATTACATATAAGTAGTTCAGAAGGTATAACAACACTTGTAGATAATATTAAAAATGCAATAATGAGTTCTGGTATAATGGCAAGTGATAGTGAAAATACAGATGGAAAGAGCAATAGACCTGGATATTCTATAGTTGTTGCAAATAGAAAAGATATTTACACAACAGTAACAGATACATATGAGTATTCAAGATCATACACAATTGAAAAATCAAATGGTCATACTGCTTCTGCATCTAAAACAACAGACACACCAGGAAGTCAAGTTGTTAAATCTTCTGCAGAAACACAATATTCTTCACAAAATGCAGATTATCAAGCAGCATTACAAAACTTTACACTATATTTTGATTTCTTATGGGCTATATTAGTAAATTCAAATAATACAAGTCTTGTATCTGAATGGGCAGGTCTTGTATGTGATAACGTTGGTGAAAATGGTAAAGTTATAGTAACTGTATATAGTGATGTAAATACAAGTACATCATCAACAACACAAAGTAAAGGTACTATAACAAAAACAAGTGGTTCAGACGGATCGGTAGTATCATGTGATGTTTATAATGTTAACGAAACTACAGATGTACAAACAGTAACATTACAGTCAAAACCATGTATAACATTAGCAGATACATGGCTTGAAAAATACGAAAATGAAGCTGAAGATTATAATACATATCAATCGAAATCTGAAGAAACTATAACTGAAAAGATTGATTCAACTTCAAGTGATGATAATATTATAAAAATATTGAAAAAATATGATAATACATTAGATTCGCTTACAAACGAAGAGTATATAGTTGATGAAATGCTTGAAGAAAATGAAAAAGTTGCTTTTATGATTGATATTTACAATTATATATTGCAAATTGCAAATGGAAAAAACAAAGAAAATCTAAAATTCCAGTTAACAAGTGTATTAGATACAAACTTATTTGACTTAACTAATGCAGACAGTGCTTCAACAACAAAAGCGTTGTTGTATGATAGCTTAACAATAAGTGATTCTGAAAGAGAGCAATTATATAAAGCTGTTGAACAAATATGTTCAAGTTTTGGTAATGATGATAAAAATACTGAACGAAAGAAATATGTCACAAGTGTTATATTAAATAGAGCATTATCATCTGAATTCCCTAGTTCAGTAGGTGATATAATTAAACAAGCAGGTCAATTTGAAAACTTTGATTCATCATCATTAAGTAGTGTAACTGCTTCTGAAGAAACAAAATCTGCAGTCGATGCAGTTATTGTTGGAGGAGATTGTGCACAACACAGTGTATATTTTGCAAAACCATCAACTGCTGAGAAAAATAAGTGGGAAAGTAATTATAAATTTACATTTAATGATGGCGATAAAACTGATAATTCATTTAACTATTATACTACTGAAAGTATTGATAGCGAATTAAGTAAGTATGAAACAACAATTAGTGGAACAATGACAAAAAATTCTGTGACAGCAGATACAATAATTAATTGGGCTAATAGCCAAGTTGGTAAAAGTGATTTTACAGATAGCAAACAAAATGCTACTTTAAATTCAAGTAATTCAAGTCAACAATTTATAAAATCAGCATATGCTGCTGGTGGATTTGAATATATTAGTGGTGATATTCCATGTCCAAACGAAATAAAGAAACGTTCTGATGGAACAGTAGATTGGTCTGAAATACCAAATGGAGCTGTACTTGTTGCTAATAATGGAATAAGTTCACTATATGTTGGAAATGGTTATGTAGTTGAAGCTGGAGGTAGTACAATTCAAAAAGTTACTATAGATCAATCACAAGGTGCTGGACAATTTAAAGGTTGGGGATTTGCCGCAACCGATCAAAAAGCAGCACAAGAAAAAATGGTTGTAACTATTAGTGGATCAGGTGGTAATTATGCTGAAGGCTGGACAAGTTATGGTGCTAAGAATGCACAAATTAGATCAACTGGTATAGCAGGTGTATACAAAGTTGGAAACAGAGCACATAATGTTTATGTTCAAGGTTATAACGATGTTTGGGGAGGAAAGAGCTATTCTCAAGGAACTTATGGAACTTCTGCATGTGGTGCTACATCTGTAGCAATCGTTGTAAGTGGATATAAAGCTAATGTTAGACCAGATGAAGTTGGAGCATGTATATATCAATCATTGGGATTATCAAATGGAAGTCGTACAACTGCTGTAACAGGACATCAAGCGTTAACTAATGCACTAAATCATTATGGATTAAAAGCTGAATGGAAATCAACAATTTCAAAAGAACAAGTAATACAACACTTAAAACAAGGAAATCCAGTAATTATAAATGTTCACGGAAGTGGTACTGGAATTGGTAATAATAAATATACTGGACATTACGTAACATTGTTAGGAATAAATGCTCAAGGGGAAATATTCTTAGGTGATGCAGCTGGTGGTGGAAACAATAATGGATATTTCAGTGAAGATAAAATATTTGGTAACTTAGGAGGAGGAAGCTCTGTATGTTTAATATCTCAATAATAAAATATTATTGGCTATTACAAAATGAGCAGAAAGGAATGGATTTTTATGAAATTGAATGTTAGCAAAAACGATCTTTTAATAACATTTATTGCTGCTTTTATAGTAATATTAGCGGGATTGTTAATTGCTTTTGCAATTGTTAATAAAAAAAGCAAAAACGAAGCTAGTAATACAGAGCCTCAAATAGACTATTATAATGAATATCAAAAACAAAGGGCTACTGAAGGTGTAACTGCTGATGATGCAGTTGCATCTTTAGTAGATAATACAAATAATTATTATACTGTAAAAGCAATAATTGATAAATTTAATACATATGTTTCATATTTAAACAGTACTGCAAGCGATTTAGGTTTAATTGTTTCAAATAAAGATGAAAGTAAAACTTTAGAAGAATATAAACAAAATGGATTAAAAGGAATAAATGATATGCTTGCAGAAAATTACAAATCAAAATATTCTGTGGATAATGATTATATATATAATAATTTAAAAGACTTTTCAGGAAAAAGTTATTCAATAAATAATATGTATGTAGTAGAGGACTCAGCATATATTAATACTTATTTTGTATATGGAAAATATGGTGATACTGATTATAATTTTATAGTTATTTTGGATAAATATAATTATACCTTTGAAA
>ERZ1035032.2246-NODE-2246-length-10731-cov-4.238198_pt1 | contig 10731 bp, 9 predicted proteins | sample MGYA00520693_ERZ1035032 | MGnify/ENA primary metagenome ERZ1035032 (study PRJEB33766, sample SAMN09781740) | gut metagenome | biome: gut microbiome | host: Homo sapiens | place: Madagascar | study: EMG produced TPA metagenomics assembly of the PRJNA485056 data...
CATATTCGTGTAGCGGGCCATCATCGCCTTGAGACACAGCATGATACGGGACATCTCACCGCCGGACGCGCACTTGGCGACATCGACAGGATTCTTGCCGGTGGACGAAAAACGGAAAAGAATCGAATCCGAGCCGGACGGTCCCTGCTGCGAAGGTTCGAGGACCACGTCAAAAACGGCCCTGTCAAGTTCCAGCGAACGGATTGAACTGCAGATGGCGTCCGCAAACTCCGGAGCAGCTTTCGCACGGGCATCATGAAGACGCACACAAGCCTCATCCAAAACAGCTTCGGCTGTCGCAATCCGCTTCTGCAGTTCAGACTTGCGCGCCTCCAGCACAGAAGTATCGGACAATGCCTCCGAAAGTTTATCCCTCAATGCTATAAGTTCGTCAATGCCGGAGCACGAATGCTTCTTCATGAGGTCATAAAGCATTGACAATCTGTCATCCACCTCCTGAAGCCTGTCATTGGAAACATCCGTCCGGGACTCCAGTTCAGACACCTCGGAAAGAATATCATCCAGTTCCAGACGGGAAGACTCTATGCGTCCGGACAATGCCGATGCAGCCGGAACGTAAGCGGAAATCTTGTCCAGAAGCTTCGATGATTCCTTCAGGATAAAGTCAAGCGAAGGCCTCTCGTCCTGTCCGTCATCAGCAGACGGATTAAAGTAATTCTCTATCTGATAAAGACTTGACTTGATTTCCTCGGCATTCGCCAGCTGTTTCTGTTCAGTTTCCAGCTCCTCCAGCTCGCCCTCTTTAAGTTTGGCGGCTTCAAGCTGTGAATATTGGGCCTGATTATAATCCTGCTCGGCATTCATCTTGGCCAATGTCTCCGTGACGGAAGCCAGTTCTGATTTCAGACCGGTCAGTTCCGTCCAAGCCTCACGGCATGAGGAAAGGAGAGCGGCATCATCGGCAAAATGGTCCAGCATTGACATCTGGAAAGCCTTGTCCCTAAGCAACATCGTCTCATGCTGGGAGTGGATGTCGATAAGGCGTGAGGACAATGCGGAAAGTACTTTGAGCGGCGCCGGGGAATCATTGACAAACGAACGCGAACGCCCGGAAGCATTGATCACGCGCCTGATTATCAGCTCATCAGAATCGTAGTCGATCTCATTTTCGTCCAGAATGGCACGTATGCTGCCGTCCTCATCCTTGAGATCGAACACGGCCTCGACCACGCATGTGTCACCCGACGCACCGATAGCCGAAGCATCCGCCTTGGAACCGAGCACAAGAGACAACGCACCGAGAATAATGGATTTTCCGGCGCCTGTCTGACCAGTAATAATGACTAGACCCGCAGGAAATTCAATATCCAGCGAGTCTATCAGTACATAGTTCTTTATGTGCAGTTCCTTCAGCATGGCCAGATTTTACTCGGCAGCCGGTTTTTTGCCAGGACGAGCCTCCTCAGCAGCAGGCTGCTCCTGATCGTGCTTGGCCATCCTGTATGTGAGTTCATCGTTCTGGAACTCTGCAACTGCTACGAGAACAGGTTTAGGCTGTCTCTCATAATATTTCGAAATCTCAATCTGCTCACGATTCTCGAAAACCTCGTCCATAGAATCGCGGTCATTCTTGAAATCCTCAAGTTTCTTGTTCAATTCCTTCTTCTCAGCGAGAGCAATCTGATTTGCCCTCTTGTACAGAATCACTACGGTCTCATAAATGTTTCCGGTAGGGGCTGCAAGATATTTCACATCCCTGGTAATAGTGTTCTGAGGTACATTCTTCTTATCCATTTTATTCAATATTATAATCCTGGGCATCTGCCCGCATGGCCATTCCAAGGCCTCTGATTATATATACTTTACCGGTCGCGGCAAAGTTTCATTATTTTTCAATCTGTTTTTTCGAAACCTTCTCAGCAGACTTTCTCTCCTTCTCGAAAGCCTTCTCCTTCTCCGTCACCTGATCATCCGTTCCCACATACTTGCCCAACGCGCGCTGCGCCCTGACATACAATGTCTTGAGTTCCTTCGTATAAGGCGACTCCTGAATCTCTCCGATGAAGTTAAGGTAATCATCAATGAAGGTCATATAGCGCTCCTTCTGTTTCGAAGCGACACTCAACTGTGCATACTTATATGAAGACTTTGCAATATAATAGAGGATATCCTCACGATAAATATTGTCGGCATTGTCCTTCAACGTATTCCTGAACGCGACCCTGGCTGCCTTGTAATCCTCCATATTGTAATAGAGCTTCGCAGCCTCATAGGCCTTGCGGTCCAGTCGCTGGTTCAGGTCCTTCAGCATTGCATCGCACTCCTCCTTGTGGGAATCATTGCCGTAATCCTTTCTGTACTCGGAGATTGCATTGATAGCCAATTTCGTAGGAGTCTGGTCGAGCTCGTATCTCAATGTCGACTTGTACAGACAGTCGAGTCTGAGGAAACGGGCCTCTTCAGCGAACGGGCTGCGCGGGAAATTCGACACGAAACGCGAGAAATTCGCCTCTGCCGTGATATAATCCTTGAACTTATAATTGCTCAATCCCCAATAGTATTGAACGGTATCATCCTTCTCCGTACCATCCGTGAGCACCGACATTGACTCGAACAGCGATGCCGCCTTCTGGTATTTTCCCTTGTCGAAATACTGGAACGCCGCCTTATATTTGGCATCCACATCGTTGCTGGACAACAGCGTGTCATACTGCGATTTGCAGGAGACCGCCGCCAGCAGAGCGACTGCGCCCCAGACTACTTTTCTGAATGAATTCATTTCTTTCAATTATTTATGCGCGTTAAGGAATTTCTCCACGTCAAGTGCCGCCCGACAGCCTGAGCCGGCAGCTGTAACTGCCTGTCTGTAAAGCGGATCCTGCACATCACCTGCTGCGAAAACGCCATCGACGTTCGTCTCGGAAGTCTTGCCCTGCGTGATGATGTAACCGTTTTCATCGATGGAAACCCACTCCTTGAAAAGGTCGGAATTCGGGTGATGCCCGATGCCGAGGAAAAATCCGTCGATTGCAATATCAAAAACCTTACCATCTTTTCTCATAAGACGCGCTCCGGTAACTCCCGACTCGTCCCCGAGAATTTCCTGCGTATTGCAATTCCACAATACCTCTATATTAGAAGTGTTCAAAACACGTTCCTGCATGGCCTTCGACGCACGGAAAACATCACGGCGCACAATCATATAGACCTTGCTGCAGAGCCCGGCAAGATATGTCGCCTCCTCGCATGCCGTATCGCCGCCGCCAACCACGGCAACAACCTTCTTCCTATAGAAGAACCCGTCGCAAGTCGCGCAGGCCGACACTCCGAGCCCCTTGAATTTCTGCTCCGACGGCAAGCCCAAATACTTCGCTGTCGCGCCGGTAGCTATTATCAATGTCTCCACGACCAGTTCCCTGCCATTGTCGTCGACCAGCTTGAAAGGCCTGGAGGAAAGATCTGCTGACGCAATGCGGCCGGAACGGATTTCCGCTCCGAACCTTGCTGCCTGTGCTTTCATCGAAGCCATCAGCATATTGGCATCCACGCCGTTTTCGAAACCAGGATAGTTTTCCACCATCGTAGTGGTGGTCAACTGTCCGCCCGGCTCCATTCCCTCATAAAGGACAGTCTGGATTCCGGCTCTTCCCGTATAGGTCGCCGCCGTGTAACCGGCTGGACCTGAACCTATTATAAGACACTTTATATTTTCCATCGCTTATTGTTTCTTTTTGGTTGCGGTTTTCGACGGCTTGGCTGTCTTGGAAGACTTGGCCGACTTTCCGGATTTGGATTTGGAGAGCTTTATCGCCTGCTGCACCTTGGCCTTGCGGACAGCCTTGTCTCCCTCTCCGGCAGCCGGTTTCGGAGCCCTGACCTTGACAGGTTTCTCGCTGACAGGCTTCTCATTGACAGGCATTTCGCCGACCGGACCGGCATTGGACTCTACCGGCCCAGATTCTTCAGAAAACGGCTTAGCCTCCCAAGCATTGTCCCCGGACGGACGTCTGGAGAATCCTGGGCGGGAGCCTCTTCCTGTTCGCGGAGAGTCACTGCCTTCGCGCCTTGTCCTCGGGCGCTCGCTGCCACCGAATCTTCTTGCCGGACGCTCGTTTTCATTGTCCTGAAACTTCCTGCGCCTGGGAGAATCCTCTTCGGATGCGTCCCGGTAGCTTTTGCGCGGACCGGCTGAACGATTGTCGCCGTACTCGGAATTGCGATTGTCGCCGAACTCGGAATTACGCTTGTCGCCGAAGCGGCCGCCGCGTTTGTCTCCGTCCTTCCTGCGAGTGGTCTTGTCGAAAACCTTCGCCGCCGGGCGACGCTCCTCGTATTGTCCAGGAATATCTTCGTAATGACTCATCCTGTCTTCATTGCCAGTCTCAACAAGCTCATAGTCAAGGAGTTTCTGTTCCAGATTGGTAGATTTCACGCGGATCTTCACAGGGTCGCCGAGGTTATAGATGACGCCTGTACGCTTGCCCACGATGCGGTAATGTTCCTGGTCGAACTCGAAGAAATCGGACTGGATATCGCGGAGTGCGACCATTCCTTCAATCTTCGTCGGCTCGATTTCCACATACATTCCCCATTCGGTAAGACCGGAGATATGGCCATCGTACTCGCCACCGACCTTGTCCTGCATAAATTCCACGAGCTTGTATTTCGTGCTGGACCTTTCTGCCTCAGCTGCAATCACTTCCCTCTCGGATGCATGTTTACACTGGTCCTCGTAATATGCCTTGCTCTGCGAGTCCGCACCGTCGAGATACATCTGCAGAAGCCTGTGCACCATGGTGTCAGGATAACGGCGGATAGGCGATGTGAAATGCGTGTAGAACTTGAATCCCAGACCGTAATGGCCGATATTGTCAGTGCTGTAACATGCCTTCGCCATAGAGCGCAGCGCCAGAATCTCGATCGCGCTGAATTCCGGTTTGTCCTTCGCTTCCGCGAGGAGTCCGTTCAATGCCTTGGCGAGTTTCCTCCCGTCTTCGGCTTCTTCCATCTTATATCCGAAATTGCCGGCGAACTTGCGGAGTCCGTCGACTTTTTCCAGATTAGGCACGTCGTGAATACGATATACGAATGTCTTGGCGGTCTTCTTCGCCACGCCGTTCATCTTTCCGCCGGTAGCGATAAACTCTGCTACTGAGCGGTTTGCGAGAAGCATGAACTCCTCGATGAGCCAGTTGGCTTCCTTGGAAATCTTCTGATATACGCGTACCGGACGACCTTTTTCATCGACTTCCACCTTCATTTCCGGCCTGTCGAAGCTGATGGCGCCTGCAGCGAATCTACGTTTACGGAGTACCGATGCCAGCTTGTGCAATGTCAATACGGCTTCCTTGAGTCCACGTGGAATGACGCATCCTTCGTAAACGCCCTCGCCCATCATTGCCTCGGAACGGCCTGCAGCCTTGAATTCAGCGAACGAATCCCCCGACGGGACCTCGACATTGTTTTCCGGCGCCTCGACTTCAGCATTGGCCTGAGCCTCCTTGGCACGGCGCTCAGCCGCTTCCGGCGAAGCTTCGAGAATCGGGTCTTTTACCACAGAATGGATGCCGTCGGTACCGCCCCTGAGTTCCATGTCGAGAGCTTTGTCGCCGTTGTCAATTATCTGCTGTGCAGTCTCATACGCGAATCTGTAGTCGGATTTTATCACTGTCCTGCCGAACCATGTACTCTGGATTCCGGCGAGCGGAGAGAGTTCGAAAACAGCCGAGAATGTGAGTTTTTCCTCGTTCGGACGAAGCGAGCAGAGCTTGTTGGAAAGCTTTTCCGGGAGCATCGGCACCGTGCGGTCCACCAGATAGACGGATGTGCCGCGGGACTGTGCTTCCTTGTCGACTACGGAACCAGGTGTGACATAATAAGATACGTCCGCGATATGCACGCCGACTTCATAGTTTCCGTTGCTGAGTTTCTTAAACGAAAGCGCGTCATCGAAGTCCTTGGCGTCTTCAGGGTCAATCGTGAATGTCAATGTATCCCTGAAGTCCTTACGTCCTTTAAGGTCCTCAGCTGTAATCTTTTCCGATATGTTGTCGGCTGCGTTTTCCACTTCAGGCTCGAACCTGTAAGGCAGGCCGTATTCCGCCAGGATGGAGTGCATCTCGGTGTCGTTTTCGCCCGGCTCGCCAAGCACATCGACCAGATGTCCCTTCGGATTAGGTTCTCCCCTGTCCCAGCTGTCGACCAGCGCCGCCACTTTCAGACCGCTGCGCACTTTCAATTCCTGCCCGACGCCGTCGACTGTTTCAATGACTCCTGCCACGGAAAATTCCCCGTCGCCGAGTTTCTTCAAGTATCCGGTTTCCGGCACGGCGCTCTTCCTGCGATGGACCGGCGTTCCGTTTTCGTCAGTAATGTCAATGCTGATGTCGTATGGCATGACTCTGCTCTGCATGAGCACCCATGCCTGGTTCCCGACCACGTGGAGTATACCTACGAAAGGCTTGCGAGATCTTTCAACTATCTCTGTGACAATGCCTTCCTGTCTTCTGGTTTCTGTCTTTTCTTTCGTTATCGAGACTTTGACAATGTCGCCGTTCAGGGCGCCCTTGGTCTTGCCCTGCCGTACATAGACATCATCTTCCATGTCCTCGACCTTGACGAAGACGAATCCGTCCCGTGTCATCTGGACAGTGCCAGTGTACACAGGATATTCCTTCTTCTTGTCATCATCTTCCTTGCGGCCTTTTTTAAAGAAGCTGCCGCCATTTCGCCCGGCCCCACGTCCGGTGCTTTTCCTTCTTGAATCTTCGTGCCCGCGATTACCGCCTTTACGTCCTCGTCTGTCAAATGCCATGATGTATATATTTACTTAAATCTCACAAATTTAAGAATAAAACGTCAATATTCCTTGCTTTCATCTGTTTATCAGGGTTGATTTTTCAGTGGCTGCCCCTCGACTTGCCGGCGCACCTCCGCAGTTACGTGGCGGGACGCGGCCACGCACTATTTTGCAACTCATTGATAATCAAGTACAATTCAGAGGCGAGCGTGGAAACGCAGACATTTTTTGGCCACGTTTCCACGCCCCGTTTTATAAATCATTGATAATCAATACTGTTTCAAAGCAAGGCGTGGCCGCGTCCCGCCAGGGCAATTTAGGGACACGGATCCAGCGGTCTTGGGTAACCCTGGAGACGCTTACGGGACATCCCCGCGGACGGTCACCCCTGAAATATTTTCTACGAAAACTTGATAATTAGACACTTAAACACTATCTTGCTGAAAATTATCACGAAAATGAAATATTGCCCTAACTGCGGAAAACCTGTGGAAGACGGAACCAAGTTCTGTCCTGAATGCGGTGCTTCGCTCCAGCCGGAGCCGAGGAAACCTTCGAACATCAACAATGAAGACAGATGGCTAGTCACATTGCTGCTGAGCATTCTTGTCGGCAGCCTCGGCGTGCATAGATTCTACACCGGAAATGTAGTCACGGGAGTTTTGATGCTCCTGACATGTGGCGGCTGCGGAGTCTGGACCATCATTGACATAGTCATGATTGCCGGGAACACGTATCGCGACGGCGACGGTAACACTTTGAAATGACAAACAAAACAAACACAAGACAATGAAGCTGGACGACAGCGCTGTGCAGGCAAGCAATGATGCGACGTTCTTGTTATAAAACAATCATCCTGGCAGCGGCTGCAATGCTGCTGTCAGGACTGTTTCTATATATCTACGCCACAACCAATCCGGAATCCAGCCGTCTGTTTCCCAAATGCATTTTCCTGCAGCTGACAGGCTTTCGTTGTCCAGGTTGCGGCTCGCAGCGCGTTGTCCACTCCCTTCTGAACGGTGACGTCGCTGCCGCGTTCAGGTACAATGCTTTCCTGGTGCTGATGATTCCGTATGTCTCGGTGCTGGCATTCGCGACCTTCTTCAAGAACCGCGTGCCCGGGCTTTACAATGCCCTCTGCCATCCAGCCGTCATCGTGGCAATACTAGCGCTTACGATTCTCTGGTGGATTTTCCGCAATGTCTTCGGATGGTAAAATCCTGATTCAGCATATTTTACAACTTACGGTTCGTGGCGGATACAAAAAAACAGACCTCGGAAAGAAGTCTGCTTTTTGGAGGGTGAACGGTGGGGCTCGAACCCACGACAACCAGAACCACAATCTGGCGCTCTACCAACTGAACTACGCTCACCATGTTTAGGATTGCAAAGGTAATGATATTTTTTTAATCCGCAAGGGGTTGGTGTTGTTTTTTGCAAATAACCCCAAAAATCAGAAGCGGGAGGTGCAAAACTTGAACTGATTTAGAGAACTTCTTATTATATTTGCCCGATAGTTATAACTTGGCGAGCATTGGAAAATGAAACAGCGGAGACGCGTAAATCATTCCCGATGATTGCCTTAAAACAAAAACAAACAAATGGCAAGAGAAATAAAGTTTTCTCTGGTATACAGGGACATGTGGCAGTCTTCCGGCAAGTACGTGCCGAGAGTGGACCAGCTGGAAGAAGTTGCACCGGCAATCATTGACATGGGATGCTTCGACAGAGTCGAGACCAATGGCGGCGCATTCGAACAGGTAAACCTCCTTTTCGGCGAGAACCCTAACGTGGCCGTACGCAGATGGACTGCACCATTCCACAAGGCCGGCATTCAGACACACATGCTGGAACGCGGACTTAACGCATTGAGAATGAACCCGGTACCGGCAGACGTACGAGAGCTGATGTACAAGGTCAAGAAAGCACAGGGCACTGATATCGCCAGATCATTCTGCGGCCTGAATGACCACAGGAACCTGAAATTGTCGGTAGAATATGCGAAGAAAGCCGGGATGATTTCACAGGTGGCACTTTCCATCACCCACTCCCCTGTCCACACGGTGGAATATTACATGGGCATCGTGGACAAAGTCGTGGAATACGGCTGCGATGAAATCTGCCTGAAAGACATGGCCGGCGTCGGAAGACCGACATTCCTGGCAGAACTCACAAGCTGCATCAAGAAGAAATATCCGCACATCCTGGTACAATACCACGGCCACACAGGCCCGGGATTTTCTCCGGCATCAATGCTGGAAGTAGCACGCGCAGGCGCTGATTATCTGGATGTTGCAGTAGAGCCGCTTTCATGGGGCAAGATTCATCCGGACGTGATAACCATCCGCGAAATGATGCGCGCCGACGGATTCATTGTCAAGGACCTGAACATGGACGCATACATGGAAGTGCGCCGCCTCACACAGAAATTCATTGACGATTTCCTCGGATATTGGATCAATCCTTCGAACCACCTGATGTCGTCGCTGCTCGTCGGCTGCGGCCTCCCGGGCGGAATGATGGGTTCAATGATGGCCGACCTGAAGGGATTCCAAGCTGCCATCAATGCTTCAGAACGCGCTCACGGACGTCCGGAAATCAGTCTGGACACGTTGATGGTCAAGCTGTTCGAAGAAGTACAATACGTTTGGCCTAGACTGGGCTACCCTCCGCTGGTAACACCGTTCAGCCAGTATGTGAAGAATACCTCCCTCATGAACCTGCTGAACGTCCTCAACGGCAAGCCGAGGTGGACCACCATTGACAAGGACACTTGGGGCATGATTCTGGGCCGCATGGGACAGCTTCCGGGAACGCTTGCGCCGGAAATCATTGACCTGGCGAAGGAAAAGAACATGGAATTCTACACCGGCAACCCGCAGGACATGTACCCGGACGAGCTGCCGAAGTTCCGCCAGATGATGAAGGACGAAGGCTGGGACGAGGGGCAGGACCAGGAGGAGCTTTTCGAGTTCGCAATGCACGAGAGGCAGTACCGCGACTACAAGAGCGGCGTCGCCAAGGAGAGATTCAATGCTGAGCTTAAAGACTTGAAAACCAAGGCTGGAGCACCGATAAACGTAGTGCGCCCGGTAGTGGAAATGCCTAAGTTCAATGTCGAGGAATACGCTCAGAAATATCCTCATGCAGTTCCGGTCCAGGCTCCGGCAAAGGGCCAGCTGATGTGGCAGTTGGATGTCGACGATGATTCGACGGCGCCTATTGCAGGTACCAAGGTCAATGCCGGCGAGGCAATGGGCCATATCCAGACATACTACGGAATGGAAGACATTGTTCCGGCTATCGACGGCCGCGTGGTCGCAGTAACCGGCAAACAGGGCGACAAGGTGGTCAAGGGCGAGATTATCGCTTTCGTCGAAGGCGCGAAAGAATAATCACTTCCGTTTATAGGCGCGGCTCGGCCTGCAGATGATTTGAATGTCAATATCTTCCACGTGATATCCACGGAACCTCCGGCTTGAAAGACGGGATGTGACAAGTTCGATGGTCTCGTCGTCGATCACATCCGTGAAAGTATTGTTCACATGGTCGTATAGGTGGATATGCTTGAAGGTATTGACATCGAAATACATCTTGCTGTTCGAGCTCATCCTGTAATTGTAGATTCCCAGCAATGCTATCTGCGTCAGGATGTTATATACTGAAGCTACGGTTACCTTGACGATACCGTCTTCCCTGATCTTGTCAGTGACCATGTCAGCGGAAGCATGGCCGAGAGCGAGCATGGCCTCATGGACAGCAATCCTCTGCTGCGTAGCTTTCAAATTATGTTTTTTCAGCAGGCGCTTGAATTCCTCGACATTCGGGGCTTCATATGTCTGTTTAATCATATATTGGACTCATTTTCCATTAATCGCGCAAAGTTAGCTATTTTATAACAATTATAAAATAGATTTGCATTGTGAAAATCCTGCAAGTCAGCCACTCGCGTTCCGGCAGAAAATAGCTAT
>ERZ1035032.2249-NODE-2249-length-10725-cov-3.767291_pt1 | contig 10725 bp, 4 predicted proteins | sample MGYA00520693_ERZ1035032 | MGnify/ENA primary metagenome ERZ1035032 (study PRJEB33766, sample SAMN09781740) | gut metagenome | biome: gut microbiome | host: Homo sapiens | place: Madagascar | study: EMG produced TPA metagenomics assembly of the PRJNA485056 data...
TTTCAGGGCAGGGCGCTTTACACATTGAGCCGTGCGTATAACACAATTGAGAAAAATCCCGAATACTTAGAAGCGGCAGGCCTGCTATACGACTTTTTGAAAAAGTGTACGCACGATGACGGCCGACTTGGGTTTAAAGTTACAAGAGACGGGCGCACTGTTGCAATGAATCGGTTTGATTACAGTGAGATGTTTGCGGCAATCGGGTGTGCGGAATATTATCTTGCAAGCGGAAAGGAAGAAGCGGCAGAAAAAGCAAAGCAGTTTTTTGAAACAGCATATGGCTTATATACCGAATTAATGGATTCGGTCGGAAAAACCATTCGCTATAAACAGGTTGCTCCTTCAATGATTATACTTGCCACCGCACAGGTGATGAGAAAGCTTGATGCAAGGTACGATGACGTAGTATCGGACATGCTTGCGGAAATTACGGGCGGCGGCAATGTAAAGGATTTTGCGATGCTTGAAAATGTCTCGCAGTCGGGAGAGCTTGTCGATTCACCGGAGGGCAGACTTGTTAACCCCGGTCACAGCCTTGAATGCGCGTGGTTTTTGATGAGCGAGGGTGTTCATCGTCATGATAAAAGCTTGATACGCACAGCTAAAAACATGATTGATGTATCTATGGAATTGGGTCTTAAAAATAACGGTATTATTGCATTTTGCGATGTTTTCGGGAAGCCGTCCGAAGCGCTTGAGTGGGACATGCACATTTGGTGGCCGCAATGCGAAGCGATGATTGCCAATCGGCTGTGCTATGAAGTGACCGGCGAGACAAAATATATGGATGCGTTCCGCCGCTTGGAAAACTATGTATTTACGCATTTTGCCGATGCGGCAAACGGAGAATGGTACGGTTATATGCATTATGACGGAACAGTGGCCAATACGCTGAAGGGAAATATCTCTAAGGGGTTGTTTCACCTGCCGCGCATGCTGATGCAAATTTACGAAATAGAGAATCATAGAATTGTTTTTTAAGGTGAGCCGTTGATTTTTAAGAAAGAAGGGATTGTTTTGCTGAAAAAAATAAGTGTCATATTCTTGACTCTGGCGATGCTTTGCACGATGTTGCCGTCTGCATTTGCCGAAAACACTTTTTCGGGGATTATCGGCAGCGGAGAAAAAGCTTCATCGGGATGGGAAGTATACAATGCCGACGGTGCAGACATATCAAACGGAACCGATGCTGTTTATGGGACAACAGCGGTGCTGTCAACCCGATCGGCGCAAAAAAACACAGCGTTTGGAAAAAAACTGTCTTGGGGAGAAACGGATAACGTTTTGCAAATTGACATGGCGATACGCCGCAGTCAAATCGGCGGCGCAGATGTTGCGGCCGAAGGCTGGGGCGTGGATGCAACAGGCCCCCTTGCCGAACCGAACGGAACGCAGTTCATTAACTTTGCAAGCGATGGATTTATTTATTATTACGGTAAAAATCAAAACGGCGACAATAAAATTCTGTTGGGTGCCTACGAAGCAAATATCTGGTATGAGGTTTCGATTACGTATCTGCCCGAAAAGGGGCGGCTTGCCGGTACGATTAACGGCGGCCGGTATCAAAACCAATCCTTTGCCACCGGCGGATTTGTTGCAGAGAAATTTACAGAGCTTGATTTTGGACTTAGAAGTACAAAATCCGCGGCGGCCGATGTTAGCTTTGGATACATTACTTTTGAAGTGAGCGATGCGACAGTCACGCAGTCTGATCTTTTTGACTGCGATTTTGATGATTTTGAAGTCGGCGCCTTTTCGGGCAGCGGCGGTGCACTCGGTCAATTTGATATTCCGGCAGATGATAAGCCTTATATCAAAATTGCAGAGAGTGATGCATCACACGGGAAAAGCGTTTTATTTACGCATGAGGGCGCCTATGTTGATCAGCTGCAATATAAGCTTGCGCAGCCTGTTCTTTCGGGCACGCTGGCTGTAGAATATTCAATTTGTATTGGCAATAATACGGGTTTTGAATTAATTGTGGACGGCACGGGGAGTGACGCATTAAGCGGCGCGTCGGGTTATTTTTTTGCAATGTCTATGGGCAGCGGCGAAGGGGCAACATGGCTGGGCAGCCGATTTGGCAGCGTCCCCTCCGATGCGGTTGATTTTGCGTGGCAATACGGCAAATGGTATCGCATAAAAATATTATTCAATATGACTGCCCGCAAAATGACAATGCAAATCAGCAGTGAGGGAAACACGGCCGACATGGTGCGCAAGGAACGTTCCATAAGCGGTTTTTCCGGCCTGACACAGCTTGGCTTTGGCGTGGAAAATAAGGGCGGCGGCACATACTTGGATCATTTAAAAATATATAAATGCGGTGCGGAGGCGGAACTTTTGCCGGAGCAGGTATTTTTATATCATAACAGCCCTTTTGCGTGGGCAGATAACAGACGGTATGCGGTATCCGCACCGTATATTGAAAACGAAACGGCGTTTGTATCGGCCGGGATGACAGCAGCCTTTTTGGGTGCGGAAATTTTGCAAAATGCAGAAAGCAGCCTGACGTTTTCGTATAGCGGTGTAAGCTATACGCTGACGGAAAATGCGGCGTCATATCAAAAGGGGACGGCTTCTTTGCCGCTGAACCAACCGATTCGGAAAAAGGACGGCGTTTTATATATTTGCGGCAGCGACCTGGCCTTGATGCTTAACACGGGCTTTTTCTCGGATCGCTGCGGTTATATTGTGCTGGGCAGCGGTGCATCGTCTTATGACTTAAATCGTAAAGGCGATAAACAGACGCTTGACAAGGCGGCGCAGAGTGTGATCTATGATTCGCCCGCGGCAGAGGAAGTGACGGCGCTTTTAAAGGCAAAAAACCCGAATAATGAGCATCCGCGGCTTCTTTTGCGGCAAAGCGATATACCAAAGCTGCGCGAAAAAACGCAGGCAGATGCAACCATTAGCGGATGGACAAGCGGATTTTTAAACTATGTCAATCGCTCATCGATGAAAAGGGCGCTTCCGACATACGTGCTTTCCGATGTGCGCCTGAATGTATCCCGTGAGGTTAAGCTGACTCTGGGGGAACTGGCTTTTGCCTACATCCTTACCGGAGAGGCGCAGTATGCCGATGCGGCAATTCAGGTCATGCTGCGCGTATCCGACCCCAATTACTTTAAAGACTGGAATCCGTATCACTTTTTAGATGTTGCCGATATGGCAGGCGGTGTGGCGCTGGCATATGATTGGTGCTATGACAGAATGACCGAAACGGAAAAAGCCCAAGTGAAAAATGCACTTGTTAATTACGGATTAAAAGAAGTCATGCGGGATTATACGTATGATACAACACGCCGCAGAACCTGGGCGTGGAGCGACCCCAAATCAACGGCATATCCGCAAAACTGGGTTGCTGTGTGCTGCGGTGGGCTGAATTTGGCTGCGCTTGCGGTAGGCACGGAGGAGGATGTTTCGAGTCTGGCCGGGAAGGTGATTGCCATGGGCACGGAGCATATGAAGGATTTGCTAATGGTTTTCGGACCGGATGGCGCTTTTTTTGAAGGTCCCGGCTATTGGGAGTATGCATATGAATATTTTGCGCTTTCTATGGGCAGTATGGAGACGGCGCTGGGCACAAGTTTCCGTTTAACGGAAGGTCCCGGTTTTAAAAACGGCGCCTACTATATTATCGGCAATGCCGGCGCAACGGGAACGTTTAATTTAAACGATTGTCTTGAATCGCTCTACAATTCCGCTAATTCGCCGGAATTTATGTGGCTTTCAAACATAGCGGATGATGCGGCACTGACCCAATACAGAATTAAGTTTATACAAAACGGACATGCCTCCTATACGTATAAGGACATTTTGTGGTATAACCCGGCCTATGCGCAGGATAACACAAAAATAGCGGAAGATGGCATGTGGCGTGAATTGAATGTGGCATCCTCGCGTACGGGTTATGAAAAGACGGATTTATATGCGGCCATTCACGGCGGTGAGGAAGGACGCGACATTGGTGATTTGGATTACGGTACTTTTGTGATTGATAAATTTAATAAACGCTGGGCATTGGATCTTGGTAAGGATAATGCGAATTATGATTCTAACAAGGTCGGCAAAACGCGTTGGGAGTATTACCGAAGCCGCGGTGAGGGGCATAACACCATTATTTTAAACCCGGATGGCGGAAACGATCAGGATAAAGATGCAATTTGCCCCATTACGGAATTTAAGCACGACGACCGCGCAATGTTTGCCGTGACGGACTTAACGGCCGCACACAGCTATCGCGGTGCCGAAAGCGTGGTACGCGGCATGTATGTGGATAAAGCAACGGAAACCGTGACGATTCAGGATGAAGTGAAAATGCAAAAACCGTCCGAATTATATTGGTTTATGCATACCAAGGCCAATATTTCGATTGCGGAGGACGGCAGAACAGCCGTGCTCAGTCAAGGCGGATACCGCATGGGGGTCAGCCTTGTTGGCAGCAGTGCGCTTAAACTGACGAAAATGCAAGCGACGCCGCTGAATACGTCACCGCATCCGAGCGACATGGCAGATGATTCCGGCATATATAAGCTTGTCATTCATGCAACGGGCATTACGGATGAAACATTTGCCGTTCAAATTTATCCGCTGACGGGGTCGGAAACAGCGCAGACGATTGCCGGCAGCTGCACGCCGATTTCCGAATGGTCGCTTGCATCCGATGTGATTATCAGTGACCTTGCTCTGCAAAAAGGGGCATCGGATGGCGGAAAAACAGCGGTAACGGCTTATGCCACGGCAGCGGTTAAGGACGGAACGGCGCGCTCGGTTACACTGGTTGCGGCCGCGTACGACCAAGCAGGCCGTCTGACCGATTGCAGCGTGTCAGAGCAAAACATCAGAGGCACAAACACCGTACCCTTGCAAGCAAGTGTGCATGCGAATTCGGATGGGACGGTATGCTTGTTTACGTGGGAGAGGGGCAAATTGCACCCATACGGCTCCGGGCTGCACAAGTCGGTTCGAGAATTACAATAGGCAAATGGCGTTAATGACCGAAGAAAGGAAAAAACATGAGAGCTGCTTTTTATGAAAAGGATATTACACCGCCGCTCGGATGCTATCTTGCAGGTTATTTTATCAATCACGTGGGGGAGGATGTGCTGGATCCTCTCTATGTGCGCAGTGCCGTTGTGGAAAGCAACGGCACCGTTGTTGCATTTGCGGATATTGATTCTTGTGAATTTCCGGATGATATGCATGAAGCGGTGACAAAACGAATTTTTGAGTACACGGGGATCCCGGCAGAACAGGTTATGCTGGCGGTAAACCATACGCATAAAGGAATACCGATTACGGATAATCCCGAAATCGGCGCTTATGCGGATGCAGCGTTTAAGGATGTTGTATACAGGCTGATAGCCGACAGTGTGATTTTGGCTTACAAGCGCCTGCAGCCGACAGAAGGTGTTTTCGGCGTGGGTCGTGCAGAAGGAATTTCCTTTAACCGTACTTACGTTATGAAGGATGGCACCTACCGCACAAATGTGTGGGGTGAGGACGTTGTGCGTCCGTTGGGCGGCATTGATGAAGATGTACCGATTGTTTTTTTCAAAGACAACACCGGTAAGCCGCAAGGCGCGCTTGTCAGCTTTGCCTGCCATCAGGATTGTACGCCCGGATCTCAATATTCCGGCGCGTTTGCCTATGTGCTTTCCGAAGAAATGAAAAAGGAATACGGCCGCGATTTTGTCACTGTTTTTATGGCCGGTACCAGCGGCGATATTAACCATTTTGATCCCAAACGGCATGGCAATATGCCGGATGACACATATATTAAAATGGGGAAAATACTGAAAAAAGCCTGCACCGATGCAATTTGCAAGGCAGAGCCGATAGGGGAGGGCATTATCAGCCGAAAAACCCTGTTTTGTGTGCCGCGCCGTGTTTTGTCGGAGGATGAGGCTTTTTCGGAAATTAAGCGTATGGCAGATGAAAAAAACATGATTGCCGTGCGAAACCTTTGCTACTACCGGGCGTGTGTGCACGAAGATACCATGCAGGTGTATTTGCAGTATGTTAAGCTGGGCAATGTTTCGGTTTATGCATTTCCGGGTGAGATATTTGTATATTTCGGCCGCTATATAAAAGAGCATGCCAAGACAGCAAAAAACATGGTGATATCCTTTACAAATCATGGCTGCGGATATGTGGCAACGCGCGAGGCATTTGCGCCAAACAGCAGGCTTTATGAAAGAGATTTGTGCGTGGGCGCCTGCCTTGCGCCCGATGCAGGCTATATGATGGCAGATAAATTGCTTGCAATGGCCGAGGATGCGTAAAGCCAAAAGGCAAATTTTTGTTCTTGAAATTTACGCTTAAATATAGTACAATGATAGAGCAATATAATCCGACAAGTGAGTGAAGTGCAATGTTTAAGAAAAACAGCGTAACATTTCGATGGCTGGTTTCGTATGTAGCCATTATCATATTAACCGTGGCCTTGGGCAGCGTTGTCTTTATCGCGCTTGAACAGGATTTGGGTGAAGAAATCAGCGCCGCAAACCAAATGCGCTTGCACTTAATTGAAAAGGAACTGGACAGCAATTTGGAGCTGCAGAAAAAGATTTATATTCAAATTGCCAATTTCCCGGAAATGGAGGAGCTGACAGGCGCACGCAAGCTTTCGAGGGAAAAGCAATCATCGGTCGCCAATAAAATTTATAAGCAATGCCACTCTATTTTGGTCTCGAATAAATCCATCAGCGAAATATTCATCTATTTTAATGATTTGGATATTGCCGTCTCAAGCTTTGGAGTATCGAATACGGAAATTTTACATAATACTGTGTTTCAAGAACCGTATGCGGAAGTGAAGGATAAGGTGAAGCAAAAATACACCGGCACGTTTCAAACGCTGTATACCGATTACGGGAATCAAGATAAAACTTCGCTGAACATAGCCTATACACATTCTTATCCCATGGCGGTGTCTTCGCCTCCTAAGGCGACGGTTTTGGTTATGGCAAACGAATCGTATTTTGCGGAAAAGGCATTGGCTCTTTGCTCAAATGAAAGCCGCATTTCGCTGCGTGACGAAAATGATCATATTATTTTTGCCGTGGGAGACGAGGCGGACGAAAAGAAATCGGGCGTCGTTGTAACGGAAATTCCATCGACGGAGGCGCCGTGGCGTTGTGTGATTGAAACACCCAAAAAAACCTATTGGAATCGTGTGAATCGGGTGCGAACGGTTTGCGTTGTCATGGTTTTTATCATATTGTTGGGCGGTGTTGCGGTCAGTGTATATTTATCGCTGAAAAACTATTCGCCGCTGGATAAACTGATTCGGCAAATCGGGGAGCGCAGCGATAAGCAAATCGGGGCAGATGAAAACGAGTACGCCTATTTGCTGGGAACGCTGAATGACGTGCTTCGGGAGAAAAACAGCATTGAAAGCAAAGCAGAAAAACAGGTAAGTCAGCTGCGTGAGCACTTTTTGGTGCGCATGGCACAGGGTGAAATTAAAACGTTTCCCGATAACTTTGAAAAGCAATTGGATATACGGTTCATCTCGGACAGGTTTTTACTTGCGGCGTTTGTAACCGATGGCGCACACCGATTGTTTGCAGAGGATAAGGATTTGGACGAAGATAAGCGCCGGGAGCTGGTAAGCCTGATACTTCGCAACATTATGGGTGAGCTGATCGGACAGAAGCATAAAGCGTATTTTTTTCATATTGCCGATATGGAGCTTGCCTTGGTGAACCTTGCACCGGAGGCGGAAACGGACACGGCAGCCGAAGAATTGGCAGAAGTGTTTGTGGGCGCTATGACGGTGATTGAAGAAAATTTTGATTTTACGGTTCAAGCGGCGCTCAGTGACGTGCACACGGGAATCATCAGCATTGCGGAGTGTTATCGGGAGGCTTACGAAACGGTAGAATATATGAAACTGACCGGTATGAGCGGTACGGGAATTTATGCTGAAGTCCGCGCCGCGATCGGGACAACGTATTATTATCCCATAGAAAAGGAAATTCAGCTTGTTAATGCCATCCGAATGGGTGCGGAGGATGAACTGAAAACGGTTTTAAATGAAATTTTTACAGTCAATTTTCAAACCAATGTCATTCATTCCAAACTAATTCAATGCCTTATGTTTGATATTATGAGCACAATTTTAAAGGTAAGCGGTGATATTGACGAGCTGCCCGAAAATGCGGTGAATACAGAAGAAATGAGCCGTATTATTTTAAACGGCGATACAAAGCAGGCACGGGCTTATATGACCGAAGCCGCAGAAACGCTTTGCAGAGAGGTGAAAAAGCTTCACGAACAGAAAAAGCAAAGCGCCGGTATGCACCGCGGAATGAAAGAGGCAATTGTACAGTACATTGAAGAAAACTATTCAAAGCCGGACATGAACATGCAGGGGATAGGAGACGCGTTTGACATTTCGCCGTATTACCTTTCCAGGCTTTTTAAAAATGAAACGGGAAAAAGCATAACGGACTATGTGCGGGATTACCGCGTGGAGAAAGCACGGGAACTGCTTCTTCAAACCGATATGAAGCTAAGCGATATAGCCGTGAGCGTTGGTTTTTTTGACGCGCGTCCGCTGACGCGTGCCTTTAAACAAATGTATGGCACAACGCCGGGAAAATATAAGGAAATGCAAAAAAAGGAATAAAAAACAAGCAAAATCGTAGAAGCCCATAAGACAGAAAACAGCCGCAGACGGCCTGTCTTATGGGCTTTTTGGCGCTTTGCAAAAATGGAGTTCGGTTTTTAAATATTGGTCGTTGCTTTTGCAGACGGCAGATAGTACAATAAAATTATGAAATAGTCTTAAAACGAAAGGAATGATTGTATGAAAAATACACGTGCAAAAAAAGCGGTTTGTTTAGGGCTCTCGGCCTTGTTGGGAGCTTCTGTTCTTGCGGGATGTGCAAAGGGAGGAGATAAGGGCGCATCGGCCAAAGGTTCTCCGGTTACTTATGCCGGGGAGGATATTTATCCTGTGCAATGCAGTGATACGTTAAAAGTATGGGAACCGATGAACACACTTTTAACAACACGTGTTTCCAATTTCGGAGAAACAGAGGTAGCCAAGGAAATTGCCAAGCAAAGCGGCATTAACGTAACCTATGTGCATCCGGCCTCCGGCATGGAAACCGAACAGTTTAATTTAATGTTGGCATCCAACGAATTACCGGATATTGTAAAGGCAGATTGGTATACATACGGCGGCCAAAAGGCCATTAACGAAAAATATATTTTAAAGTTAAACGATGCCATCGATAACTGGGCGCCGAACTTTAAAAAGCTGTTGGAAAGTCACCAAACACTCGATAAAATGGTTAAAACGGATGAAGGCCACTATTATACCATGCCGTTTGTCCGTGATGAGGCAAGCCAATGCGTATACAGCGGTCCTGTCATCCGCAAAGACTGGCTGAATGATTTGGGACTGGATGTTCCCGAAACCATTGACGATTGGGAAGTTATGCTGCAGGCGTTTAAGGATAAAAAAGGCGCTTCGGCTCCGCTTGCGTTTTTGTTTCCTAATTTAGAAGATGGGTTCTTAATCGGTGCATGGAACATTACCGATGACTATTATCTGGATGATGCCGGTAAGGTACAATATGGTCCTGCTGAAGCAAGCTATAAAGACTTTTTAACCAAAATGAACGAGTGGTATCAAAAGGGTCTTTTAGACGCTAACTTTTCAAGCATTGAATATAAAATTTTAAACGGATATATGTTAAACGGCAACACAGGCGCAACATTCGGTTTGGCCGGCGGCGGCGTGGGTGCATGGCTTGACGCGTCTAAGGGAAAAGATGGTTTTGATTTAATCGGTGCGCCGTACCCGGTACTGCATAAAGGTGACCGTCCGCAATTCGGACAGAGAGAATGGGAATATGTTGCGGCGGCAGGTTATTGTATCAGTGACAAATGTGTAAACCCGGAGCTGGCCGTTCGGTTTTTAGACTTCGGCTATAGCGAGAAGGGTAAGATGCTGTATAACTTCGGCATTGAGGGCAAGAGCTATGAGCTGGACAGCGCCGGCAAGCCGCAGTTTACAGACTTTATCTTTAACAATCCCGATGGTGTTCAGGTATCTACCATCTTTACGGAATACTCACCTGCATCCTACAGTGCGCCGACCGTGCAGAGCAAGACGGTACAGGAGGCAGAAAGAACCTATGATCAGCAAAACGAGGCTGTTGCCAATTGGGCAGAAACAGATGCCGAAAAGCATATGCTGCCTCCGATCGCGTTAACCGATGAAGAATCATCAAAAATAACTTCTACGTTAACCTCGATTAAAACCTATAAAGAAGAGATGGCATATTCGTTTATCATGGGCACAAAGCCGCTTTCGGAATTTGACGAATATATAAGCCAGCTTCATTCGATGGGTTTGGATGAAATTTTAAGCATTTATAATGATGCTGTTGCAAGATACGACAAACGTTAAACCCGGTTGGAGATGATTAAGAACATGGCAAAGAAAAATTTAGCAAACGCGCGGACGGTTGTAACCGGCAGAAGCTTTTGGGGCAGCGTAGCAAACGAACTGAAGAAAAATTATATGTACTATTTAATGTTTCTTCCTGTTTTGATATACTTTTTAATTTTTTCATACGGTCCCATGTACGGCGCGCTGATGGCGTTTCAGGACTATACACCCTCGCTGGGCTTTTTGCACAGCCCGTGGGTAGGCATGAAGCACTTTCAAAAATTCTTTCAGGATTATTATTTTAAAAG
>ERZ1035032.2252-NODE-2252-length-10720-cov-7.523207_pt1 | contig 10720 bp, 7 predicted proteins | sample MGYA00520693_ERZ1035032 | MGnify/ENA primary metagenome ERZ1035032 (study PRJEB33766, sample SAMN09781740) | gut metagenome | biome: gut microbiome | host: Homo sapiens | place: Madagascar | study: EMG produced TPA metagenomics assembly of the PRJNA485056 data...
TGGTTTCGTACTTTGCCATTTTGTAGCACCTCCTTTTGGACTTAAGGGCCTCAAGAATATGAGGCCAAGGGTACACAGCCGGCGCGGCGTCGCGCAGACTGTGCGGCGTGTCTGTTCAGACAGCAACTTATTATAGCAAGCCCCGCAAAAAATGTCAAGCCCTCCCTCAGGATTTTTTTCGTATTTTTGAGCGCATGACAGCAAAATCCCCCTCATCATTCTTTTTATGTTTTTCCAGTATATCCGTCATATCTCTTTTATATGGCATCCTTAGCCATTTCCAAGCTGATTCTCCTTTGCATTCCAGCGAAAAGAGGACTATAATAAAGGGTGTTCTTCTCCCCTTCTGTCTTTGTGCGCGGCGCATGGCAGGGCTTACGGGGGAGCGAAACGACTACTAACGTCAAAGGAAGGATCGCCTATGTATTCCATCTTTCGGAATCTCGCCCTCATCCTCATCAGCGCCAAGTTCTTCGCGCTGCTCGCCCGCAAATGCCGGGCGCCGCAGGTGGTGGGCGAGATCATCGCAGGTCTTGTCATCGGTCCCTGTCTGCTGAATCTCGTGCAGCCCAGCGACTCCATCGCCATTTTTGCTGAGATAGGCGTCGTGCTGCTGATGTTCACCACCGGCCTCGGCACCAACCTTCAGGAGCTGATGCGGGCCGGTCCCATCGCTACCCTCATCGCCTGCGTGGGCGTAGCCGTTCCTCTGGCGGGCGGCACCCTGCTCTACAGCCTGTTCTACGGCTTCTCGGCGCTGGGCAGCCCGGAGTTTTATCGGGCGCTCTTCATCGGCACCATCATGACGGCCACCAGCGTCTCCATCACTGTCGCCACCCTGCAGGAGCTGGGCAAGCTCAAGAGTTTCCTCGGCACCACCATCGTCAGCGCAGCCGTCATTGATGATGTCATCGGCATCGTGGTGCTCACCTGTGTGCTGGGTGCCAGCGGCGGCGCAGACACCAGCCTCGTGGAGGTGCTGATGGACACCATCCTCTTCTTCATTGCAGCCATCGTCATCGGCCTCATCATCCACAAAGCCATGCTCTGGCTGGACCATCGCAACCCCCACACCCAGCGCATCACCATCGTCAGCCTCGCCTTCTGCTTTGCGATGGCCTACATCGCCGAGCAGTATTTCGGCATCGCCGACATCACGGGCGCTTACATCGCGGGCATCGTGCTCTGCTCCCTTGAGGATGCATCCTACATCGAGCGCCGGGTGGACATCAGCAGCTATACCCTCTTCTCCCCCGTCTTCTTCGCCAGCATCGGCCTGAAGACCGACATCAGCGGCCTGACGCCCACCATCCTGCTTTTCAGTGCCTGCTTCGTGATCGTCGCCCTGCTCACCAAGATCATCGGCTGCGGTCTGGCTGCGAAGCTCTGCCGGTTCAGCTGGTCGGACTCTCTCAAGGTGGGCGTCGGCATGATGACCCGCGGCGAGGTGGCCCTCATCGTGGCCCAGAAGGGCCTCGGGGCCGGTGTGGTGGACTCCGTCTACTTCACCGCCGTCATCCTGCTCATCGTCGTGTCCTCTATCGTGACACCGCTGGCACTGAAGGGGCTGTTTGCGAAGGGTTGAGCTTCATCCGGAAGCCTTCCCTCTCTTCCCTCAAGGCAAGGTCGTCCTCTGTCCAACCTCTCAGTCTGCTTCGCAGACAGCTCCCCTTGTAGGGGAGCCTCTGGCGAAGAGGGAAAGCTTTGCGGTATGCCAAAGCCTCCCCTCGGTAGGGGAGGTGGCACGCCGCAGGCGTGACGGAGAGGTTTTCACCAAAACGCCCCCTCTTCCGACTGGAAGAGGGGGCTTTCTGTTTATCTTACTGATTTTCTTCTAAAACTCAAACGACCTGAATGCGGCCTGCGCCATACGGATTCTCATAGTTCAGCAGGTAGCCCGGATAGCTTGCCAGCGGGCTGTTGGCACTGCTCAGAACAGGCATATCGTTCACAGCGTCGAAGAACATGGCGTAAGTGGACATGACGAGGTAGTCCTCAGAGACATAGTCCTTGATGAGCTCTGCGCCGTCGAACATGGCGAAGCCATCGCCCAGATTGCGCAGGGTGTAGTTCATGCCGGCCAGCGCATAGGTGCGGTTCAGATCCAGCGGCTCGTAAGTGCCGGTCTTCTTGTTGTAGATGCGCACGTTCTGGACACGGGGCGTGCCGGTGGCGCTGCCCATCCAGACATTCTTGTCGTCGGTGAGGACGGTGTTGGGGATGTCGGTGTGGATCTCGTAGGTCGCACCGGCAACATGCAGGAAACCGCCGTTCTCCTTGCCCTCCGGGCCGACGAAACGGGCGCCGAACTCCAGAGCATCCTGGATCTGCTTGCCGGTAACAGACATCAGGCAGGCCACGTTGCCGAAGGGGCTGACCTGCTTGCAGGTCTTGAAGGTCCACTTGCCGGCGTCCACATCGGTGCGAATGCCGCCGCCGTTCATCATAGCGATGTCGCAGTCCAGCTGCTCGACCTCATTGAAGTAAGTATAGATGCCGTCGGCCACGAAGTCGCCGAGGTTGGTCTCGCCCATACGGATGCGGCGCTTGCCGGTAGCGGGGTCGTTGATGTAGAAATTGATGTCCGTGGTCGCGATCTGCTCGCCCAGCATAGCGTCCACATCATTGATCCAGGCTTCTGCGGTAGCGGCCACAGCGGCGTCGGAGACATCAGCGGTGGAGATGAGCTCGGTGGTGATCGCGCCGTCCTCGGCGATGGTCATCTTACCGACGTTTGCCAGATAAGAGCCGGTCTGGGTCAGGGTGACAGCCTTGCCAGCTGCATCGTAGACCTGTTTGTTCTCCATGACGGTGTGAGAGTGGCCGTCGATGAAGGCGTCAAAGCCGGTGGTGTTGGCAATGACTTCCTCACTGGTCCAGGGAGAGGAGGACGGGTCAACGCCCAGATGGCCCAGACCGATGATGATGTCTGCGCCCAGGGTCTTGGCCTTGTCGATGGCCTTCTGCACGGCGTCGTACAGTTTCCTTCCGTCGTCACCGCCCAGGATGTCGTAGATGTACTTGGTCTGCTTGGCGTTCATGAAGTAAGCAGGAGTGGACTTTGTGAAGGACTCGGGGGTCGTGATGCCCACGAATGCGATCCACTTGCCGCCTGCGGGGAACAGCTTGACAGCGGGCAGGACGCGCAGGCCGGTGCGCAGGTCCACCCAGTTGCAGGAGACATAGGGGAAGTCCGCTTCCTTGATGATGGCCTTCGCGCGGGCCATGCCGTAGTCGAACTCGTGGTTGCCCAGAGTAGCGATGTCGTAACCAGCCTCGTTCATCAGCTCGATGATGGTAGCGCCGTCGTCCATGGAGCCGTAGGCAGTACCCTGAATATGGTCGCCAGCGTCCACCAGCAGGACGGGCTTGCCCTCATCCACGTAGCCCTGCTTCATGGCAGCGATAGCGGCATAGGTCAGTTTGGGAGACTTGTTGTCGATGTAGGTGTGGACATCGTTGGTGTACAGGATGGTGACAGCGGCATCCTTGCCCGTCAGGAAACCGGCCGAAGCCTGAGGAACGGCAGCAGCCATGGCGGAGGCAGCGGCGGTGACACCGGCAGCCTTCAGGAAATTGCGGCGAGAAATAAAGTGTTTCACGAAAAAGAACCTCCTTTATGTTCCAGACCAGTTTTTGCGGCACAGCCTCTCTTCCGCTGTGCCGCATTCTTTGTTTTAAGCTTACCACAGAACCGCCGAAAGAGCAAGCACAAAGATGGTCATTCTGCATAATAGTTTTCTTTATAAGTATGACTTTTTATGGATTCTCGCGCAAGTCAGCACAAAAGCCGGGTGCTGTTTCCTGCCTCAGGCATACAGCACCCGGCTTTTGTTTTGGGCGGTATTGTTCCGTCGTAAATATCGTCTTATCAGATAGCGTTATACTGGCGCAGGAACTTCTCGAGGTCGGTGCCTTCGATCTTCTTCAGCGCCTCCTTCAGGGCGATGCGGCCCATAAGGGGCAGCTCCATGTCCGTGAGCTTCCGGCCATCCCGCAGCTTCACCGAGGCATCCACCAGCGCCCGGACGTCATAGGTGCTGCCCCAGACCTCCGGCACGCCCCGGTCGATGTTCAGCAGCCGGTACACCGCCTCCATGCCGGTGCGCATGGAGTATTCGGTGGTGAAGATGGTGTCCCGGCCGGTCTCGGCGAACTGACCGAGGAAGGCAAAGTTCACCGCATCCTTCGGCACGATGTCGGGGCGGTCGCCCTTCGCGCGGGGCATGAAGAAGGCGTCGATATAGGGCATCATGACCGGCACGGTGTTGGCGCTGTGCTCGGCAAGCTCTGCGATGTCCTCCACCGGCACGCCCAGATGGTAGAGCCACTCCATGCAGATCTCCCGGCCGGTGCAGTCCCGCATGGGCTTTTTGACGTAATCGCCGGGCTTATCGCTGAACAGGCCGTACACCCAGACACAGAGCTGGTCTTTGGGCTGTGCCCGGAACTGCTGCTGCCGGTTCAGGGTCCAGCTCATGAGCCACTTAGAGTCCTTCACCGTGACGATGCCGCCGGTGACGGTGCGGCCGCTGAAGGGGTCGCGCTTGCAGATCTTCTGGATATACTGGGGGATCTTCTCATCCAGCGTCGTGATGGTGGCGCTTTCCCAGTTGGTCAGCTCCGGCTGGCTGCAGAACTTTTCCGGGTGGCCGAAGGAGTCGTCCAGCGCGGCGATGCGCTTCCAGAGGTCCCAGCCGTTGCCCGGCTTGATGGTGGGGTTGAAGCCCGTGGCCTTGTTCTGTGCGCCGACGGTGCAGCTCTCCACGCAGCCGCCGTTGGTGATAAAGAGCAGGTCGTCCTCGGTCAAATCAATGGTCTCCACCGCGCCCTTGTGGTCTACCGTGATGCCCACCGCCTGCTTTTTGCCCGGCTCGAGGCTGAACTGGACGTCCACGACCTTTGTGTCGTAGTAGAACTGGACGCCGTGGTCTTTCAGGTAGGTGACCATGGGCAGGATGATGGACTCGTACTGGTTATACCGGGTGAAGCGGAGGGCCGTGAAGTCGGGCAGACCGCCGATGTGGTGGATATACCGCTTGAGGTAGAGCTTCATCTCGAGGGCGCTGTGCCAGTTCTCGAAAGCGAACATGGTCCGCCAGTAGAGCCAGAAGTTGGAGTTGAGCACCTCATCGTCAAAAAAGTCGGTGATCTTTTTGTCCTCAAGCTGCTCGTCGGGGGTGAAGAAGAGCTTCATAATCTCCATGGCTCCCTTATCCGACAGGCCGAACTTGCCGTCGGTGTGGGCGTCCTCGCCCCGGTTCACGGTAGCGCGGCAGAGGGAATAGTTGGGGTCGGCCTTGTTCAGCCAGTAATACTCGTCCAGCACACTGGCTCCCTCCGTTTCCAGCGAAGGGATGGAGCGGAGCAGATCCCACATGACCTCGAAGTGGTTGTCCATCTCACGGCCGCCCCTCATCACATAGCCGACGTCGTACTTGTAGCCGTCGCAGGCACCGCCGGGCAGGGGGTCTTTTTCAAAAACGTGTACCCTCTCCCCCTTCATCTGGCCATCCCGCACCAGATAGCAGGCTGCCGTCAGGGCCGCCAGGCCGCTGCCGATGATATAAGCCGATTTGCGATCCACGCCTTCGGGCTTGCGGGGCCTCGCAAAGGCTTCGTAATTGCCGCTGGAATAATACATAGACGTGACCTCCATTTTGTTCTGTACCGGCAGCACGTTCGGCCCCGGTTTGTTTGATTCTGACATCAGTATACCCCGCCGCTTCCCGCCCTACAACAAACAAAACCGCCCGACTGCCGCAATTTTTGTCATACAGGCAGATTTGCATAGAAAAAAATCCGCCCCCGGCGTACCGGAGACGGATAAAAAGTTTTATGATGACTCAGAATGTCAGCCGCATCTGATGCCAAACGACATCGCCGTGGGTGGAGACCGAAACGCCCTCATCCACGAAGCCGAACTGCGCATAAAAGCCGATGAGCCGTTCCTTGCAGGTGAGCACGATGCCCTTGCGCCCGGCGGCTTTCGCGTCGGCGCAAACCTGACGCAGAACACGGGAAGCACAGCCTTCGTGCCGATGGGCCGGGGCGGTGACGACGCTGAATATCATCTGCCACGCACCCTTCGGCGTGTGAAGATGGGGGTCATCGTACATCTCATCGGTGAGGTCGGGCATATCGGTGACGAAGCCGTTGACGAAAGCTTTCACCTCGCCGCCCTCGTCCAGCAGCCAGAAACAGTCCGGGTAGACGGCCACACGCCCGGCGATGCTCTGCCGGGATGCCCCCTCAGCGGACGGGTAGGACGCAGCTTCGATTTCGGCCAGTGTGTCCACGTCAGCGGGCAGTGCATGACGGATGCTCATGCTCTCCCCTCCTCAGGCTTTGGCGGCGGGAGCCACTTCAAAATCGATCTTGCCCAGATTGACGTCGGCGCGGACGATGGTGATCATCATCTTGTCGCCGAGGCTCCAGGTCTTGCCGGAAGCGGGGTCGGTCAGGCGGACGCCCTCAGTCAGGCTGGTGCCGGAGGGAGTCAGGCTGGAGGCAGGCACAAAGCCCTCCACGCCGTTGTCCAGCTCGATGAAGAGGCCGCGCTGGGTCACGCCGGAGATGGTGCCCTCGTAGCACTCGCCCAGATGGCGGCGGGCATACTCGGCCTTATAGTAATCTTCTGCCTTCCGCTCGATCTGCATGGCGATGACTTCACGCTCGCTGGACTGCTTGGAGGCGCTGGCCGCAAAGTCAGTATAGCGGACGATCATGGTCTCCTTGTCGGTGCCGCTGAGCAGGTCGGTCATGATGCGGTGGATGGCCAGATCCGGGTAACGGCGGATGGGGCTGGTGAAGTGGGCGTAATCCTTCAGCACCAGACCGTAGTGGCCCTTGGGCTTCTCTTCGTAGAGAGCCTTGGACATGCAGCGGAGCATACCGGTGTTGATGATCTGCTCATAGGGGGTGCCGCGCACCCCCTCGAGGATGGCGCTCAGCTCCTTGGGAGCGGGAACGTCCTTGGCGAAGTGGTCATTGATGCCGCAGGCCTGCAGCAGAGCGTGCAGACGCTCCAGCTTTTCGGCGTTGGGCTCTTCATGGACGCGGTAGACGAAGGGGATCTGCTTGACGCGGGCAAAGTGGGCAGCGCACTGGTTGGCCAGCAGCATGAACTCCTCGATCATGCTCTCGCTCTCGCCGGAAGTGCGTTTCTTGACGTCGATACAACGGCCATTCTCGTCGAGGATGAGCTTGACTTCGCCGCTCTCGATATCCATGCAGCCGCGCTCCTTGCGCAGGCGGGCGCGGTGGCCGTACAGCTCCTTCATAGCGGGCAGCTGGTCGATGACGTCGGCATACTTTGCCTTGATCTCGGCGTCGGCAGTACCGGCCAGCAGGGCGTTGATCTCGGAGTAGACACCCTTGACGCGGCTGCGGATGATGGACTTGACAAAACGGTAATCCGTCAGACCACCGTCCTTGTCCAGACGCATCAGGCAGGAGAAAGCCAGACGCAGCTCGTTCTCGTTCAGGCTGCAGATGCCGTTGGACAGGGCCTTGGGCAGCATCGGAACGACCTGATCTGCATAATAGACGCTGGTTGCGCGGCTGAACGCCTCGTTGTCCAGCTCAGTGCCAGGCTTGACGTAGTTGGAGACGTCTGCGATGTGGACGCCCAGCTCAAAGCCGCCGTCAGAGGTGCGGGTCAGGCTGATGGCATCGTCGATGTCCTTGGTCTCGGCACTGTCGATGGTGAAGATGGGCAGGGCGCGCAGGTCCATGCGGCCCTCGCAGTCCTTCTCAGAGACCTCTGCGCCCTCGAACTTCTTGGCCTCATCGCGCACTTTATCCGGGAAGCGGGTGCGGATGTCCTTTGCGTAAAGCAGAGCCTTGGCGCAGCGCTTGGCCTCGTCGGAGCTGCCGAAGCGCATGGCGACGCCCACGCGGTGGTCTTCCTGACGGTTGCCGCGGTTCAGGATCTCGACGGCTACCTTGTCGCCGTCCTTTGCGCCGCCCTCGCAGTCGCGGGCCAGAGGCATGGTGATGGCCGGGCAGTCGTCCGGCACGAAGCGCAGACGGCCCTCGACCCGGCGCACAGTGCCGACCAGATCGTTTTTCTCGGTCAAGATGGCGAGGATAGCGCCCTCGTCGCTGCCCTCCACACGGGGATGCTCGAATTTCTCCACCAGCACGTCATCGCCGGGCATTGCGCCCTTGGTGAAGCGGCCGGGGATGAAGATGTCGCTGGTGCCGTCCTCCAGCATGACGAAGGCAAAGTTCTTGCCCAGCTTGACCACCTTGCACAGCAGAGCCTTGTCGGCACGGCCGGAGCGGACGGTAAAGAACACGCCCTGACGCTGGCAGACGACAGCCTCTCGCACCAGTTCGTCCAGAGCTTCCATCACCTTGCGGTCTGCGCCGCGCTCGCCGCCGAACTTCTGCTTCAGCTCTTTGACGGTGCAGGGCTGGTTCTGGATGGCATGTTCGATTTTATCGCGCATTGACATAAATTTTCTTTCTCCTTAACTACCATAGCCCGCCCTCCACCGGGGCGCGGCTTCTTCCCTCTTATCTCTTTTATAACAACATATAGACACAAAAACAGCCCCGCTTTCATCACGGGGCTGCGGGCGCATACTCAGGCCAGACGGCTTGCGAACACGCAGGCCAGGATGGCCACCACAAAGAAGATGATACCGGCGATGCGGGTCACCTTTGCCAGCATCTGATCCGCAGGGGTCAGACGGGTGTTGTTTGCGCCGTAAGCGCTGCCGTTGATGGCACCAGCCAGGCCCTGACCGTGGGTGTGCTGCATCAGGGTGAGGGCAAAGATGACCACCGAGACGACGAGCAGAATGACGCCGCCGACGATTTCAATGACTGCCATGGATGAAAACGCTCCTTTTATTGTTAAATTTGGATAACAAACATACAAATACAAGTATATAGTAACATACCTCAGCCAAAAAAGCAAGTCAAAAAGCAAAACCATTCACGCCCCGGCGCTCAGTGCGTCGCACAGGCGGGCAAAGATGGCTGCGCTGGACACCTCCGGCTCTGTCTGGGCATCCTGCATCACCACGATGGTCCAGCGGGGCTTTTCTGCCGGGTAAAAACCGGCGAACCAGTAGTTTTTCAACTCTTCGCCATCCCGGAACTGGCCGGTCTGGGCGGTGCCGGTCTTTCCGGCGGCAGTCCCCTCGGAGGGGGCGGCCTGCTGGCCCGTTCCCTCTGCCACGACGCCCGCCAGCAGCTCCTGCAGCTTTTCCGCCGTCTGCTCCGCGAACACCCGCCGGGACGAGCTATGTGCCAGCGGCGTGAGCTCTTCGCCCGTCGTCTCGTCCACGGTACACTCCACGAAAAGCGGGGTGCGATAGACGCCTCCCACCGCAATGGTGTTCATCATCCCGGCCACCTGTAAGGGCGTCGCCAGAAGCTCCCCCTGTCCGAAGCAGAAGTTGGCAAACTGCCCCTCGTTTTCGAGTGTCTCTGCTTCGGGCAGAACGCCAGAAGCTGACCGGAGGCCGTCTGCAATGTCCTGTCCCTTCCCGAAGCCCAGCGCTGCCGCCATCTTCCGGACACGCTCCGGCCCCAATTCCCGCCCCAGCTCGATAAAGTAGCCGTTGCAGCTCTTTTCCAGAGCGCCGTCCAGCCCCACGAGGCCGTGAGGTACGCTTCCGGCACAGCGGTAGACCTGACCGTTCAGGGCGTCGTAGCCGGGACACTCCCGGATGAAGTCCCCTTCTCCGGCTTCCAGCGCCGCTGCGGCCAGCACCGGTTTGAACACCGAGCCCACCGCATAGGCCGAAAAAGCACGATTCAGAAGCGGGCTGTCCGGGGCAGTCAGACTCTCGCCCACATTGGCCGCATCAAAACCCGGCAGGCTGACACAGGCCCGCACTTTGCCGCTGCTTACATCTATAATAAGGATGCACCCGGTGGCCATGCTCTCCGCCGCCACCCCTTCTGCGGCCCTCTGGATGCTGCGGGAGAGGGTCAGCCGCACACCCTGCGGGGCAGAGTCTGCTTTTTCTAAAATCGGCTCACTGCCCCGCTGCAGCCGTCCCTGCGCTGTGACCGCACAGTGCAGTGTATCCAGCTCGCCGGTGTAAAGAACATCGTCCAGCGCAGCCTCAAGGCCCGCTGCGCCGTGGCCCTCGCTGTCCAGGTAGCCGATGAGCTGTTCTGCCAGCGGGGCAGCGGCGTACCGCCGGGGAACGGCATAGCACCGCACGCCCAGTCCACTTACATCCTGCACCACGTCCAGCAGAAAGGGTCGGGAAGTATTCCTCTCCCGGTAAAGCCTGGCCTGCCCGTCGGCGTCCGCATAGGGGTAGAGCCGCGCGTAGCTGCCCTCACCCGGGAAGCAGAGGGCCAGCCAACTCTGGGAAAGCCCCGTCAGCGGCAGGCCGTCGCAGTCGTAAAAGTTTCCCCGCACCGCAGGCAGGCGGAGGACCGCTTCGCTCTGCGCCGCCGCCCGCACGGCGTACTCCGTGTTCGAGCAGAGCCAGTACAACCTGCAGACCACCGCCGCAAACCCCAGCAGCAGCGCCCCGTACAGCGCAAGCACTCTCCGGCCCGACATAAAAAGCCCCCCTTCCCTGCCCGGTAGTATGGGCAGAAAAGAGGGACGGTACACAAAAGAGGCAGAGCCTCCGAAGAAGCTCTGCCTCAGATACTGAAACAGTATGCGCGTTTTGGGAAAGGCTGCGGCTTAGTACATGCCGCCCTTCCAAACCACACTTTTGGAGCCGAATCACGAATA
>ERZ1035032.2253-NODE-2253-length-10718-cov-4.895808_pt1 | contig 10718 bp, 7 predicted proteins | sample MGYA00520693_ERZ1035032 | MGnify/ENA primary metagenome ERZ1035032 (study PRJEB33766, sample SAMN09781740) | gut metagenome | biome: gut microbiome | host: Homo sapiens | place: Madagascar | study: EMG produced TPA metagenomics assembly of the PRJNA485056 data...
TCTATGTGCTGCTGTATATTGCACGGAACAGTGCGGGGATTCCCACCACGTGGGAGATGCTGGTGGCGTAACAGAAGAACAACACGCAGACCGCTTTACAATCATGAATTTTTGAACGGACAGAAAAAAGCCGTATCGGAATGGAATTACCGATACGGCTTTTTGTATGTGGTATTGCCTTTACTTTGCCTGCACTTCTGCTTTTGGCTCATTGGCAGGGGTGCTGTTCTTATCCGAGAGCATTTTCAAGCCCTGCATGCCCAGAATTACTACGCCGCCGATGAGGAAGAACACAATGCTGAACGTGTGCAGTCCCATTGCCGGCTGCGGATTTTCCAGCGTGGTGGGTCCCATAAAGACGGAGTACAGGGAACCCAGCATCATGCCGATGATTAGATATACCGTAGCCCCGCGGTGTTTGGTCAGGGCGTTCTGGATCAGCTTGATAATGCTGATGATGCCGGTAATGACACCCAGCCCAAAGACGATCAGAATGGGCAGCATGTGGAGATTCAGGTGGAGCAGGTCGTGAATGCCGTTAATGATCGGAATGTACAGCCCGAAGATCAGCAGCAGCGTGGAACCGGAAATGCCCGGCAGAACCATGGCACAGATCGCAACGGCTCCCACGAAGAATGCATAGATGTACATGCCGATGCCGGGATTACTCAGATCTTTTCCGCCGCCTACGAAAGTGTTGGCATAGGTGATCGCCACCACGAATGCCATGCCGATGAGGACGAAGAAGCTCATTTTCCAGCGGTCTTTCAGTACCTTTTTTTCCTCGTAGATCACGACCGGAATCGCGAAGATGATGAAGCCGATGAACAGGGAGGATACCCGATAGATATGGGATTCAAAGACATTTGCCAGCACCAGCACCGAGGAGCAGAAGCCGATCACCCAGCCGATGCCCAGCTTGATGAGGTACTTGACAGCCTGGATGCGTTCTTGCTTGCTGCCGGAGATCAGGGCGTTCAGGGAACCGATAAAGTTGTCATAGAAGCCCATGAGGAATGCGATTGTGCCGCCGGAAACGCCGGGGACACTGTCTGCCAGTGCCATACAGAAACCGTGCAGAAGTGTAATTAGTTTTTTCATGTGTGTTTGCTTGTCCTTTCTTGTTTTTCGTTTTTTGTTTACAACTTATTTTATTATACACTTTTTCTGTGTGGTGATGTAAAAAGATTGTGGGTACAATTTAAAAACATCTAAAGAATATTCTGGGCAATATTGCAAAATATGCTTTTCGTACAGTTCGTCCCAGTCTGTCGGAATGCCGGCTCCCTGATAGGCAACGTAGCGGAGTATAAAATAGACATCGGTAGTGTCAATGGAACCGTTGCCGTTGATGTCCAGCTTGGTCAGCAGAGCGGCTTCGATCTCCGGATATTCCGTGAAGGTGTAATCGTGATAGCCGGCACCGTGATATGCACAATACAGCATTACCATGTAAACATCTGTGGAGTCCACCCGACCATTGCGGTCTGCATCGCCTGTGATCTGCGGGAAATTTTCGTCAGGGGGTATGGTGGTTGTGGTGGAAGTTGTTGTTGAAGTGGTCGTGCTTGATGTGGTGGAGGTAATCGTTGTTGAAACAGTCGTGCTTGTGGTGGTGAAAGTAGTCGTTGTTGAAGTAGTTGTGCTTGTGGTGGTAGAGGTCGTAGTTGTTGAAGGAGTTGTACTTGCTGTAGCGTAAGTTGTGATTGTCGAAGCAGTCGTGCTTGTAGCAGTGGAAGTCGTGGTTGTCGAAGTGGTCGTGTTTGTGGTGGTGGAAGTAGTGGCTGTCGAAGCAGCTGTGCTTGTAGTTGTGGAAGTAGTCGTTGTTGAAGTGGTCGTACTTGTTGTGGTGGAGGTAGTCGTTGTTGAAGTGGTCGTACTTGTTGTGGTGGAAGTTGCGGTTGTTGAAGTGGTCGTGCTTGTAGTGGTGGAAGTAGTCGTTGTTGAAGTAGTTGTGCTTGTAGTTGTGGAAGTAGTTGTTGTTGAAGCAGTTGTGCTTGTGGTGGTAGAAGTCGTAGTGGTTGAAGCCGTTGTTCTTGTGGTGGAAGTAGTCGTTGTTGAAGTAGCTGTGCTTGTGGCAGTGGAAGTTGCGGTAGTCGAAGCCGTTGTGCTTGTAGTGGTGGAAGTTGTAGTTGTTGAAGTGGTTGTACTTGTAGTAGCGGAAGTTGCGGTTGTTGAAGTGGTCGTGCTTGTGGCAGTGGAAGTTGTGGTTGTCGAAGCAGTTGTATTCGTAGTTGTGGAAGTCGTGGTTTTCGAAGTGGTTGTGCTTGTGGTGGCGGAAGTCGTGGTTGTTGAAATGGTCATGCTTGTAGTTGTGGAAGTCGTGGTTGTTGAAGCGGTTGTATTTGTGGTGGTAGAAGTAGTCGTTGTTGAAGTAGCTGTACTTGTAGTAGTGGAAGTAGTCGTTGTTGAAGTGGTCGTGCTTGTGGCAGTGGAAGTTGTGGTTGTCGAAGTGGTCGTGCTTGTGGTGGAAGTCGTGGTTGTCGAAGTGGTCGTGTTTGTGGTGGTGGAAGTTGTTGTTGCCGAGGTAGTCGTGCTTGTGGTGATGAAAGTTGTAGTTGTCGAAGTGGTCGTGTTTGTGGTGGTGGAAATTGTTGTTGTCGAAACTGTTGTACTTGTATTAGCGGAAGTAGTCGTTGCCGAAGTAGTCGTGCTTGTGGTGATGAAAGTTGTAGTTGTCGAAGTGGAAGTCGTGGTTTTTAAAGTGGTTGTACTTGTAGTAGTGGAAGTTGCGGTTGTTGAAGTGGTTGTACTTGTAGTAGCGGAAGTTGCGGTTGCTGAAGTGGTCGTACTTGTAGTAGTAGAAGTCGTGGTTTTCGAAGTGGTCGTGCTTGTAGCAGTGGAAGTCGTGGTTTTTAAAGTTGTCGTGTTTGTGGTGGCGGAAGTAGTCGTTGCCGAAGTGGTCGTGCTTGTGGCAGTGGAAATCGTGGATTTTGAAGTGGTTGTGCTTGTGGTGGCGGAAGTAGTCGTTGCCGAAGTGGTCGTGCTTGTAGTGGTGGAAGTAGTCGTTGTCGAAGTGGTCGTGCTTGTAGTAGTAGAAGTTGCGGTTGTTGAAGTGGTCGTACTTGTAGTAGTAGAAGTCGTGGCTGTCGAAGCGGTCGTGCTTGTGGCAGTGGAGGTCGTGGTTTTTAAAGTTGTTGTGCTTGTAGTAGCGGAAATTGTTGTCGAAGCAGCTGAACTTGTAGTGGCAGAAGTTGTTGTTGCCAAAGCAGTCGTGCTCGTTGTATCAGAAGTTGTAGTCCCTTCCGTTGTGGTGGTAGCTGCTGAAGTATTGTTCGCGAATTCTTTCAGTACAGTTTTCCCCTCGCGGACACACCACGTATCGCCGCCGGCATTCATCAGTTCGGCAACAATGCCGTTCTGGAAATTCTCCTCTGCCTGCTGCATGCCCTCTGGTTCTGCGTAACCTTGTCCAACCGCAGAATAATTTCCCGCTGTGTAGAAGCAATTCTGAAATGGCGTTTCTGGCATCTCTCCCAGTCTGCCCACCAGCATGCCGGCGGAATCTTCGGAAGCAGCGTCTGTTTTTGCAACTGTTCCGATATGGTAGCAGTTTTGCAACGGTGCATCACTTCGTCCGGCAAGACCGCCGACTGTCCCCTTTGCGGTAACTGTGCCGATGTGGTAGGCGTTTTGCACAACGGCTTCCGCTTGAAATTGCCCTGCCAGACCGCCGGAAAATTCACGGGTAGCGGTAATATCCCCTTCGCAGAACACATTTATAATTTTACCGCTGCACACTGCCGCAATTCCGCCGACATAGTTTTTCCCCTGGATATGCACATCAGTTAGCCCCAGATTTTGCACAGTGCCTTCCAGATTGGCAAACATGCCCGTGTTGCTGCCGCCGCTGCACTGCAAATTCGAAATACAGTGATAATTGCCGTCAAAAGTGCCGGAATAGGAGCCGATCGGTGTCCAAGTTTCTCCTGCCAGCGAAATATCCGCCGTCAGCATTGCACAAATGCTGGGATCAGCCGCTGCCTTTTCCGCAAACTCCAGCAGTTCTGCGGCGGTTGAGAGCAAATAAGGGTTGTCCGCCTTGCCGGTACCCTCCAGTTCCAGAGCCGCTGCCCGACTGCTGCTGAAAACGGCACCGGTGCATGCTGTCAGCAGCAACACCAGTGCCGTCAGGATACTATATGCCTTTTTTTGGAATGCGGTTTTCATGGTGGATTCTCCTTTTTTCGACACGATTCGACAAATTCCAGGGAAAGAAAAAGCAGAACACAGCTGCCCATGTTCTGCGGGTTTCCGGCAGAATTTTCCTGCTTTTATTATATTACGTCATTGAAAACGATGCAATATATTTGTAATGATTTCTCTGTTTTTGACAATGCGGGTTTGATTTAAAGTTGACTTTTTGTATATTTGTTGGAATTTTGGAGGAATTCGAAAGGGAGAATTCGCGGAAAACATGGAAAAGTCACTTGGACAATAGCAGAATGTTCCACAAAACTGGAAATTTATGAAAAGGCATTTGACTTTTTTAAGTTGACATGCTATAATAAAAACAGACAATTTACAACAAAAGAAAAACGGAGGAATGAAGATGAAGCTGTGGAAAAAAGTGCTTGCAGCTGTGACTGCCGGCGTGCTCTGTCTGGGTAGTGTTGGCGTGTCTGGGGTGCAGAACATGTTGGAGAGTGTGGAAACAGTATTCACCGCAAGTGCATATGTGATAAATTCTTATGACGGCACCTACGGGGACTTATACTATAGCGTGACAGATACCGATGAAGTAAAGATTTCCGGCTGCAATGAAACTGTAGAATCAGTAGAAATTCCGGCAAGAATTGACGGAAAACGCGTAACAAGTATTGCGAAAAATGCTTTTTATGGGTGCAGTGATTTGACTGCGATTACTATACCGGATAGTGTGACAAGCTTTGAAGGAAATGCATTTTCAAATCTTGAGAATCTGACTGCAATCACCATACCAGACAGCGTAACAAGCATTGGTGAAAGTGCTTTTTCCGGCTGTACCAGTCTGACAACGATCGCTATACCGAATAGTGTCACAGATATTGGCGGTTTTGTTTTTTTGAATTGTACCAACTTGGAAAGCGTTACACTATCCGATCACTTGACCAGTGTTGGAGGATATACTTTTTCGGGCTGCACCAGTTTGTCTGCAATTACCATACCGGACAGCGTAACGAGCATTGGACAAGCTGCCTTTTCTGGTTGTACCAGTTTGACAGAGATCACGATTCCAAACAGTGTGACAAGCATGGAGGAAATTATTTTTTCAGATTGTACAAATTTGGCTGATGTTACCCTATCCAACAGTATGACAAGTATTGGAGAATATACTTTTTCTAACTGTACCAGTTTGGCGGAAATCACTATACCGGATAGCGTAACAAACATTGGACGTTATGCGTTTAAGGCATGCACAAAATTAGACAAGATTACCATGTCAAACAACCTGACCAGTATAGATGAGTATGCTTTTGTGGACTGTGCAGGTCTGACTGAAGTTGTGCTGCCGGACGGCATGACAAGTGTCGGAACTAGTGCCTTTTTGAATTGTACTGGACTGAAGAAAATCACAATACCGGATAGCGTTACTGCAATAGCAGGGTTGGCTTTTGAAAATTGCACTGGTCTGACTGCTGTAACTCTCCCGAGTGGCATGACTACAATTGCACATAATACCTTTGAAAACTGTACCAATTTGTCTGAAATTACGATACCAGACAGCGTGACTAGTATAGAGAACAAAGCTTTTTACGGCACTGCTTGGCTGGCAGCAAGACAGAAAGAAAATCCATTGGTAATTATCAATCATCTTTTGATTGACGGAAGTACTTGTTCCGGTGATGTTGTAATTCCTGAAGATGTTGTGACGATCAATATAGGTGCTTTCAACAATTGTACTGCCTTGACAAGTGTTGTCGTGCCGGATAGCGTGACAAGTATTCATGGCAATGCGTTCTATGGCTGTACCAATCTGACAACAATTACTCTGCCAGACAGCATAACCAATATCGGTGTGCTTGCTTTTGGCGATTGTACACATTTGACCAAGATCACGATTCCAAATGGCATGACGAGCATTGACCCTATGACTTTTGACAATTGCGTTAGCCTAACTGAAATCATCATACCAGACAGTGTGACAAAAATCGATTATAACGTTTTTAAAAGCTGTAGCGATCTGACCATTTACGGCTATACCGGTTCATATGCGGAAACTTATGCGGCAGAAAAAGAGATTCCTTTTGTGTCCTTGAACAGTATTGTTACCACGACAACCACAGACACAACTACAGAAACTACCACTACTGCAAAACAAACTACCACGACTACCACCGAACAAACAACGACCACCACACCAGAACAAACCACAACCACTGCAAAGCAGACTGAAACTACCGTAACAAAGCAAACTACCGCAACTACGACAAAACAAAGCACAACCACCACGGCAGATCAAACCACTGCCACTACTGCAAAACAAACCGAAACTACCACAGCAAAACAGACCACTGCAACTACCAACCAAACCACCACATCTTCCGCCCAAACCGAACCCACCGCCCTCTACGGCGACCTCAACCTCGACGGACGAGTGGACATTACCGATGCAGTCCTGCTGAACAAAGCCTGTGCTGGTGCGGTTATGCTGGACGATGCCGCTAAGAAAAATGCCGACTGCAACGGCGACAGCGAAGTTGGCAGCGATGATGCCGTTGTGCTGATGCAATTTTTGGTGCATATCGTTAACAAATTGCCTTACCAAAACTGATTTCCTCTTATCGATAAGCCTCCTCCTTTGCGAAATGACAGATATTCGCAAGGGAGGAGGCTTTTTTCAAGGCATCTCCTCTCAAACATTCCCCGCGAACCCCACGATTCCTGTTGCTTTTTATGCCCTGTTGTCATTTATTCATCTTATACACAAAGCTGATATGAAGGTTTCAAAAAACATAACGATATTATTTCCACTTCACTAAACCATCATTTTCGGTGGCATGGTATAATAAGAGTAGAAAAAATGGGAAAAATCATAGCAATTTGATATACAACCAAAAATGTTGTTCCGTTGTGCACAGGGCACACGGCAAAAAATTGTGAAGAATGAAAGGAAATGCCGCGGAGAAGGGCGTTTCCGTTTGAGATGACGCTTGAGGGGAGCGTAATAACATATGAAATTACAAAATCTGGAGAAGCCTTCTGTTGCCGTTTCGGATACGGTGGACGTGATTGCGGATTCCAACTACAGCAATGTTTCGGAAGCATATAATCATGCATTCCGTGCATGGCGGAACAAAGAAGATAACCCATATGCCTTTCGCTGCAAGAAACAGAAAAAAGAAGCGGTTTACATTGAGGGAAAAGGGTTTCATGAACCAGATCCGGCTGCGGAAGAACGGCGGTCGCTCATACAGATCACCATGGTGATCGGCATGGCGATATTTGCCTATCTGCTGATCGAAAACCTGCTGACAGCGATCCTGATGGGCATCGCTCAGATAGCCGGAATGGACGTAGGCTATTGTTACAGTGACGGCACTGTTTACGGCAACCAGACGGCGGTTCTGGTCATTCTGATGTGCAAGACGGTGCTGAAATTCATGGTGCCTGTGCTGATCCTCCGGTGCTGTTTCCGTATGCCACGGCGTGTGGCGTATCACTGGAAGCTGGATTCACCGCGGGAGTTTCCGGCTGCTATTGCAGTGACACTGATCGTTTTTGCGGTCGCTAATGTGTGGCTGCTGTTTTCGCCGGTGAATTTTCTGAGCAGCAGTACGTTGGGGGAAGCGTATTACACCGTTTCGTATATGCAGCGTTCTTACCAGATCGTTTATCTGGTTTTTGAAGTGCTGGCGATCAGCATCTGCAAAGAACTGCTTCTGCATGGGGATATGCTCCATGTGCTGCGACAGTTCGGGGACTGGGACGCGGTGATCCTGACAGCAGTTGTCGCAGTTTGTCTGTCCCATAGCTGCACCACGATATTGATGGAACTGACTTTTTCGCTGGTTTCCGGTGTCGCCGTTCTGCGGAGTGGTTCTGTGGTACCGGCTATATTCTGCCGGCTGCTGTACCATGTGATGCTGTTCGGGTTGTTTGCAATGGAGATCTGGCAGTCGTCGTTTTGGCAGTCGTATTGCCTGCTGTTTCTGTTTCTCGTGCTGATAGCGGGAATTCTGCTCTGCCTGCTGTCCATTCGTCCCACCCGTAAAAATCCCGCTCTGCTGACACAGAAGCATTACCTGACTCTGCGGGAACGGCTCTATACGGTGATGCATGTGGGACCGCTGAGCATTGTGCTGATCCTCTGTGTGATTCTGATGGTGATCGAGGTGATTTTTTGACGGAAACCGGATTTGTCCCCAAGGCACGGTACATGATGCGTGCTCTGGAACTGGCGGCACAGGCTGCGGCAATGGGCGACGTTCCTGTGGGGGCAGTGGTGGTACAGAAATCCACCGGACGGATCATCGGCGAAGGATGTAACCGGCGGGAAGCAGACCGTTCGCCTCTTGCTCATGCAGAAATCATGGCGATCGATGCGGCGAGCCGGACACTGGGCGGCTGGCGGCTGCTGGACAGTGCTCTGTACGTGACGCTGGAACCTTGCCCCATGTGTGCGGGAGCGATTCTGCATGCCCGTCTGGAACAGGTGGTCTATGGCACAGCCGACCCCAAGGGCGGGGCAGTGGATTCGGTGGAACAGCTGTTCACTCTGCCCTACAACTGGACACCGGAGGTACATGCCGGTTTATTGCAGGCGGAATGTGCCCAGATCCTGCGGGATTTTTTTCGGGAACTTCGTCTGAAAAAGCAGGCGGGAAAGATTGCACGCAATGGAATATCCATGCTTTGAAGAAAGAAAAAAGACAGACCGTGGTCTGTCTTTTTTTGCTTTTGAGAGAGAATTCCCTAGGTGTTGCTTTCCATGAAAGTCAACCCAGCTGAATCCGGTACACGCTTGCCATGCCGGTGATTTCCAGCCGCAGGTCTGCCTGTCCGGTATAGGGCTTCAGCGGGATCGTGTACAGCTGGAAATCGTCCATGCTGCGAGAAGGCAGGATCTCTACACTGCCCAGCTGCTGTTCTCCTGCATAGATGGCAACACCTGCCTGCGAACAAGGTGCTGCTGCCCACAGTTCTGCCTTGGTATAGCCGGCAAAATCTGCATCGGCAAAGGTAAACCCGCCGCCCCAGTCATTGGTGCAGCCGTACCAGTCGTTCTTTCGGTACGAGAATCGCAGAGTGATTTCTATGCCGTGCTTGCTGTCATAGTTCTTGATGCAGATAGAATGGGAGAGGTTTCGCGGTGGGATTACTTCACCGGAAACTGTGCATTCCAATTCTTGCCGAATGTCTGCGGAAGATGCCCCCGCAGAAAAGCGGTACTCGCCCTGTTCCACCAGCATTTTTTCCTGTGTCACGTCATAGTATTCCAAAGCGTACCACGGAACAAAAATTGTCACCGGCACCGCCGTATTTGCCGGCACTGGTACTCGCTGGAAGCCGCACAGCTGTCGGAGCGGACGCTTGACACGAGGGTGCAGTGCCCGATAGTAAAGCTGTACCACTTCATCCCCGTCCCGCTGAGAGGTATTTTCTACAGTCAGCCGGAACAGCATGCCTTCCGGCTTCTCCTCCGCAGTAAAATCACGGTAGACGAAACTGGAATAGGACAAACCATGCCCAAAGGGGAACAGCGGTTCAACCGTGTCATATAAATAAGTACGCTCTGCCGAAATGATGTCATATTCCATGATGTCCGGCAGATCTTGTGCGGAACGATACCATGTGATCGGACAGCGTGCCGCCGGATTGTTTTTCCCCAGCAGCGTATCCGCTACGGCGTTGCCCAGTTCCGGTCCGGCATGGGTGGTATAGAGGATCGCCGGCAGCAGTTCCATCGCCTCCCCCAGAGCATAGGGATAGCTGGAAACCACAGTCAGCACGGTGTTGGGATTGGCAGCCTGTACAGCACGCAGCAAGTTTTTCTGATGTGCCGGCAGTTCCAGATCGGGACGGTCATAGCACTCCCGTGCCACCTGCATGGGGTGGTTGCCCAGACAGAGAATGACCACGTCTGCCTGTTTCGCCAGAGCCGCCGCACGGGTGACGCCGTCCTCCACCGGCACCAGCCGGAACAGCCGGTCTGGTGTGGGCTTTCCGTGAGAAACTGCACGGAGCGTGCCGTCCGGCTGCAGTGCGATATCCATAGGACGATCATGCCAGCTGCCAAACCGCATGGCATCTCCATACGGCTCCGGTTTGAGCCATTCCCGAATGAACCACTCATAGGGCGTATCGCTGACTGCCTGATAGGTGTCGTTTTCGGTGACGTACTTGCCGTTGCAGCAGGCACGGAGATTCATGCTGCCAAAATCCCAGTCGTGAAGCAAAAAGGTTTCCCGTTCGCCGATCTGTTCTGCTGCCGCACGGAGCGTACCGTCCGCAGAAACGGTGCAGTACTTTCCGGTTTCCACAGACTGAAGGGCAACCACAGAATAGCCGTCATCAAACAGCACATTTTCTGCCCCCAGCTGCTGCCGCAGTCCCTCCAAAATCGGTACGGCATAGGAAGAAACGCCGGTGTACCAGTCCCGATAGTTCTCGTTTCCCAGCGGCCCGATCACAGCGACTCTGGCATCAGGCTGCAGTTGCAGCGGCAGGATCCCGCGGTTATGGAGCAGGCACATCTGTTCCATGGCAGCACAGCGGTTCACTGCACGGTGCAGCAG
>ERZ1035032.2256-NODE-2256-length-10713-cov-3.773691_pt1 | contig 10713 bp, 6 predicted proteins | sample MGYA00520693_ERZ1035032 | MGnify/ENA primary metagenome ERZ1035032 (study PRJEB33766, sample SAMN09781740) | gut metagenome | biome: gut microbiome | host: Homo sapiens | place: Madagascar | study: EMG produced TPA metagenomics assembly of the PRJNA485056 data...
AGGCTGATTTTTCGGTGCTTTGAGCGGGTTCGGATACCATAACTCGTGCCTAGGCATTAGGGAATCGAACCCCATATGCCTAAAAAGGCTGATTATCTGATTTTTGATACTACAGGGATTGAGCCTTATGTTACCGAAAACAATCCCAGATTCTTAAGCACCAAGCTTAAAGAGGCTAAAAAACCTTCTAAAGCCTATCCTGAATACAACCCCTACACAGGAGTGTATTCTATGCTTCCCGAAACAGCCAATGCTAATCCTTCCGCTCGACAACAATACATCAACGGACGCTATTGCTATGCTCACAAGGTTGGCATAATGACTAACGGTATTGGTATTATTCGTGATATTGCCTTCTTTGATGATGACTTCAGAAAATCACATCCTGATGTTGTATCAAAGAAAAGTAACAATCCTGATTTAGACAAGGAAATCAGTGATTCTCATTCTTTAAAACCTGTATTGTCAGACTTTTTCAAAAAGCACCCAAAGCTTTCTTACTCAACCTTTTTAGGTGATGCTGCCTTTGATTCTTACGATAATTACACAATGCTGAAAAACGATTTTTCATTCAAACGTGTTTGCATACCCTTGAACAACCGTAATTCAAAAAACGCTGATGCGTCTTTTGATGAACACGGAACACCTGTCTGTCCGCTTGACAAAACACCGTTTTCTTTTCTCGGGAAAAGCGGCGGCAAGAACCGTTCATTACGTTTTAAATGGGTTTGCTCCAAATCAATCCCTTGCGGTTCCACACGCATTTGCACCTGTGAAACTCCTTGCACAGCATCCTCTTACGGAAAATGCACTTATACATATCCCGACAAGAATTTCAGAATGTATCCGGGGATTCCACGAAATACGGAACACTGGGATAACCTTTACAAGCATAGAGTATATATCGAAAGAACAATATTTCTTCTAAAGGGTTGTTTCGGTCTTGATTCTTTGAGAACACACAACACACTTACTGTCAAAGCTGATGTATACCTTGCTGCAATAACTCAATGAATTGGCGTTATTCTCGCCAAATCACTTCACGAACTAAAGCTCTTTAAGAGCGTACGTAAGCTCATTAAAAAGGTTTCGTAGCTTTCTTTTTTCAATAAACCTCTGCTTGGCAGTTTTAGAACACCGTCTTTTTCTGATGCCTTGCTTCTGTTTGTTTTTATGCATCATCCCTTTTTCTCGGCTGATTGCTTTTGTCAATCTGTTGTTGCACTACTTTTACAATCACCTATTTATATAATGCGAATATTATGTTCATTTAATATTCCTACCGCTACATATCCCTTATTCTATAAATATTACCCTTACAACAGCAGCCAAAATCGACAAAATATACTATTTTTTTACAAAAATAAAAAGGCCGCAACAATTGTTGCGATCCTTGATTAATATATTGGCCGGTAAAACAATTTTTCAGTTTATCGAGCATATTTTGACACGTCGTTATAGTCATTTGTATATAAATTACTGTATCCTATTATTTGTTAAATGTCAAGTATTTTTATCATTTAGCACAGAAAATAAAAGATGCGCTTGTCCGAAACCCGAACACCATATGACGTTCGGGTTTCTAATGTCTGCGGCATCGCTTTCGGTATTGCAAGGGCGATATGCCGCATTTTTTCTTAAACGTGGCCGAAAAATAGTTAGCGTCCGAAAAGCCCAGCGCATGTGCAATCGAGGTGACATCCAGCGCTGTGTTTTCAAGCAGATTTTTGGCTTCTGAAATTCTTAAATCGCAAATATAGGCACGAATGCTTTTACCCCTGTTCTTTTTAAAAATATGGCTGATGGTAGAACGGCTGTAATGAAAATGCCGACTGATGTCCGCAACGGTAATCGATTCGGTATGATTTTCGTTTAAATAATACAGCACCTCCGCATACAGTGTATCGTGCTGCGGCGTATCGGGGCAAGCCGCATAGGCCAGCTCCAGCATATGAAGCAGCGGACGAATCAGCGTATTGATTTTTTGTATATCGGGGATGTTTTGCGTTATATATTGCGTATAAACGGCCTTTGTGCTTTTATAATCCATCGCCGTATTCCGACAGTACGAACGAAGCGCCGCATCGCCTTTTGGGGCATCAGCACAATAGCCGCTGACATAAATGACCGCCATTTTTTCCTCACCGTGATATACGGGGTAGGCATATTCCCACACTCCGGCCGGGCACATGCAAAAGCAGGGTTCTTTTTTTTGCTTTGCAAAAACCGATTCGTGATGCTGAATGCAGCGCTCCCACCGCGCCTGCTCGGTTTTAATATAAATGCAATACGGGTTGGCATGCATGTCGTAATGCATTAAATTGTTGTTCACAACCGCCTCCTGCCGCGAGGGCTGCAGCGAGATAAAAAAGCCTGCTTCGCTTTGCAGATATTTCACATAACAATCAATATCCGTCACCAGCATAACGGGCACCTCCATATTTGCACATTTTCTAAGAAATTAGGCCATTTTCACTATAAAAATAAAGAAAATTCATGCTATAATTATACTATAAGTCAAGACGGCTGTCAACACAATTTGTCTGCCGGCAGAGCTTACAAAACAAAAACGAAGGTGATACCATGTATATCGAACATAACAAAATTCCGACAATTGCCGATGTGGATGTGCTTGTTTGCGGCGGCGGTCCGGCCGGAGTCGGCGCCGCGCTTTGTGCCGCACGGGAGGGCGTTTCCGTTATGATCATTGAAATGCAAGACTGCCTGGGCGGCACGGCAACGGCCGGTATGATGTCGCACTGGGTGGGACGCTCCTCCTCTAAAATTATGCAGGAGATTTTTGAAAATACCTACCAAAAAGCCCGCGATCTGGGATGGACGGAAGAAAACGGCGCGGACAGGCACTACATATATCACGATTTTCAAAAAATTGTGCTGGATGAAATGATGCAAAGAGCCGGTGTAAAGGTGCTGTTTTACACAAAAATGTGCAAAGCCGTGGTCGAAAACGGCAAAATTTGCGGTGTGATTGCGGAAAACAAAAGCGGCAGAGGCTTAATTCGAGCCAAGTGCGTGGTCGATGCAACAGGTGACGGTGATGTTGCGGCCTCGGCCGGTGTGCCGTATACAAAGGGGCGCGAGACGGACGGAAAAATGCAGCCGTGCAGCATTATGTTTAAAATTGGCGGCGTAGATTATGAAAAGGCCGTTTTTCCTTGCTCGTTTGAAACCACCGTTCAAACCGAAAAGGGCGAATTGCAGGCGCTTGCCAAACAGCTGCTGCCCTTTCCGGCCGGGCATGTTTTGCTATATCGGCAGCCTACTCCGGGGACGGTTTGCTGTAACATGACAAATACCATCGGCGTGGACGGAACTGATGCCGAAAGCGTCTCCGACGCTTTGCGAAGCTGCCGTTCGCAAATTGTACCCATTGTAAGGTTTTTGCGGTCGTACGTCCCCGGCTATGAAAACTGCTGGCTGATGAGCACCGCTTCTCTGCTCGGCATACGTGAAACGCGGCATTTTGAAGGGAGAGAGAGCCTTTCGGCGCAGGATATTGTCAGTGCAAAGCAATATGATAACTGGGTTGTGAAACGAGCGCATTTTAATTTTGACGTGCATAACCTGACGGGGCCGAGCCTGGATGCCACAGGCGTGCAGCACGGCTGGACGCAAGCGGAGGACTATACCATTCCGTACGGCTGCCTGCTGCCGAAGCAGGTGGAGGGTCTTTTGCTTTCGGGACGCAACATCAGCGGTTCGCACCTGGCACATTCAAACTTCAGAGTGATGCCCGTGTGTATTGCCGTGGGCGAGGCAGCCGGTGCGGCGGCGGCTTTGGCTGTCAAACAAAACCGAAATTTGTCAGACGTTTCCGTATCGGATATACAAAATATTGTAGGAGAGTAGGTGCATAGTATGATACAAATTCATGCGGATTTTATCGGCGGTAACATACAGTTGCTGCGCCGGGACGGAAACACGGTGTATGTGGAGCGTGATTTGCGTGATTCTGCCCTAAACTGGTTTTACTGGGCGTTTTGCGTTGAGGGTGCACAGGGGCAAACGCTGACCTTTCGGTTTGAGCAAACGCGCCGTTTGGGATATTGGGGTCCTGCCTTCAGTCACGATTTAAAGGCCTGGCGCTGGATGAACGAAAAGGAGGGCGATGGCTGTCGCTTTACGCTTTCTAAGGAGGGTGACAGCTTTACCTATACCTTTGCGGAGGATGAAAGTGTTGTGTATTTTGCACATCACATGCTGTATCACCCGTCACGCTTTAAAGCATATATCCAAAGCCACGGCCTGCAGGCCGAAGCCCTGTGTCAAAGCCGCAAAGGCCGAACCGTACCCATGGTGCGCTTTGGCAAGGGCGAGAAAAAAATCATGCTGACGGCGCGCCACCACGCCTGCGAATCGACGGGAAACTATGTGTTGGAGGGCGTGCTCCGTCAGCTGCTGCAAACACCTGTACAGGGGTTTGAGTTTGTGTGTATCCCGTTTGTGGACTATGACGGCGTTATAGACGGCGACCAAGGCAAATCGCGCATACCGCATGATCACGCCAGAGATTACACGGGGGAATCCCTTTACCCCGAGACAGCGGCCATCCGGAGGTATATTGCAGAACACAAGGTCTTGTTCGGCTTCGATTTTCATTCGCCGTGGCACATTGGCGAAGAAAACGACAAATGCTTTATGGTGAAAAAAAGCATTGATAAGCTTGCGGCACTCAACGACTTTGGCCGCATTTTAGAGCAGTGCATGACGAAGGACGCATTTCAATATCGGCACGAAAACGACATTGAGCCGAATACGCTGTGGAACGAGGTCGGTACGCCGACCTTTGCAACATCCATTTTAACCAAGACCGATTCTGAGATTGCCTTTACGCTCGAAACCGCGTATTACGGGGAGGAGGGCAACGTGTTCTCTCAGGCATGCGCCGTTGAAACGGGGCGCTGCTTTGCCAAGGCGATTGATTGCTATATACGGACACATTTGAAACAATAACAAGCGGAAAGGATGAAGAAAATGAGGACAATACATCATAAAGCGGATTTATGCGTCATCGGCGGCGGCATTGCCGGGCTGTGTACAGCGGTCAGCGCGGCACGACACGGCATATCGGTTGTGCTGATGCAGGATCGCCCCGTGTTGGGCGGCAATGCATCAAGTGAAATCCGCATGTGGGTTTGCGGCGCAGACGGCAGGGATGTACGTGAAACGGGCATTGTAGAAGAACTGATGCTGGAAAATTACTATCGCAACCAAAGCCTGAGCTACAGCATATGGGACAGTGTTTTATACGAAAAAGCGCGGTTTGAACCGAACATAACCCTGCTATGTAATTGCAGCTGCAACAAGGCCGAAATAAGCGACGGGCACATACAAAGCGTGACGGGCTGGCAGCTGACGACAGAAACCTTTCATGTGGCAGAGGCAAGCTATTTTGCCGACTGCTCCGGCGATTCTGTTTTGGCACCGCTGACGGGCGCACATTATATGCGCGGCCGCGAAGCGAAGGCGCAGTTTGGCGAAAGCATTGCACCCGAAACGGCCGATGATAAAACCATGGGTATGAGCTGCCTGTTTCAAATCCGCGAAACCGACAGCGTGCAAACCTATATTCCCCCGGCCTGGGCATACAGCTATCCCGATGATGCGTCACTGCCGTATCGCGACCACGATTTTGATTTATCCAATAATTTTTGGTGGATTGAGCTGGGCGGCATGGCCGACAGCATACACGATACCGAGTCGTTAAAGGATGAGCTTTTAAAAATTGCCTTCGGCGTGTGGGATCACATAAAAAACAAGGGCGACCACGGCTATGAAAACTGGGCGCTCGATTGGGTGGGATTTTTGCCCGGCAAGCGCGAAAGCAGGCGGTATGTGGGTAAGCACATCATCACACAGGGCGACGTAGAAAGCGAGGGACGCTTCCCCGATGTGGTAGCCTACGGCGGCTGGACAATGGACGACCACTTTCCCGAAGGGTTTTATTACCAAAAGGGCTGCTCCACCATCTGGCACCCGGCGCCCTCACCGTGGGGGATTCCCTGGCGCAGCCTGATTTCGGAGAATATTGACAATTTGTGCTTTGCCGGGCGCAACATCAGTACAACGCACGTGGCGCTCAGCTCTTCACGCGTGATGGCGACCTGCGGCGTGATGGGGCAGGCTCTCGGCACGGGTGTTGCACAGGCGGTGCAAAGCGGCACATCGCTTGCATTGGTGGATATAGATACCCTGCAGCAAACCCTTATGTATGATGATTGTTTTTTACCATTTCAAACAAGAAGGGTTTCGCCGCTCACAGCCAAGGCTCGTGTAAACAGTGAACGGATTCGTAACGGCATAGAGCGCGGCGATGCCAACTGCTTTTGCGGCAACCGCATCACCCTTTCGTTTGACGCACCCGAAGAAATACGCGAAATCAGACTGGTGTTCGACAGCGATTTAAACCGTCCCTATGACAACATGCCTTGCAATTATCCGCTGCATCAGCCGGAATATAAGCTGCCGCAAACGCTTGTAAAGGCCTATCGGATTTATGCAGACGGCAAGCTGATTGCCGAGGAAACCAATAATTATCAGCGCCTGAGAAAGCATGCCGTTTCGGTGTGCGCAAAGGAGGTTGAAATCTGTATTGTAAAGACCCATGGTGCAGAAAAAGGCCGCATATTTGCGGTGGATTTGGCGGGGCAGATGCAGTGATACACATATTTATGTATTCTTCGGGCGGAACAAAGCCCCGCCCCTACGCAATGTAAATATACACATTTATATACCGTTGTTATTTGTAACGTCAATCAAACACTCGCAACAAAGAACAATCCTACACAAAATAAGGGGTACGGCAAAACGAAATCATTTTGCCGCACCCCATTTACCTCTTGATACACCTTATTTCCCGTTCTCAAAAAAACTCGGCACCTTAATCTGCACCCACGTATCGCCCTTATAGGTACGCTGTGTCATTTCCCTGAGCTTTAACGGGTTGCCGAGCAAGTCCGTCAGAGTAATGCGCGCCCGCCCTTCCAGCTCTATCTCCACACGCGGATAAAACAACATACGGCTGCCTGTTTCCGTCACCTGAAAGGCCGGGTGCTGCTCGGTGTGTATCACACTTTGCTCCGCTTTTGTAATTTTAAGACCCCAGCCCGTGCGGTCGGGAAAAATCAGTTTAAGCCATGTGCCGGCAGGCACGGCGGCATCATCGAGATTCCCTTTAATTTTCAAGAGATTTTGCGAGTTGTCCGACAGGCTGCCCTGCGCATCATATACCCTGTATTTTCTGTCTGCAACCCCTGTTTGCGAAAACCCGTTTCCTTCTGCCGAGCCTTCACCGTACAGATAGCACCAAACAACCTCTTTTGTCTGCTTGTTGCGCCGCACCACAACGACATTGCCCGAAACGGTCAGATCTGCCGCCTGCCGTTTTTGTGTATCGTCACTGATGTAAATGACATCCTCACAGTCACCCAAATCCACAACGGCCGCAAGGGTCATGGGGTCGTTCGGCTCGCTCTCCTGCCAGGTAACGCCCTTTACCAGCTCGGTCTGTTCTTTTTTGCTCGTTTCATACACTGCGGCATAACACGTGGTTTGATTTTGCGTCACCTTGGTGCGCCGATAAAAATGCCGGCCGGGGTAGTTATCCTCATTTTCCTTATGTCCTTGCGCTTCGCGGTAGGCCGGATATTCCGAAAAATACAGCTCGCTGCCCGGAACGCCGTTCATATAAACATGAACAGCCGTACCGCTTTCCTCACCCGTCCAGCTGAAATCAAACGCTTTGTCGCCGTCTGCTGTTTGCGGTTTGCGCATATACTCCCGACCGTTTTGATACCCGGCTTTGTCGTTTGCCAAAAGGTCGGCCACCGTGCCGGCGTGCTCGGTCAGCGATATATCGGTTTCAAACGCCATGCGTTCATCCTCACCGGAGATTAAATAATTTTCGTGCGCATCACCGCCCTTTAAGCGCTGCAAATCCAGCGTGTAAGAACGGTTGCCCTCGGTTTCAACCATCAAAAGCAGTCTGCGTTTTTGCTCTGTCTTGTTTTCCGCCGTATCCGGCCCCAAAACAGAGGCTTCTATCAGCTGCACTTTTTTATCATGATGCTCGCCCGAATCATATGCCAAAAGCGAAGGCCGCGCAAACATACTCCGCTCGCCCCAATAGCTTTCACCCTGACTCCAGATAAACCCGGCATTGTGGAAGGAGGGATCATCCCGAAGATCATTTTGAATCATCGAGGTCGGATTGACATACCCAATCTCCGGCAAAACCTCCATGCCGCTGCCCCACAAAATAATCGGCAGATTGGCATAATGGTAATGGTGTCTGCCCGAATAGGGGGAGCCGTCCGTCGCAGGGTAAAAGGCCAGATGCACCTGCTGCGCATCCTGCGTGTCGCCGTGCGTTAAGGCAAAATGACCGAAATGGTACAGCTCTATGTTAGACAGGAATTTTTCCTGAAGCTCCAGGTTTGGATCCTTGTTCAGCTGGGGGTAGGTATCCTGCATGGGGATATCCTTTCCGTTCGGAAACTTAAGCCGCCTATTAAGCTCTGCGGCCTTTTCTGCCAGGGGAAAAGCCTCGTAGCCGCTGTTATAATGAAACTGTATACCCAGCTTCTCATCGGTATAGCCCAAGGGGTCGGCATAATACTTAAACTGCGGCAAGCCCTCCGTATGCATGCCGATTGTGTCGGATAGGTAGCTTTTTGTACCCTCTTGCCACATGCCGTCGGCATGAAGCTCATAGCCCGAAAACAGCAAATCTTCAAATTCATACAAAAGGTCGTGCAAAAGGTCGGGGTCGTTTAAAATCATGGCCGTAAAATAGGCCGGCATGGCAAGCGGGCCGTTTGTGTTTTGCACATATTTGCCGCCGAAAACCGCAATGGCATCTTGAAGGCTGGCACGGAACCAACCCTCCACCTCGGCGCGCACATCCGCGCCCAGTTCGGCCGAAAGCGTGTTCCACTGGTCGGAATAATACAAAATGTCATATGCGCCCGCGCAAGCCCTCGGCACAACATACAACTGGCCGAACAGCAATTGCAGATGCGTGGCGTACCGGGTCGAAATCTCCTTCGGCACGTTTTGATACCAAAGCGCCTGCTCATACATGCTTAAAATGGCGCGCCGCGCATAAAAATCGTCACCCGTCTTAATATAACAGGCGGCAAACCGCAGTACATCGGAGCGCAGCGATGAAGTCGGCGTATCCAAAAACTTTTGCAGCGCGGCGGTTGTTTTCACGCTTTGCACAAAGTCCGCTTCGGCCTGCGTATAGCCGCCGCCCAGCTGCTCCTGTAATTCTGTCAGCGTATATTTTCGCAAAAAGTCGCGGTCGGAATACTCATGCATTTCAATAAAACGCCGCTTATAGGGGTGCTGCACATCGGCCGAGCTGTAGGTATAAAACGACTGTACCAGCTCGTCCAGCAGCGCCGCATCCTCCGTTTCGTCAAAAATCGACTCGCGGCTGATGACGATAAGTCCGCGATCATCCCAAAACACATGGTAAGAAAGCGCCTGTGCCAGCGCACGGAAGGGGATGTACAGCCGATTGCGGATAATCTGCGGTGCGGCATCCAGCGCCACACTTTGACCGTTTATCTTCATTTCGGCCTTTTCGGGTTCAAACACAAGCTTTTTCCCTTCGGCCGCAATGTGCGCCGCGCGCTCCTCCTCCTTCCATTCCACCTCTGCGCCGAAGCTTTGTGTAACAAAGCGGACGGGCAAAAAGGCTCTGTCCTGCACAATTTCGGGGGTTAAGCCCAAATTTTCCGGTAAGATTTCATTTTCGTCCCCATTGGCAAAGGCATTTAAGCCGCCCTGCCCGTCAATGCGATCCACCTTGCCGAACACATAGGCATTGGGGCTTTTCACAAACAAAACAAGCGCGTTTTCAATTTTTTTGGCAAGAGGCCTGCCGATTTTTTTGGCATCCTCCACCGTCCGCAGCTCTAAATGATATTGAATGTTACTCGTTTCCTTCTCTCCTTCGGCCGCCGCAAAGCAGCCGAAGGAAGAAAGGGCAAGCACACCCGTCAGTACCAGTGAAATTATTTTTTTCATTCTCATCCCACCTGCTTCAGCATTAAATACAAAACCTTGGCGGCCTGTGCGCGTGACATATAAAAGAGCGGTGCAAAGGTGTTATCCTCCAGCCCGTTAACAATGCCCAGCGCCTTCATTTGGCCGACAGCCTCACGTGCATAGGGTGCAATGGCCGATGCATCGGCAAAAGCCTCTGCCCCGTCCGCTGTTGCCGAAATGCCCTTTGCGCTTAAAACACGCTGTAAAATCACACACATATCCTGACGCGTCACAGCGGCGCCCACGCCAAACAGTTCTTCTGTTATGCCGCCGATAATGCCGTGTTTTTGCGCCGCCGCAATATAGGGCGCATACCAGGCGTCGGGGCGGACATCTGAAAATTCGGTTGTTGCCGAATCGGCCGAAAGCTGCATGGCTTCTGCAATCATTTTTACAAACTGCTCACGCGTCACGGCTTCGTTCGGTAAAAAGTGCTTTTCATCCACACCGGAGAGGATGCCGCGGTCTGCCAAGGCTTCAATATAGTCCTTTGCCCAGGCCGCCTCGGCCAAATCCGCAAAGCGGCTTGCCGGCTCTGTATTTTGATTCGGTATTTTCGTTTCATCCACAATCACATTTTTAATGCCCTTCACGCTGCCGGAGGATGAAAAGCCGCCGCTGCTGCCGCTGCTCGTG
>ERZ1035032.2257-NODE-2257-length-10712-cov-9.569297_pt1 | contig 10712 bp, 10 predicted proteins | sample MGYA00520693_ERZ1035032 | MGnify/ENA primary metagenome ERZ1035032 (study PRJEB33766, sample SAMN09781740) | gut metagenome | biome: gut microbiome | host: Homo sapiens | place: Madagascar | study: EMG produced TPA metagenomics assembly of the PRJNA485056 data...
TATCCTGCACCATGGCCTGCGGCAGGCAGTCGATCTCGTTTTCGGGGGCCAGATCACCGCCGACCAGCTGGCCGATGGGGGTAACGGCGTCGTCCTTGGCGCGCTGGTCGTACTCCGCCAGCAGAGCGGTCAGCTCGGGGTCGGGAGCGTAGTCCTTGATGGTCAGGTTCTCAGAGGTACGGTCCTTCACCTTCCACTTGCCGTTCAGGCCGCGCTCCAGATAGACATGGATGTCGGAGACAGTGGCACCGGCATTCTTGTTCTCGACCACCAGCACGCCGTTGATCATCTTGTTGGGGATGCTCTTGTGGCCGTGAGCGGCGACGATGACGTCGAACTCAGGGCAGGCATTTGCCAGGTCGGTGACGCCGGAGCCATAGACGCCGTACTCATTGTCAACATCCATATGCATAACGCCGATGATGACATCCACATCGTTCTTGATCTTATCAATGATCTTGCGGCTCTCGTCCACCGGGTTGGTGACAGTCCAGCCCTCGAGGTTCTTGGCGTCCCAGCGGGTGATGTTGGGAGTGACCATACCGATGACGCCGATCTTGACGCCGCCCTTTTTGATGATGGTGTAGCCGTCAGCCAGAGGCTTGCCTTCGGGGCTGTAGACGTTGCCGGTCAGCACCTTGGCCTTCTGCTGGGAGAGCACCTTTTCCAGCGTGGCCATGCCATAGTTGTACTCATGGTTACCGGTGACGTAGACATCGTAGCCGATGGCGTTCTGAGCAGCGATCATGGGGTGGACATCGTCGTTCAGGAACAGCTCAGCGGAGTTTGCCTGAATGGTGTCGCCTGCATCCACGACCAGCGTGGTCTTGGTGCGGTTCTCCTTGATGGCAGTTGCCTGCTGGGCCACGCTGCCGGAGGCGTCAGCCTTGTTGGCAGCGTAATCCCAGGGGTCAAACTTACCGTGGGTATCGCTGGTGGCAAGGATCTGCAGGTCCATGCTCCACAGGTCTTTGATGCCGGCAGCGGAAGCAGCCGGGACCAGACCGCTCATTGCGGCGGCGGTAGCCGATGCACCGGCCACGCGCAGGAAATTACGGCGGGAAATCTTATTCTGTTCCATAATAATTCCTCTCTTTTTTGCTTGGTATACACTCCGAAGCATTTGTAGCTCTAGTATAAGGCTTGCCGACATTGTTTTACAATGTACAAGTAGGAGAAAAATTTCTTCCGGAATTGGACATATTCTCCAAATTTCCGATAAGAACGACTTTTCTTTCGAAATTATTCTTTTAGATTCGCTTTTCATCGTAAACCATCTTCATACAAAAGATGTGTAAATTTATAGTGTGCCTCATACAAAAAAAAGACCCTCCCCTGCACGGCTTCTGCCATGCGGGAGAGAGTCTTATCATTCAGCTTTTACAGCTCGATCTTGCCGAAGCTCAGATCAGCGAAGTCATCCACACGCTCGGTGCGCTTGGGTGCCACAGGGGCAGCATTCTCGGCATCGCGCGGGGTGTAGGTGCGCTCAGGCACATTGGAGCGGTAACCGCCCCGGCCGCCATTGCCATTGCGCGGGCCGCGGCCATTCCGTTCACCACGACGCTCGCCGCCGCGATGATAGCCGCCGCTGCGGCCATTGCCGTTGCGGTCACGGCCGCCGCGGGGTCCGCGGGGACGTGCATTTGCGCTCTCAGCCACAGCGTTGGGGTCGGTGGAGTAGATGACCACACGGCGGTCACGGCCCTCGCCCTTGCTCTCGCTGCGGACGCCCTCCATCTTGCCGATGGCAGAGTGGATGATGCGGCGCTCGTAGGGGTTCATGGGCTCCATGGCAAAGCTGCGGCCGGTGCGGCGCACCTTGGCACCGATGCGCTGTGCCAGTGCGGTTAGGTCGCTCTCGCGCTTGTCGCGGTAGCCGGCCACGTCGAGGCCCAGCTTGATGTAGTCGCCCTCGAGGCGGTTTGCCACGAGGCTTGCCAGATAGGACAGGCTCTCCATCGTCTCGCCGCGGCGGCCGATGAGGGCACCCATCTTCTCGCCATCCAGACGGATGATGGTAGCCTCACCCTTCTGCACAGCGCTGAACTTGACGTCCTGCACGCCCATCTTCTCGATGACTTCCTGCAGGTAGTCCACAGCGGCCTTGACCTTGGCGTTCTCCTCGATGTTGATGGGGACTTCCACCTCTTCGCCCTCGACGGCGGGAGCAGCCTGCTCTTCGGCAGGGGCAGCTTCCTCAGCGGGAGCGGCAGGCTCTTCCACAGCAGCGGGAGCTTCAGGGGCAGTCTCTTCGACGACAGGCTCAGCCGCCACAGGAGCAGCCTTCTCCACCACAACGGGAGTGGGCTCCTCAACGGGGGCAGCAGGCTCGTCCGGAAGCTCGACGCTGACGCGGACCTTGGCGGGGGTGAGCTTTAGGCCCAGAAAACCGGTCTTCTGGGGCATTTCCAGCACTTCGTAGCTGACGTTGATGTCGTCCTTTTCCACGCCCAGCAGAGCACAGGCGTTGGTGCGTGCTTCATCGACCGTCTTGCCGGTCGCTTCCTGCGTACGGATCATAACCGTCAATCCTCCTTTTTGTTCTGCAGCTCGCTCAGCGGGACAGTGCGCTCGTCCTTGTAGCGCTCAGCATCCTGCTGGCGGGCATACTCGAGGCGGCGCTTGTTCATCTCGCTGGCGGAGATGTTCTTTTCCACGACCTCACCGGTCTTCTCGTCCTTGACCTTGATGGTGGTGCTCTTCACGCCACGCTTCTCTTCCTTCCTGCGGGAAGCGATCTCGGCCTTGACCTGCTCCTTCATCTTCTCGGGGTCATAGATCTTGCGCATGACCTGGGTCTGGACGGTCATCACGATGTTGGAAATGACGTAGTACAGAGAGAATGCGCAGGGAACGGTAAAGCAGAAGAAGACGTACATCAGAGGCATCATATACATGGTCAGCTTCATGCTGCCCTGCATCTCCTGGCCGGAGGCCTTCATGCTGATGTGGGTGGAGATGAACATGGTGACGACAGCCAGGATGGGGAAGATCAGCAGGGGCAGGTTGTCTGCTGCCAGGCTGTACTGCGGCACACGAGTCAGGTCGATGCCGAAGAAGTCCATGTGCTGGCCAAACTCAGTGATGGTGTTCAGCTGGTCTGCGGTGAACACAGAGGTGACGGTGGACTCACCGGCCAGCACCTGTGCGATGATATTGGTGTCGCGGGTCACCTGAGTGAAGCTGATGCCCAGAGCGGTCATGGCATCGCCTGCGGCGGTGATGGCGTCGGCGCCGATGTGGAAGATGCGCTGCAGCGGGCGGTACACGACCTCAATGACACCGAACATGACGAGGAAGTTGACCAGCATGGGCATACAGCCGGCGGTGGGCTTATAGCCGTACTCCTGCTGGAGCTTGAGCAGCTCTTCCTGCTGCTTTTCGGGCTTGTCCTTGTACTTTTTCTGGATGTCGGCGATCATCGGCTGGAAAGCGGACATCTTGGCCATGCTCTTCTGCTGGTTGAGCTGCAGAGGGATGCTGAGCAGGCGGATGACGATGGTGAAGATGATGATGTCCCAGCCGTAGTTCGGGATGAGGTTGTAGATCCACTCCATCACATAGCCGAGAGGTACACCGAGGATGTACAAAATATTCATGTCTCTGTCCATTCTGCCCCGCCTGTGGTGCGGGACGGTTATTTTTATCGTAGGACACGCCGCCCACAGTTCAGCACGTCACAAGAAGCATTATAATAGCATTTCCTCTCAGCCTCTCCTGATAGGAGAGGTGTCACGCCGCAGGCGTGACGGAGAGGTTTTTCCCTCTTTTGTGTTCTTCCAAAGAGCATTGATAAAGAGGTCTTCCCCGCTTCAGCGCTCTTCCAAAGAGCATTGACGAAGAAATTTTCCACTTATTTTTTGTGTCTGGTGGAAAACAGAGCCGAGGCCGAGAGATTCCGGGCCGGATTTTTCCAGCGGCCCTTTTCCGGTACGGGGTCGTAGCCCCAGCGGCCCAGCGGATTGCACCGGGCGATGCGCCACGCCGTCAGCAGCAGCCCTTTGACGCAGCCGTGGGTGCGGATGGCCTCGATGCCGTACTGGCTGCAGGAGGGCGAAAAGCGGCAGTTCCGCCCCAGCCCCGGGCTGATGAACTTCTGGTAGAGCCGGATGAGCCCGCAGAGGGCTTTCTGAAAGATGCTCACGCCTCGGGCTTCCGGACCGGCGGCAGGGTGGCTGGGGGCTTTGCGCCCGGCTGTTTTGCCTTATCCGGCAGGCCGGCCTGGGCAAAGAGCTTTGCCACGATGGCGCTGAGCTGCCAACTCTTGAGCCGGGGGGTCATGCCCCGGGCCACGAAAACGAGGTCGTAGCCGCCGATGTTGTAGTCGAGATGTTCGTCGATGGCGGCCTTCATAACGCGGCGGGCGCGGTTGCGCTGCACGGCGTGGCCGATCTTTTTGGTGGCCGTCAGGCCCACCCGGGTGCGCTTGCTCCGCGTTTTGAGCACGTAGAGCACCAGCGCCTGGTTGACATAGGACTTGCCGCGGGCATACACGCGGCCAAACTCGCCGTTGCGGCGGATGGGACGATAGCGCATCCTGTGCGCCTCCCTTCAGGTGATGTGGGAGCACCGCCCGGAAAAAAGCAATGCTCAGTGTTCAGTATAGCAAAAAAACGCCGACATGAAAAGCTCATCCGGGCGTTTTCTCTGCCAAATCTTTGACAGTTTTTTTAGGCAATGCGACTATTCACCGCAGCTTTCCGGCCTTTTTCCCGAATGCCGGGTAAAAAAATAAGACCGCCAATCCAATATCAGCGGCCTTTTTGCGCATATTCCATTCTGCGCCGGACCTGATGCATACTGCTCAGGATCAGACGGTCAGGCTCTTGCGGCCCTTAGCACGGCGTGCGTTGATGACCTTGCGGCCGTTCTTGGTGCTCATGCGGGTCAGGAAGCCATGAACTTCCTTGCGCTGACGCTTCTTGGGCTGAAAAGTTCTCTTCATGGTTGTATCCTCCGTAAAAACTCGTCCCCGGTGATGGGGTCTATTCTGGTCCCAAAATGGGGACAGGCTTGCAATTCAACAGTATATCGCACACTATGGCCTTCTGTCAAGCATTTTTTTCGCTTTCCTTCAAACTTTTTTTAAAAACCTCTGTGGAGAAACTTTCAACTTTTTCACCCATTTCCCGTGGAAAACTTTTTATCCACAATATCTTGTGGCTTTTCTCCGCCTTGGACACAAGGCCGTTTCCCAGACGCAGGTATGTCTTTTTTATGTATTATAAATTACCTTATATAATATAGACGCAGGGGGATTTTTGTGGTATACTAACCTGGTATCAGCAGCATTGTTGAAAACTTCAATGGAGTGGATGTACTATGGATTCTTTCAAGGACGTTTTAGAGGCTGCCCAGAGCTACTGCAAGGCGCAGATGGCGGAGCCGACGTATAATCTCTATATCGACGGGTTGGAGCCTATCAGCTTTGAGGACTCCAGCCATATCACCCTCTCGGTGCGCAACGACTTCATCTGCAAGATCGTAACGGACCGTTATCTCGGCCTGCTCAAAGAGGCCTTCAAAACAGTGCTGGGCTTTGACGTGGACATCACCCTCGTCGTCCCCAGCACGCCGCCCCACGAAGTGGTGCTGGCCCAGCAGTACGAGGCGAACCCCGCCTCCCCGCAGGGCAACTATGAATTCACCTTCGAGAACTTCATCAAAGGCCCGTCCAACCAGTTTGCGTTTGCTGCGGCGCAGGCTGTTGCGGCCAACCCCTCCGGTGCTTACAACCCGTTGTTCATCTACGGCGGCTCGGGCCTCGGCAAGACCCATCTGCTGACGGCCATCCAGACCGAGATCAAGCGCACCCACCCCGATTTCGTCATCATGTACGTTACCTGCGAGCAGTTCACCAACGAGCTGATCGCCGCCATCCGCGCCGGCAGCACCGAGGACTTCCGGATGAAGTACCGCGTGGCCGACCTGCTGCTGGTGGACGATATCCAGTTCATCGCCGGCAAGGAGTCCACCCAGGAGGAGTTTTTCCACACCTTCAACTCCCTGCACGATGCCCACAAGCAGATCGTCATCGCCTCCGACCGCCCCGCCAAGGAGATCAAGAGCCTGGAAGAGCGTCTGCGCACCCGCTTCGAGTGGGGCCTGACCGCCGACGTCCAGCCGCCGGATTTCGAGACCCGCGTGGCCATCGTCAAGCGCAAGGCGGAGCTTCTTCACCTCGACCTGCCCGAAGATGTGGCTGAATTCATCGCCAACCATCTGAAAAATAACATCCGCCAGCTGGAAGGCGCGGTCAAAAAGCTCAACGCCTACTATATGCTCGAGGGCATCCAGCCGGTCATCAGCGTGGCACAGAATGCCATCAAGGACATCCTCAACGAGACCCAGCCCGTGCCTGTCACCATCGAGAAGATCGTGGGCGAAGTATCCCGCACCTTCAACGTCTCCCCTGCCGACATCCGCGGTACTAAGCGGAACGCCAATGTGGCCTCCGCCCGCCGTGTGGCCATCTACATCCTGCGCGAGGTCACCGGCATGAGCATGGAGGAGATCGGCAGGGAGTTCTCGGGTCGTGACCATTCCACCATCGTCTACTCCCTCAAGACCATGGAGCGGGACATGAAGAATGACCAGCACCTGCGGGAGACGGTGAGCGACATCATCAAGAATGTGAAGGCTTAACGCACCAGAGCCGGTGTAAAAGTCATACTCATTCAGGGGTCAAGCCCCAAAATATGGGGAGAAAAAGGAACAAAAAGGGGAAAATAGACCTAGATATTGTGGTGAAAGGCCGAAACTTTCCACTCTTTCCACATGGTTTTCAACATTCAACTTCCGTTTTTCACAGCGGATGTGGAAAGAACCACCGCTCTCCCCGATTCAACATTCCATTCACAGTTCCTCAACATCTCCGTGGAAAACCAAATCCCCGCATCCCGGCAAGGGTTTGCAGAGTTTTCCACATCTTCCCCACCCCCTACTACGATTACTACAACAAGTTCAATAAAGAAAACAGGTTTTTGCATCGGATCCTATAAAGAACGACAGCAAAACTGACGCAAAAAAGGAGAGAAGAAGATTTGAACATCATCTGCGACAAAACTCTTCTGAGTGCAGCCATTGACGGCGTATCCAAAGCAGTCACTCTGCGCTCTACCATCCCGGTACTGGAAGGCATTTTACTGAAGGCAGAAGGCTTCCAGCTGACCCTTACTGGCTACGACCTTGAAATGGGCATCGTGACCACCATCGAAGCCAATGTCAAAGAACCCGGTGAGATCGTGCTGAATGCCAAGCTGCTCAGCAGCATGATCAGCCGGATGCCGGCAGGCCAGATCACGATCCAGTCTGCCGATAATGGCAAAACCACCATCCAGAGCGGCGTGGCGCAGTTCGAGATCCAGTCCATGTCGGCCACCGATTTCCCCGAGCTGCCCAACACCGGCGCCGAGGAGACCCTGACCATCAAGACCGGCGTGCTCCGCGATATGATCGACCGCACCCTCTACGCCGTCAGCCAGGATGAGAAAAAACCTGCGCATACCGGTGAACTTTTTGAGATAGAGCCGGATAAAATGACCATCGTTGCCCTGGACGGCTACCGTCTGGCCATCGTGGAGAGGCCCGTCACTGCAGTCAAGGACATCCGAATCATCGTCCCCAGCAAGACCATGACCGAAGTGTCTCATCTGCTGCCCAACGACGACGAAGAGCCGGTCCACATCTGTGCCAACCGCCGCTACGTCGTGTTCATGACCGCTGGCTACACCATCATGAGCCGCCTCATTGAGGGCGAGTTCCTCAACTATCACAATGTCATTCCGGCAGGCAGCCGCACCCGGGTGACCATCGACACCAAAGAGTTCATCGAGACCATCGAGCGCGCTTCTCTGATTATTACAGAGCGTTTAAAAAATCCCCTCCGCATCACTTTTACAGAGGGTAAAGTCGTCGTCCGCTGCCAGACCAATCTGGGCCGCGTCGTCGATGAGTTCAATGCCGAGTGCGAGGGCGACGAGGTGGAGATCGGCTTCAACAACCGCTACCTGTTGGACGCGCTGCGCAATGCCCGCACCGAGAAAGTGCGGATGGAGATCAGCGGCCCGCTGAGCCCGGTGAAAGTGCTGCCGGTGGAGGGCAATGACTTCCTGTATCTGGTCCTGCCCGTCCGCTTCAAAAACGACTGAGAGGCGTAATAAAATGCAAAAGATCCTCATCCATACCGAATTTATCAAGCTGGATGCCCTGCTGAAATATGCGGGCCTGTGCGAGACCGGCGGCGAAGCCAAGGAGCTCGTTCAGGGCGGGGCCGTGAAGGTCAACGGCGAAGTCTGCACCATGCGCGGCAAGAAGTGCCGCCCGGGCGATACCGTGGAGCTGGACGGACAGACCATCGAGATCGGGATGGGCGGCTGATGCGGCTGCTCTCTCTCGAAGTCGAAAATTACCGGAACATCGCCTCGGCCAGCCTGACGCCGGGCCGGGAGCTGACTGTCATCTGCGGCAACAACGGCCAGGGCAAGACGAACCTCCTGGAAGCCATCTGGTTGCTTACCGGCGGCAAGAGCTTCCGGGGCGGCAAGGACGCAGAGCTGGTGCGCCGGGGCGAACCCTTCGCCGTACTCAAAGCGTCCACCCTCCGCGCACAGCAGGAAGAGCAGGAAAAGGAAGAGCCGAACCGCGTCCGCCTGACGGTGGGTGCGCCGGACTCTCCCCGCCCGGGCCGGACAGTCTCGGTGAACGGGGGCGCAGTCAAGCGGGCAGCAAGCCTTGCAGGCAGCTTTCCGGCGGTGGTCTTCGATCCCGGACACCTGAGTCTCGTGAAGGGCGCGCCGGAAGGGCGGCGGAAATTTCTGGACGCTGCCCTCTGCCAGCTCTACCCCGGATACCTGACCCTTTATCGCCGCTATGTTCGGGCCTTGCAGCAGAAAAACGCGCTGCTTCGACGCTCTTCCAATGGTATTGAGCGGCCTTATGCCGAAAAGCGGGCCTTGTTAGAGGTGCTGAATGTGGAGCTTGCCCAGCAGGGCGAGGCCATCCAGCAGCGGCGCAGAGCCTATCTCGCCGCTCTCTCCCCGCTGGCCTGTGCCAACTATGAGGAGCTTTCCCGCGGGGCGGAAACACTGAGTCTGCGGTATGCGGCCCAGTTCGAGCCGGGCGGTCTGGCCCAGCTTCTACGGCAGAAAATGCCCGAAGAGCTGCGGGCCGGGCAGAGCCTCTGCGGCCCTCACCGGGAAGATCTGGACCTTCTTCTGGATGGTCAGCCTGCAAAAGTGTATGCGAGTCAGGGACAGCAGCGGAGCGTCGTGCTCAGCCTGAAAATGGCCGAAGCCGCCGCAGCTGCCTCCATCACGGGCGAACACCCGGTGATGCTGCTGGACGACGTACTCAGCGAGCTGGACGATGGCCGCAAGCAGTATCTGCTCACCCGGATGCGGGAAAAGCAGACCTTCGTGACCAGCTGCGACGACACCGCTTTCCTCAAAACGGACGGCGAGGTCTACCGGATGAACGGCGGCGTACTGACGAAAGTGTGATGCAATGTATGTACACCTTGGCCGCGATTATGTCCTGAACGACCGGGACATCATCGGCATCTTCAATCTGGAAACGACGACCATCTCACCCCGGGGACGGGAGTTTCTGAACTATGCCCAGAAGAATGGGGCGGTAGTGAGCCTGTCCGATGAGCTGCCCCAGAGCTATGTTCTGGCAGATTCGCCGGTGGATACGATCTATCTCTCGGAGCTGTCGCCGGCTGCACTCAAACGGCGCACGGAGACAACGGTCGCTGATCTGGACAGCAGGGTACTACAGCTTCCGAAATAGTGAGCTTTGCTTGTCCGGCGTGGGTCTGCCCGGTACGCCAGTGGCTCCCCTGTCAGGGGAGCTGGCAAAGCCGACAGGCTATGACTGAGAGGTTCAATTACCAACCAGCAATCTATCGCTTTTACAAATAGTAACGAAAAAACGAAACAAAACAAAAGGGAGAAAGGAAATGGCAGAGGAAATCATTACCAGTACCAACGCAGAAACTGCGACGGACCATGAATACAACGCCAGCGAGATCCAGGTCCTGAAAGGTCTGGAGGCTGTGCGTAAGCGCCCCGGTATGTATATCGGCTCCACCGGCGAGCGCGGCCTGCACCATCTGGTGTACGAGATCGTGGACAACGCCATCGACGAGGCTCTGGCCGGTTACTGTGACCACATCGAGGTCAAGATCCTGAAGGGCGACATCATTCAGGTCACGGACAATGGCCGCGGCATCCCCGTGGACATCCAGGCTGATACCGGTCTGCCTGCCGTCACCGTCGTCTATACCATCCTCCACGCCGGCGGCAAGTTCGGCGGCGAGAACTCCGGCTACAAGGTGGCCGGCGGCCTGCACGGCGTCGGCGCGTCCGTCGTCAACGCCTGCTCGGAGTGGCTGACCGTCAACGTCCGCCGCGACGGCCGCGAGTACGAGCAGACCTTCCGCCGCGGCGACCCGGACGGCCCGCTGAAGTGCATCGGCACCGTGGACCCCAGTGTCACCGGCACCCGCGTCACCTTCAAGCCCGACCCGGAGATGTTCAAGGACACCACCGTCTACAACTTCGAAACGCTGGAAAAGCGCCTGCGGGAAGAGAGCTTCCTGAACGCCGGTGTCAAGATCACCCTGACCGACGAGCGCGAACTCTACACCCCTGTCCTCGAGGACGGCAAGGAGGGCGAGCCCACCTACCGCACCGAGGTCATGTGCT
>ERZ1035032.2262-NODE-2262-length-10693-cov-4.480729_pt1 | contig 10693 bp, 14 predicted proteins | sample MGYA00520693_ERZ1035032 | MGnify/ENA primary metagenome ERZ1035032 (study PRJEB33766, sample SAMN09781740) | gut metagenome | biome: gut microbiome | host: Homo sapiens | place: Madagascar | study: EMG produced TPA metagenomics assembly of the PRJNA485056 data...
TCGACGTGGTGTGGATGAGCCAGTTCCTGGACTGCTTTTCCGAGGAACAGGTCGTCAGCATATTGTCCCGCGTCGCGAAAAGCATAAAAGCTGATACCCAGGTATTTATCATGGAAACATTGTGGGACAGGCAGAGGTTTGACACAGCCTCGTTCGACTTGGCGCAGACCAGCGTATATTTCACGGCGATGGCGAACGGAAACAGCAAGATGTTCTTCAGCGTGGACCTCGAAAACATGATTGGCAATGCCGGTCTGAAGATTGTGGAAATCATTGATAATCTGGGATATGGACATAGTCTTATCCGTTGCGTCCTGAAATGAAATGCTGGCGGGAAAGGTTTACATGTCGGCCGCGGCGATGATAACTTCGCTGGGTGAAGGCGTGCAGCGGAACATGGATGCAGTTCTGCGTGGCGAAAGTGGCGTGAAACTGTGCACGGATCCGCGCGTCACGCAATCTTCCGTGATGGCCGGGATAATTCCCGAGGCGGTCTATACGGCTCTCCGTGCAAAGTGCGGCGAAGGGTATACACGTGCGGAACTCCTTGCAGCTGAATGTGTCAAGAATGTTCTTGCTGACGCTCCGGACGGCAGGACGCTGATGATCATCGCTTCCGCCAAGGGCAATGTTTCCCTTCTGGAAGGCCGATGCGGGGAAGGACCTCGGGTTCCGGCAGATGACGATCCGCTGCTTTTCGGGCAGATGGCATCCAGAATCGGTGCGATGACTGACTTCCCGGCTGCGAATATCCGGGTCATTTCCAATGCCTGCATCTCCGGCGTCTCAGCCATCGTAATCGCCAGACGAATGATACTTTCGGGCGTTTGTGACAATGCTGTCGTAGTCGGGGTAGATACCCAGAACCGGTTCATTACCAGTGGTTTCGCTTCGTTCAAATCATTGAGCGACGAGGTCTGCAGGCCTTATGACGCATCGCGCTGCGGCCTGAATCTGGGCGAAGCATGCGGGGCAATCCTTCTGACAAGGAACCGCCTTTCCGGCAGTGACGTGGCGATTTCAGGTGGAGCGATAACCGATGATGCGAACCATATTTCAGGCCCGTCCAGAACCGGTGACGGATTGTATTTCGCAATGCGCCGGGCCATGGATGAGGCAGGGGTGCTTCAGCAGCAGTTGGATATGTTGCAGATGCACGGCACCGCCACGGCATACAATGATGAAATGGAATCGAAAGCAGCCTCGCTTGCCGGACTGCAAGATGTACCGGTACAGAGCCTCAAGCCGTATTTCGGCCATACGATGGGTGCATCGGGAGTCATTGAAACGATCATTGCCGCAGAGGAATTGAAAAGAGGTGTTTGTGCCGGAACGGCAGGCTTTTCCGAATTGGGTGTGCCAATGCCGTTGAACGTGTCCGCCGCGAACCGCGAATTGGGCGAAAACGTTGTCCGTCATTGTCTTAAAACGGCTTCGGGATTCGGCGGGACCAATGCGGCGGTGACCTTGGAATCGGGCGGCAGCGGTGACGGCGAAGTCGGAGGATTGGTGGATATTGATGTCCGTGAGTGCAGGGAGGTGGTAATCGGCGACGGCAGCGTGAATGTGGACGGCGAAGTTGTTTTTGCTGATGAAAATGCTGATTATCATACGTTTATCCGAGATGCGTTCAAGGCCGGGGGAGGGCAGAACATGAAGTTCTACAAGATGGATGATTTCTGCAAGCTGGCATATGTCGCTGCTGACAGGCTGCTGGAGGGCATTGACTTCGGCGAGGAAGAATGCGGGATGGTTTTGTCTGGCCGTTACGGCTGTCTCGATACGGATATGAAACATCAGCAGATTATTGATAGTGAGGGAGATGCTGGCGCAAGTCCTGCCGTTTTCGTATATACTCTGCCGAATGTGGCAGCAGGTGAAATATCCATCAGGCATCATGTCAAGGGAGAAAATACGTGGTTCTGGTCGGATGACAGGCAGATGCGCGACATCCGTCAATATGCCGGAATGATGATGGCTGCGCAGGACCTGAAATATTGTATAATAGGATATTTCGACAGCATTGCAGGCAAATATGAGGCTGTGTTCAAACTTATGGAGCGACAGAACTGACATCTTGCAGTTGCAGCGGATTATGGCTATTTTTGTGAGAATTAATTTGAAATTTATATGGACGAGCTGATAGAAAAACTGAAAGCGCAACTCATTGACGCGCTGAACCTTGAAGAAATTACGCCTGAAGACATTGACCCGGAGGCTCCGCTTTTCGGCGAAGATGGTCTGGGCTTGGATTCGATTGATGCTCTGGAGATTATACTCCTTCTGGATAAGGATTACGGCATCAAGTTGAAGAATCCTGCCGAAGGAAAGCAGGTGTTCTATTCGGTCAAGACAATGGCCGACTGCATCAGGGCTAACCAGAACAAATAATCTTGAGCCGGAATGTATACGTGAGCGGAGCCGGCGTGGTTTCGGCTGCCGGGAGCAATCTTGGGGAAACTGTCTCCAGTATGCTCCGGGGATATTCGCGTCTTGCCAAGCCGGAACGTATCAAAACACGTGTAGATTCCCCGGTAGGGGAGGTGCATCTGTCTGATACTGAACTTAAAACGGAACTGGGTATCAATCCGGATGAGATTGTAAGCAGGACAGTTCTTCTGGGCCTGAAGGCTGTCAAGGAGGCTGTCTCGGATGCTGTTTCCAGAGGTGCCAGGACAAATGACGGAACTGTCTTCATATCAGGTACTTCCGTAGGAGGAATGGACTTGAGCGAAGTGTTCTGGTCGGCGCATCGTCAGAATCTGGAGGAAGGAAATGCGGAACTCCTTAAAATGCATTCGCCCGGTGCCGTGACTTCTGCCATGGTGAAATTCCTTGTGAACCAGGATATTATAGATGAGCCGTCCCTGGTGTCGACCGTCAGTACAGCATGTTCTGCCGCCGGCAATGCCATAATGTTGGGAGCCAGAATGATACGCCATGGTATGGCTGACTGCGCCATCGTCGGCGGTGTGGACTCCTTGTGCCGTTTTACATTGAACGGATTCAATTCGCTCCGCATTCTGGATCCGGAAATCTGCCGTCCGTTCCGTGAAGACCGCGCGGGTCTCAATCTTGGTGAAGGTGCAGGTTATCTGGTACTTACGGCTGAATCTGATCGTCCTTACTGTAAGGTTTCGGGCTGGGGCAATGCCAATGAGGCGTACCATCAGACGGCCAGCACGCCGGAGGGAATAGGGCCTGGATTGGCAATGAAAGCCGCATTGGAACTTGCGGGACTGGAACCGAGTGAAATCGGCTTTGTGAATACCCATGGTACCGGAACTCAGGTGAATGACCTTGCCGAGAGCAATGCCATGTTGCGGATTTTCGGAGGCTGCGTTCCGCCGTTCAGTTCCGTAAAGCCGTTCATCGGGCATACGCTTGGCGCGTCCGAAGGAATTGAAGCGGCGTTGGTGTGCAAGGCGTTGGAAACCAATGATTTCGGGTTTATGCGACAGATAAAGTGGGGGAGACCTGTTGAAGAAACCGGTCTGGTGCCTTATGACGGAATCGGGTTGTCGCATGCGAATCATGCCATGTCTTCAGCATTCGGTTTCAGCGGCAATTGTGTATCATTGATATTTTCCAGAGTATGAGCAAGTTGATGATAATTCCGGAGAAGCCATGTTATATAGCCGGTGCGGCGGCGCTGCCTTTGTCCGCGTCCGAACCTGACTATAAACCGGTGATAACCGATGCCAATTTGCGGCGCCGTATGGGGCGGCTCCTGAAAATGTCCGTATATTGCGGCTTGCAGGCGCCGGGTGATGTTGCATCCGAGGAAGTGGCTGGTATAGTGACGTTTACGGGGATGGGCTTCATGAAAGATACCATCTCTTTCGGCAACAATATTTATGACCGTGACGAGGAACTTCTGAATCCGTCGCCTTTCATGCAGTCCACTTTCAACACAGCATCCGGCTATATTGCATTGATAAGAAAGATAAGGAGTTACAATACCACCTACGTCCAGCATGCGTCCGGTTTCATGGCATCATTTGCCGATGCCGTCATGCTTCTGGATGAACATCCGGGGCAGCATGTGCTTGTCGGAGGATTCGACGAGATCACACCGGAAGTGGATGTGCTGCGCCGTCGTCTGGGGCTGTATCGTGCTGACAATGGCGATTTTATGCCTCTCGGTGAAGGTGCCGGCGCTCTGCTTCTTTCTTCAGCAGGAGGCTCTGCACGGATTTTGGGCATGGCTCCGGCGTCCTGTCCTGTGGATGAATTCGTTTCAGCATGTGCCGGACACGGGACTGTTTACGATACAGTCCGTTGCAGCAGCCTTGTTTCCGAATATGGCGCTTTCGGGTCAATGCTTCCCGTCATCATCGCCGACCGCCTCTCCACTAATGGTTCCGGTCCGATGACCCTGTACGTGGATGATGTCAATCCTGACGGCGTCATGGCATTGATTTCCAATGATATTGCATTGTAATTTCCTATGTCGGCGCTCGTTATCATCTGCATTGTCCTGTCTGTCTGCGGTTTCCTTTTCTGGGCATCCGCAAGTATCAGGTCTGGCGTGTATCTGAAGGCGTTCTGCCGGGAGCGCACCCCCGAAAAAGTAGTCTATCTGACCTTTGACGACGGCCCGGTCCGGGGTGAACGATATGCCGATGTTTTGCGCAATACGACTTGCACCACCGGGGTCCTGGACGTTTTGCGTAAACATGGAGCCCGCGCGACATTCTTTATCATAGGCAAGAATATTTCCGGAAACGAAGATATTGTCCTTCAGGCGCTTGCAGATGGACATAAGATAGGAATCCACTCGTGGGGTCATGAGAATATGTTTCCGCTTTACTCTGCGTCGCGCATGAACGAGGATATTCTACGCTGTAAAAAAACTCTGGAAGTATTGTCCGGCGAAGAGGTCCGGCTTTTCCGTCCACCTTTCGGCGTTGTAAATCCAACGATTGCCCGCTCCGTAAAACTCCTAGGTCTCCATACTGTCGGCTGGAGCATAAGGAGTTTTGATACAATGCATTGCGACCGCTCCGACTGGGAATCCCGCGTGGCTGACCGCATCATGCGCCACCTCCATCCCGGCGCCGTCATCCTCCTCCACGACCGCCTTCCCGACGCTCCGTCTCTCCTCTCCACCCTCCTCGACCGCCTCACTGCCGCCGGCTACCGCTTCGACCGCCCGCTGCCGAGGTAGGTTTGGTTCTATGGATGTCGCAGGGGGTACACCTTCACTTTTTGCTAACATGGTCCTTTGCTAAACCTGGACCCTTTGCTACGCCTGTTTTTTTGAACAAGTTGGCAGCCTGTTTTTTGCTAAATATCTGTGTGTCAGTGAAATGCGTAAATGAGCCCATGCCAAGTCTCATGAAAAAACATGGGACTTGGCATGGTATCTTGTTGAGTGTAACGGTTCTAATAACCTGATAATCAGCAAGTAATCCGAATTATGTGAGCTGTTCCCTCCTGCCAACTTGCTCAGTTTTAAGAGGCAGAAACAGCTCCGGAATATGTAAGTTGATTATTTTAGCGAAAAATGGTAACTTCACAAATCATAGAAATCATCACGTTATGGCAAATAAAGAACCCGGATACGTTTACATCCTCACAAATCCCAGTTTCAGAGAAGATTGGGTCAAGATAGGCAAAAGCTCCCGTCCTGTCGATATCCGCTCAAAGGAGTTGGATAATACGGCCGTGCCACTTCCGTTTGAAATCTACGCCACCCTCCAGACCTTGAAATATGACGTCGTGGAGAAAAAGATTCACAAGGCCATTGACCGTCTGACGGATCTCCGCATCCGTCAAAACCGCGAATTTTTCAATATAAAACCTGAACTCGCCCTTGAAATTTTCAAAGATGAGGCAATGATTCTGGATGATGCCGTCATTACGATGTACGAGAACAATCAGCCGATAGTTTCCAAGTTGGACACTCCGTCCTTACCCTCAAAGCAGGTTATGACTCATCGCCCTCGTTTTAAGTTCAGTATGGTCAACATTCCTGTAGGCGCTGAACTGGTCTTCATCCCAACAGGATATAAAGTCAACGTTGCAAGTGACGATCAGATTGAATATGAGGGTCGCATTTACAAACTTTCTCCTTTTGTCGGCACCTTCATGCCCATAGAGAAACGCAATACCTCTGGAGCATATCAGGGACCAAAGTTCTTTACATTTAAAGGGGAAATTCTGGATGATATCCGCAAAAGGATTGAATCAACATCCGAGTTTTCTGAGGAATAAACAGCTTGAAGCCTTGCCGGAGATGCCATTTGCAAAGGAAGAAGAGATCAGGAAGAAGAAAAATCAATAGAATATGACAGTAGAAGAAATACTGGCTCGCAAGGAATGTCAGACGTTTGATTGCAAGAGCATACAGATTGACCCGAAAGCGTTGGCGATACCCATTGTGGCTATGGCTAATGCCGATGGTGGTGTGCTTGCTATTGGAGTTTCTGACAAGACTCGCAGAATAGAAGGAATTGATGGACAATATTCGCCACACTCACTTCTCTCGTAATCCTAAGATTGCCCAATTCCTCAAGGCATACAAGTATGTCAAGGAGTTTGGCGAAGGCATTGACCGTATCTGCAATGAGTTGGAAACAAAAGGTTGCACCATCCTGTCATTCCACATTGACGCATTCATTCTAAAGGCAACATTGATGGCGGAGTGGACCACTGAAAAGAAGTTTGATAGCCCAAGTACCGCCCAAGTAGAAAAATTAGTGGCAGTTATGAACGATGATTATGTTGATGTCCCTGAGATGATGAAACTATGTGGAATTGTCAGGCGTAAAACAATGCAAGATAGTTATATTGCCCCTGCTCTGACAGACGGCAGCATTGAACGAAAATATCCGGAACAGCCTAATCATCCAAAACAGATGTATAGCCTTTCTGAAAAGGCAAAGACATGGAAGAAAACAAACAATTGAACGGATGAGAAGACTGTCTCAAAAGTGAAATATTATCTCTGGACCTTTTGCTACGCCTGTTTTTTTTGAACAAGTTGGCAGCCTGTTATTTTGCTAAATGCCTGTGTGTCACTGAAATGCGTAAACAAACCCATGCCAAGTCTCATGAAAAAACATGGGACTTGGCATGGCATCTTGTCAGGTGTTGTGCTTCTAATGACCTGATAATCAGCGAATAATCCGAATTATGTGAGCTATTCCCTCCTGCCAACTTGCTCAGTTTTAAGAGGCAGAAAACAGCTCCGGAATATGTGAGTTGACGTTTGCAAAAATAGTCGTCAGCCTGCGATAATCTGTGAAAAAATCTGTATATTCGCAGATGTCCCCCTGTGGGGATGACAAAGAAATAACACGTGCCTTAGTTCGTTAAAATCGCCAATTCTATCGAATGTATATACGAGGCACAGCGGACAGCCATATATGGGTTGTCTAGTCTGTGCGTATATACTGGTGTTTGGCGATACCTGACGGACGACAGACTGGGCAACCTTTCTTTTGTTGCAAATTTAACCAATTAACCATAATATTATGGATGCAGAAAAGACAAACAAAAGTATTATGACTATCCGCACGGTTCTTGGCCTGGCAGGTCTGGACATCACGAAGAGAATCAAACTTGTGCGCCACAAAGACAGCCGTGATGCCATAACGATAAATGGCAAGACCGTTGTCGGCAACCCTTATGATTGGTATCTGAACGACAGGAAAAAGTTCATCGCATACCAAAGCGAGCAGCACAAGGACATATTCAAGGACGTTGACTATGTCGTTTCTTTCATAGGTGAGGACGGTACTCTGGCCAGGATGGTGGGCGTGTATCATATTCTTGGACGTGACACGGAGAGGGAGAATCTGACAGGCGTTGACAAATTTTGCTACAAGATGGTTGAACTTGATGGCTTTGATGAACTCAACGAGCGTGTCATCGTGGATTGGGGAGACTCGGCAAGGACATTTCATCAATGGCTCGACAAAAACGATAAGAGCATCGTGGCAATTGAGAGAAAAGGCTTCGACTGGGTATGCCCGGACTACGAAGAAATCAACTTGACCTATGGAGAGCTGTCCCATATCATTAATGAAAGCTTGGATGCGTGGAAACGAAAACTTACGGTCGTCAATGGCATCTATGTGATTTCAGACCGCAAGACAGGAAAACTATATGTCGGCTCCACCTACAACCGTGACGGAATATGGGGAAGATGGGAAGACTATGCAAGGACTGGACATGGCGGAGACGTGGAACTTGCAAATCTTATTGCGGAAGACCAGGATTACGCCAAGGACAATTTTGTCTGGTCGATACTCCAGACATTGCCGTTGAACGTCAGCGACCGTGAAGCCATTAGGGTGGAGACTCTATGGAAGAACAAGTTAGGCAGGTCAGTCTGCTTGCTTAACAGGAATTGAAATTTCATAGAGATTTTTCGATAAACTGCCGAACTTTGGCAGTAATTCTAACTATATTTGCCGTGTTGAAAGGTTGAAAGTCGCTAATTTGGCAAACGACTGCTTCGGCATCTTTCATTAAATTTATAGTGTGCACAAGTTGGGTATAGCCCAGCTACGTCTATAAAGCCTTTCAACATCTTTTTCATCATTTCCACTAAAACATCATTTATTATGGAACCAACAAACATTAAGGTTGGGGAATACGTTGGTGTTTACCACGATTCCAAGGATGGCAGTTTTCACTTCGACACGATCTCTGCCGAGGAGTACGACACGGCCAAGCAGGATTCATCTGCAAGCAAAAGCCTGTTTCATAGGATGTTGGATAAGGGCAAGCGGAACTTATCACCTGGTTTGATGGCCGCATTCATTGTTTCGCCAAATGGCTTTACGGCAACCAGTAATAGTTGCGAGCATGATGACCCACTTGACGATACAATCCTCTATGTGTCCGGCATTGTGATTCTGTCAAAATGCAATGGTATAATATACGATGTGCTGTATGATTTCATGGCGATTAATGCTGTGGAGCGAGGAGCAAAGTTCATCCGTGTTGAGGTTGACCTGAAAGCATCCCATGACTTGAACACAAATCTTGCAAGCCATTTGGCTAATGACGAGGATTCTGATTACAGGCTCGTTGATTCCGATAGCAAGTCAGCATACTTTGAAGCGAAACTATCTGACTTTGAAGAAGAATAAAATTTTTACACCATGAGAAGATTCTTTAAGTTGTTCATTAATCTTGACGAGTTACATGTCGGAGGAGACGAGTCTTTGCTCAAAGCCGAACTTGAAAAGGGATGTATCAGATGCCTTGGAGCTCATCTGGCAAGATTTATAAGATGCGGTGTGTCAAAGAGTCCGTATCACTGGTCAACCAGTGTACATGGCAAAGCAAACTGCGAGCGATGATTGACTAATACATAAGAGTGAGTTCAAACAGCAGCGGAGGTTTTTTGTCCGTAGCAGATGAGACGTATGATAGTCGCTTGCATAATTGAAGAAACGAATGAAAGTGAATAAAAATAGCATTATGAAAAAAGAGTTTTTGTTTATTATCTCCTTTGTATTGATAGCTGGATGCAATCATACAGAAAACAAGGGTTTTTGCGGTTATTATCTCGGTGATAGCTATTCTGAGATACGTAGGCAGTTAAACGACAGTGGAGTTCCCTATAAAGAAGATTACATGGATGATTACGAAAACATGATTTATATGGAATTTAACTCAAGATTCAATGACCAAACAAACAAGGTAAAATTATGGCATTTGTCTGGGGAGGATGCCATATCCATGATTTCAACGAAACTGTATGTGTCTGATTGGGCTGACGGATTAGGTTATGCTTTTTATAATAAGAAACAAAAAGAAGAGTTGAAAAGGTTAAATCAAGAAGCTCTAAAGAATATATTTAATGGGTGCTCAAACTATGAATTAGATGTAGCAAACAGCCACTATTCTAAGCCGGAGAATTATCTTACCCACATTAATCAAGCTGAATACCCTGTTGTCTTTACATATAATAGAAACTCATCAGGAACGGTTAAACTAATGATTACTATTGATGAACAACTGCTTTGGGTAAGAGATTTATTATCCGTGGAGGCTGCACTTGTTGATTGGAAATTGATGAAGCCGTACATCAATGTGTTCCCTGAAACTAAAAAATAACTTTATGGTTAGCATAGAAGTAACACTAAGGATTGCGCTTTGAAGCGCACACTGGTCAAAAAGACCTTGACCGCATAAACACAAAACATACAAAGGCGTTGGAAATGATTATAAAAGCTGGCTATGAGAACTGTAACTAACAAGGAACTGGCGGAGTTGCTCCGCTCCAATGAAATGGTCTATCTTCTGGACGACACTGATGAAATCGCATGGGGATTTCTCGGTGATGGAAAGAACCGTAGAAGAGTGGTAAGTAAGGCAAAGGGCAGGGAGCCTTTCGAGCACGACCCTAAGCAGCAGAACTCCAACAGTATGATCCGTGCCTACATGAATAAGGATGTGATGACCAAGGAGGAGTTTGAAAACTACTGAATATGGATAAGAATGACATATTAAAGGTCTGTCAATCGGCAGGTTATACGGAGTGAGACCTCATCTATGGTGGTTTTGTCAATGGAAAACATTATGTGTCATACGGGCAGGATGACGCTGAGGAACTCCAAGATGTGGGTGCTACGCCTGCACCGTTTGCTAAACCTGGACCTTTTGCTACGCCTGTTTTTTTGAACAAGTTGGCAGCCTGTTATTTTGCTAAATGCCTGTGTGTCACTGA
>ERZ1035032.2263-NODE-2263-length-10692-cov-3.558334_pt1 | contig 10692 bp, 14 predicted proteins | sample MGYA00520693_ERZ1035032 | MGnify/ENA primary metagenome ERZ1035032 (study PRJEB33766, sample SAMN09781740) | gut metagenome | biome: gut microbiome | host: Homo sapiens | place: Madagascar | study: EMG produced TPA metagenomics assembly of the PRJNA485056 data...
GCCGTAAAATCCAACACCACGCCGTCCGAATCAATCTCCACACGCCGACCGTCACACATGTACAAAACCCCTGCGGCAATCGTTACCTTCGTACCGCTTACGCTCAGTCCGCAGCCGCGCGTCACACCCTTTGTAATCAATTCGGCCGAAATGTCGTTTAAATCGTCCACGCCGTATGTCATATCGTCCGTAAAGGTCAAAACACCGCCGCCAAGCTCCGATGCGGTTGTGTTCAGGTACGTGCCCGTCACGGCCGCATTATCCGTAAAATTTACAACATAGCCCACTTCATTCACTCCCTTTTCTGCATACAAAAAAGCACCTTGCATGTGCAAAGTGCTTTTCATTATAATTTCCGTTACCGTTTAACGCCAAGCTGCTCCATCAACCCATTTTGCAAGGTTTGAGAAAAATTGATATTTGCCCGGATTGCCATTTCGTCCAGCCAGTGCGGAACCGTTAATGTTTTTTTAACGGCTTTGTTATCAAAAAATTTGCGATACTCCAATGTGTCACAGCAAACCAGTGTCACAAAGGAAGTTTTATCGAAACGAAGCCGCCTCGGGTCAGACGGTTCGGGAATCGGTTCGCCCTTTTCTTCCATATCATACAGCGTCAGGCATAAAACATCCTGCGCCATGGCCATGCCGTCCTGAATCGAATCACCCTGTGTAAAACAAGCCTCAAAATCAGGAAATACGATTGAGTAATTCCCTTGTTCCTCCTGTGTAAATATTGCAGGATATGCATACTTTGACATAACATACACCTCTTTATTATTAGTATACGAAAGCGCAGGGGCTTTATGCAAGCCCCGCTTGTTTTAGAATCATTTTCAGTGTGCCGTTGGCCACCTCTTTTGTATCGTGCCTGCCAACAGGAAAGGTTTTATTGGTTATCGGGCTGTACCAAATTTCATGCCCGGCACCTTCTCTATCCACCCGACAGCCGTTTTGCTTCAGGAGTTTTTTCAACTCGCTGTATTTCATCCCTTTCTCACCTCACAATATAATTATAGCACGTATTTATACGTATGTCAAGCATTTTTTCACATTTTATCCGCGCAGCTTGTTGATTTGCTCCGCCGCCCGAATGGCATGTAGCTGTTCCGAAACCGTTGACCCGGCCGCCGTCAGATTGTAGGTCACCGTAGTATTGACATTATTTTGCGCAGCGCCGCCGCCTGCATAGCCACCCTCTACGCTGAGAACCGGCGCCATCATGGCAAGCCCTGTCTGAATCTTTTCGCGCGCTTCGGCCAAAAGCTTGTCAAGTTTGCCCATAAAGCCGCTGCCGAACTGTGCCGCGCTGTCCTCACCTATGTTGAAAAAGTCCTCCGGCAGCTTCCCGAACTGTTCCGTCAGCTTGCGTTCCAGCTCCGAAAATTCATCACCAAACACATTTTTCGAAATGTCCTCGCTCGTGTTCCGGATTGCCTCCCAGCTTTTCAGATACGCTGCAAAGGTTTCATCATCGGCGGCCAAAAGCGCCTCGGCAAAAGCGGTACCGTCCTCAATCGACATGGCGCGCAGCTCGTCAAAAAACCCCTTGGGCAGCTTGCCGCGGTCGTGTACCTTCATCAGGATATCGGCATAGCTTTGCATGGCCGCAAGCTGCGCATCCAAATCACCCAAATGCGTCTCGGTAAACTGCAAATCCTCGCCGCGTTCCCCGGCGCCCTTAAAGGTGATTGTCTTTTTGTAAAACAGCTTGCGATTGTCCAAAAGCTTTTTTTGAAACGTCTCTTGCTTATCGGCCAAATCGTCCATCAGACTCATGGCTTCATCGGTCGCGTCCTCAAAAAGCTTGATTAAATCGTCCTTTTGCTGCTCCACAAGCTTCCGTTCGGCTTCGGCTGTCTCCTTAAGCTGCTCCAAATAGCGTTTGTCGGCCTCCTCCTGCAGCTTCTGCTTCCGCTCGTTCTTAATTTTTTGAGCTTCTTGGCTTGTTTTGGCCGCCGCCAGCTTTTCTTTGTACTCCGCTTCGTCCTTTTCGCGCTCCATGCGCCGGCTTTCCGAAAGGTACGTGCGTTCCGAATCCAGCAGTGCATCATTGGCGGCCATCGCCGTGTTAAGCTCATCATCGGCAAGCTTTTCCATGCGGTCGGTCAGGCGGTCGGCATTATCGTCAATGCCCTTTATCAGCCCGTCTATACTGTTTTGGGACGCTTTAATATATTCCTTTGCCGGTGAATGTGCCTTTTGCCCTGCGTTGTAGCCGTTAACGCCTTGCCGGGCAAGCCTTTCGGCAGCTGCGTACACATCCTTTTCACCGTCTTGAAACGAAAGTACAAGCCCCTTAACCGCGTTGCCGCCCACATCATAACGCATAACGCGTGAAGGGCTGTGTTCGTCAAGTTCAGCCTTAACCCTTGCGATGATGCGCTGTGCCCATGCCGCCGCTTCCTCCGGTGCAACGCCGTCATTGCGGAACGCCTGCGCCAAGCCCTCAACCGCATCAACACCTGTTTGCTGTATCGCGCCAACCAGCTGTGCGCCGTTTTCTACCATAGCATTAATACGCTCCTGCCAGCCTGCTTTTTCATTTTCGGTCGTTGCGCTGTCTCTCAGCTTTTCCAGCGCTTCAATTTCGTCATAGGTAGCCCTAAGCTGATTAATCATTTCGTCCCGGCTGCCGCTTGCAATCGCCTTTTTGGTGTCCTCGGACATCTGAAAACTATCCAGCACCGCCTGATAGTTTTTCTGCTCAACCTGCATGGTCATGTCCGAGACCTTTTGCCGCAAATCGGCCACCTTGGCAGACGCCGCGCCGCTTTCCTCTATGCGCTTGGTGTTTTCGGCGATCGTATTTGAGCAAGTGTCGTACTGTCGCGCAAGACCGGCAAACACATTAAAATGTCGTGATACGCTGGTGTTCAGTTTATCTTCTGCCTGCACCGCATCCAGCGTGTTGCCGGTTTGCTTTTTGTACTTTTCAATAAAATCATCAATAACGGCAGACTTTTCTTTTTGTGCCGTCAAAATCGCGTCCGATGCGTCCGCTGCATTTTGCTGCGCCTCGGCCTGCCGCTTCACGGCTTCGGTCAGCATGTCCTCATACGCCGAAAGGACGATTTTTGCCTGCATAGCGTCTATGGTATCGTAAATAGAGCTTTTTAACTCGCCGTACTTTTGAATCTGCCCGTCCACAAGCGTATATTCCGTGCCCATGGCCTCGTTAAACTCGCCCAAAATATACGCCGCACGGCCGCGGTTGGCCTCCTCCACATTGCCGTTTGCATCGGCCAGTCCCGCAAGCTCGTCCGCCATTTCTTCAAGCCGCGCAAGCTCGGCCAGTTCCGCACTTGCCGAAGTGTTAATGTTAGAAATTGCCGATGTATACGCGTCATTCTGCTGCTTGGCCGCGTCCGTCAGCCGCTCTGTTGTGCTTGTCAGTTCTTCAAGCTGTGCCTTGCGTGCCTGTTCGGCCGCGCTCGCCTTATAGTTCATAATCGCAAGCGCGGCGATTGCAGCCGTCAGTGCCACCACAGCGCCGACAGCCAAAACAGCAGGATTGGCAAGCAGCGCCTTGTTAAATACCAAGGTTGCGCCGGTTGCCGCGTTGGTTGCCGTCACCTGTCCGCCCTTTGTGGCTATATCTGCCAGCCCGGCCACACTGCACGCCTGTGTTGCGCCGGCTTCGCCCATGCAGGCGGCCTTGTATAGCGTACTGTAACCGATACCAAGCTTTTTCACATCGATAATCGACTGTATTGTAGTGCGCAATCCTTTGCCCCATGTAATAACCTGATTCGCCATGGCAAGCCCCTGCAGCGCGGCTTTATAACCGCCGACAGCCACAGCGGCAGCTGTAATGGCCTTTGCGTGCTTCCCCGCAAAAGCCGTCAAATTCACAAGCGCGGGAATCGCCGTACCGGCAATGTTAATGGCGCCGTTTACAACGCCCGAAAACAGCTTACTCACACCTTCTAATGCGCCCTCCAGCTTACCGCTTTTCAGGCTTGAAGAAAGCCCCTCAATCTTTTTTATTGCAACGTCGATTGAGTTTTTAAACGGCTCGCGCAGCTTATCATAGACGGCTATGCCCAAATTGGTCAAACCGTTTTTCATAATCTGCAGCTTGCTCTCCACCGTTTCATACCGCTGCTCCGCTTCCTTCGTCAGCGCCGTGTTTTCCTCCCATGCCCTGCTGCCTATTTCCATCGCTTCGGTAAAAACGCCGCTCGCACCGGCGGCACGCAGCAGTGCGTCACGCAGCCGGATTTCCTTAATGCCGAGACTGTCCAAAACCTCAATGGCCGTTGTGCCCTTTTCCTGCGACTTCGCAAGCCCCTGTATAAAGGCAATAATCGCCCCTGCCGCATCCTCCTCAAAGGCCTTTTTAAACGCCTGCGCGCTCATCCCGGCAACCTCGGCAAACCCGTTTAAGTCCTCGCCGCCCGTTGCGGTTGCCAGCTGCATGTCCGCCATCAAACGCGAAAGCGCCGAGCCGCCGGCCTCCGCTTCAATACCAACGGAGGAAAGGCCGCCGGCAAAGCTCATAATCTGTGCCTCCGTCATGCCGACCTGATGCCCTGCACCGGCTAACCGCAGACCCATAGAGACAATCTCGGATTCCGTTGTCGCAAGGTTATTACCCAAATCAACAATTGTTGCACCCAGTCTGTCAAACCTGTCCTGCGGCATCTGCGTAATGTTTGCAAACCGTGCAAGCTCCGTTGCCGCCTGCTCGGAGGTCATGTTGGTGGCCACGCTCAAATCGGCCATAACCTTGGTAAAATCACGGATGTTGTCCGTTTTAATGCCCAGCTGCCCGGCCGCCTCCGCAATCCCGGCAATATCGCTTGCCGCCATCGGCATGCTGCCGGACATGTCCAAAATCTCACGCCGCAGCCCTGCCAGCTGCTCCGTTGTCGCATCCACCGTTTTCTTAACGCCGGCAAAGGCGCTCTCAAAATCCATCCCGGCGCGCACCGAAGCCGTAAGCCCTGCTGCCATAGCCGCGCCGATTGCCGCCGCGCTTGTTTTGGCGATTCTTTTTAACCGCGAAAGCCCGTCTGTAAAACCTGTTTTGTCTATTTTTGTATCAAAAAGCAAAGACCCGTCCGCGCGTCCTGCCATACTCGCACCCCCCTAAAATCCGCTTGAAAACGCTGCCATCATGTCCGCTTCGCGCTGTGCCTGCGTCCGCATATCCGGCAGCCTGTAAAGTCGCTGCATCTTTCTGTAAAAGCTTTTTTGCTCTTTGTTTTTGATTTGGGATAAATCTGCGCCGCGGTACTCCATCATCCGGCAGATTTTATGCTCGCCGCACAGTCCCAAAAACAAGGCTCGAAACGCATGCCAATGCAGGCGGCATTTTGTTAAATCAAGCCCGTATTGCGCCCAAAATGCCGCAAAAATATACTCTGCGTCATATTCAAAATCGTAAACAGCCGTGCATTTTGCACGTCCCTGCCTTGCCGCTTGTCCTTCTTCCTCGCCGATGTAAAACCGCAGCATGGCGAAAACAGCGTCCTCAAGAGACGGCGGCAGAGAACCCCGAACATAGCACAGCCCCAGCGCTTCGGCCAAATGCGCGCCGTTTTCTGCCTCCGGGCAGCGCATCAGGCTGCCGATTCGTATCCAGTTTTTAAAATCGGTCTGCACCGCATAGCGCACACCGCCTATTTCCACATAATCCGCAAGCGGCTCTGTTAAAATATTCATTTTTTCTTCTTCGCCTTACCGCTTCTTGCAGCAAGCCGCGCCCGTGCCTCGTTATTGTAGGCCGCCTGGTCGGCACGAATCGCATCCGCCAGTGCAAACATCGCGTCATCGCACAAACGAAGATTCACCCTGCCGCCAAACATCTTTTGGGCTGCACCCTCGCCGAACAGCGCGTCAAAATAGGCCGTATACAGCGCGTGCATGCTGCGAATGTATACGCTTGATGCACCTTCTGCCGGAAGCTGTTTCACATCCTCGTCAAGCTGCAGCGTTTTTTGTTCAAATCGTTCCATAAACGCCAAATCCGTTGCGTCAACACCGGCCTTAAAATTGCCAAATGTAAATTTTGCCATTGTAAAACCTCCTATCACATTCGGAACAGCATATAGGTTGTTCCTCACATTTTTTTGGTTTCGATATTATTTTTTTCTAAAAACCGTAGGGAACGGCCTGTGTGCCGTTCCGCTTTACATGTACGTTTTGCAAAGCAACACATAGGTTGTCCCCTACATTTTTTATTTTAATACTGTTTCCCTAAAAGCGCCCGTATGTTAAAACCGTTTACTCTTTTTCCGTAAATGTAACGGTCTGCCAGCCGTCCGTACTGGTTGCCGTGCCGACAATGCGAGAGCCGTTCGCCTTTAAGCTGCCGCTGTAGGTGTATGTATCCGTAGAATCACCCTCAGAATCGGGGATGACCGCAAAGCCGCGTTTAACGGCCGCAAAGCTGCCCGAAGTGCCGCCCTCCCCCGTCATATCCACAACAATGATGTCGCGAATCGCGTCCGCGCCGACTTTTTCCTCGTCTGCAATGGCGGCAATGTCCGCATGCACCGCGCTGTCCTCAAACAAATCGAAGCCGTAGGAATATTCGGGGCTGTAGCCGACAACATCGCTTCTCTCGTAATCCTCATCCACATACTGACGGGAATACTCCTTCGGGTTTGCGGATTTGGAAAGCTCCGTAAACCCTGTCATTCTGTGATACGTTGTGCTGCTTGTGCCCGGCACACCGTAAAACGCCACCTTTTGACTTCTTTTAACCAACTTATCCATTTTTACATGCTCCTTTCATAATAAACAAATCTGCACTGAATCTGATACCGTGCGTTTTTTTCTGTTGCGTCCAGCATGTAGGCTGTCGATACAACCTCCATGCGCTGCGCGCTCATGCCCTCCGGCAGCTTGGGCAGATTCCCGGCATCGCTCTGCGTCTCAATCCAGCGCGCAAAATCTTCGTAAAAGCCGCTGTTAGAAAGCTGCTTTAAAACCTTATCGCTAAAATACTCGCGTGAGCCGAAAATAAACAGATATTGCCGCAATGTGCCGCCGTCCGTATAGCGCTTGATAATGCCGGAGGACGGCACGCTCTCTACCACGTATTCCGTAGGCTCTGCCCCCAAATAGTCCACATTCAATTTGCCGTCCTTCAAATGCGGACAGGTACAAAGGTAGTCCCGTATTGCCTGAATCATGCTCATTTAGCCCGTCCCCCCGTAATTTTCGCCGCGCCTTTTAAAATATCGTCCCTGTGGTCGGCCTTCATCCGTTCAAAATGGAAAGCGCCGCGCAGACCGCCGCCGCGATATTGCAGATTGCGGTTAACGGTCACCTTTTTTTCGTTTTTGCGCGCCCATGCCGACCGGCTGTTTACGCCTACCATCACTTTGCCGTAGTACAAAAACCGCGCCTTGGGCGTGTTATATACCACCTCGCCGCTGCCGATGACCGTGCCCAGCCGTCCGCTGTTGCGATACTCTCCCGTGTGGTGCGCCAAATACGGCGCGTTCAGTCGTAAAACCTCGCTGTCAACGTACCTTTGCGCACGGCCGCCTTCCTCCAGTCCGCGGCGCTCTAAAATGCGCGCCGTGCTGTCCATCGTAAACCGAAAGCCCTTCATCCGCAAATCACCTTCCAATGCCACATCGGTGCCGAACCTTTGCGGTTGTCTGCAAAGCCCTTCACGGTAAATGCATCATCGGGCGGCTCTGCCGCGGTGCTTTCGCCCACAATTAAACGGTCACCGTTTTTTATTTGAATGTCTGCCGTACCGGGAATCCGCACCCGTAAGCTGTCCGCCGTCCGAAAGCCGGCGCCGATGTCAATGCTCATTTTAATATCCTTCTGGATGGATGCCTGCGGAAAATACTGCCGCACGGGCGGCGATTCCATGCGCGTTTTTTTGTCATAGCCGCCTGCATGCCACAGGGTCACACCGCCATTTGTAATCATGCGTCAAGCCCCCTGTATAAAAGCGCGGACGAAAGATGCAAAGACGCGGCCTCGTATAGCCTGTCCTGCACCTGTCGGCTGCTTGTCTTATATGTCACGCTGTAGCCGTCGTTATTTTCCGATGAAATACCCTCACGGGCATCGTACCGATGCAGCACTTCGCAGACGGCACAGACCGCGTTTTTTACACCGGCAGTATCCGCAGTTGCTTCTGCACGGCCGAAGGTGATTTTGTTAACATAGGCGCATGCGCGCACCGCAAAGCTGTTAAATTCCTCCTCCGTCACAATCGCCCTGCCGCAATAGCTATCCCGATAATATGCAAAATCCACGCCCTGCATCTTCGTCCCCCTCCTTTTTTACTTTTTGCCGCGCTTGGGCGGCTCCGTTGTTTCTTCCGGCTTCTGCACCGTTTCCGACTCTGTTTCCTGCACCGTTTCCGGCACCGTTTCCGACTCTGTTTCCTGCACCGTTTCCGGCTCGCAAGGTATAATCAACCCGACTGTTTTCGCCATATTGCTCCCCTCCTTTTTTACGCCTTATGGCTGATGTAAATACCGGCCACTTTGTTGCGGTACACGTCAACTAAGCCATATTTGCGGTATTTAAGGATGTAAGCGTCACTGTCCGGATTATTCGCCGGAGAAATGACATCATTTGCAATGTGCTTATCGAATTTAATGATGGCAGGCTTATGCACAATCATAAAGTTAAGCTCCTTGCCCTCTGTCTGCACAACATAGTCCCCGGCCTTGGGTGTATAGCCCTTGGCGCACGGCGTTACGGCCGACATCTTAATTTCATTTGCAGAAGGTGACGCGCTGTCCGCAACCACCTTTTTCGCGCCGGAATCACCCTCTGCGGCCTTAACGTACTTAGCGGCGGCCTTTTTATAGTGTCCCAATTCTTCGCCCGTGCTCTTGCCGTCTAACATGTCAATCGCGGTGTAAAAACGGGTCTGCGGCACGCTTTTCACCACTGAAAACGCATGCAGCGCCTCTTTGGATTTGGTGGTATCCAGCGCCACCACGCTGTTTAAAAGCGTGTGTGTTGCGTATAAAATACGACCCTCTGCCGGGACTTCATCCTCGTCCATCTTGTTTTTAGCCGCCAAAAGCGCCGTCAAAAAGTCGCTTGCATTGGAATACGTAGCAGGCGTTGCCGCACCGATGCCAGGTGTACCGGCCAGGGTAGCAAAGGTAAACGCGTCCGCCTCCGGTGCAACCTTGGTACGGATCAGTGTCGACCCGGCCATACCGAACGCAAGGTTATATGTTTCTTCATTGTCCATCGTGTCTACCGAAATTTTTGTACCGCGGTCATAATTGAATTTGGTGGTACGCCATTCAAGCGATACCGTGCCGCCTGCATAACCGCTGTTGCGGTCATAATCGCCCAGGCCGCTCGTCTCAATCTGCGGATAAGAAATTTCATTCACATTTGCGCCTGCGCGGCACATGCTCGCGTCCCCCGTTAAATCTGCCGTAACAGAGGCGTTTTGATACACCTCGTCAAGCAGATTGGTAAAGTTTTTTGCCAGTGTAATTGTGTTAGGCATGTTTCATCGTTCCTTTCTTTTTTTTTAGTCTTTTTTCTGTCCCAGCCCCATGGCCGCACGCAACGCATCATCACCGCCGGACGGTGTGTTGTGCGGCGGCGCCGTAAATTGCGGCGGCTGCGCTTCGCCCTCAAACAGATAGTCGTTTTCGGCCTTAATTTTGTCCAGCTGCTCCGAAAGCCCGATAATTTTGCCATCGTTCAGCTTTAGCCCCTCCATATCCAAAAGGGCGCGCACGGCCTTGGCATTTTTGGCCTTTGCGCCGGATAACTCACCGTCCAAAATGTGCTCAAACTGCATATCCGCAATTCTTTGGGCTGCATCCTTTTCGGCCTGCTCGGCCTTTTCCTTCCATTCGGCCGCACTTTGTTTAATGGCTTCAATGTCCATGCTCTGAAAGCCCTCAATCTGTGTGTTGGCCTCGTTCAGCCTTTGGGTTAAGTCCTTCACCGCCTCGCTTTTTGCGCCGAAGTCCGCTTTAGAAACAAACCGTTTTCCAATTTCTGCGGCCACAGCCTTGTCCGCGTCCTCGGTGTAGTGCTCGCCCAAAATTGTTTGTAACCATTCAAGCATTTTGCCTCCTCTTACCGCTGTCCTTGTTCTCCGGCCAGTCCCGGCTCTGCGGTGCGCCTTCTTTTGCTCCGCGCGCAACGGATGATTTTTGGGTATAAAAAAAGAGCCTGCATAATGCAAACTCTTGATTTATTGAATTTGGGTATAAAAATACCGCCTCACAATTAATGTGCGCGGTATTAGTCTTTTATTATTTCAAAAAAGCGCTTAGGGTATAAATATCCTTGGATTTCTTGTTCTTCGTCATATCCCTCTTCATCAATGATTCTATATTCGCCATATTCTTCGCCTAAACATTCATAAATCCTATTTTTAATCAAGCATACGGCATCAGTTTCTCCGATATATTTAACTTTCATCATCAAAATACCTCTTAACTTTCATTTTAATTCTGCCCGTATTATCACTTTCAAACCAATGCAATTCTGCATACCTTGTTTTTCCGTCATCGCATACAACATATCCATTCCCTCTGCTATGCTTCCATTCAGACTGCGGAACATTGTACTGCTTTTCAAGGTGTTTTGCAACTCTTAGCTCTTTACTGGTTCCTTTTCCTGCAAAAACAACTACTTTTGTTATTTTGCTGCCTTCTTGTATTTTGCCTTTATTGCCATTAGGCAAAGAAACTATATCTCTAAAAGCCGCAGCACCGAGACT
>ERZ1035032.2270-NODE-2270-length-10672-cov-8.167373_pt1 | contig 10672 bp, 10 predicted proteins | sample MGYA00520693_ERZ1035032 | MGnify/ENA primary metagenome ERZ1035032 (study PRJEB33766, sample SAMN09781740) | gut metagenome | biome: gut microbiome | host: Homo sapiens | place: Madagascar | study: EMG produced TPA metagenomics assembly of the PRJNA485056 data...
TGAGAAACTCCGAACTTTCTTGCCATTTTGTTACCTGAAATGTGGTCTGTGCAACTGCAAAAATGGGCTTTTGGGGGTCAGAAGGCCCTTTCCACGCCTTCAGCTGGGCCAAATCGCTGAAAACGAATACCTCTCCCCGGGTATGTCCGACGATGCCCTGCACCTCCGGATGGGACGCATCACCGGCCACCACGAGCACTGCACCGGCGGCTTCGGCCTCGGAAGCGATCTTCTGGATCTTCTTCACGAAGGGGCAGGTGGCATCGTGATAAGTGCAGCCCCGGGCGTCCAGCTCGTCGTAAATACTGCGGGGGACACCGTGGCTGCGGATGACCACCTCGTAGCCCGTAGGGACATCAGCGGGGGTGTCTGCTACCAGTGCGCCCCGGCGCTCAAGGTCTTCCACGGTCTGGGGGTTGTGGATGAGGGGGCCGAGGGTGGCCACCTTGCGGCCCTCATCCAGCAGACCGTAGGTCAACTTGACCGCGCGGTCCACGCCGAAGCAGAAACCCGCAGTCTTTGCAAGTCTGATTTCCATTGCTTGTCCTTCCTATTCTAGCGTCCTTGCCCTCTCAGTCTCGCTTTGCTCGACAGATCCGGGTTGCGGCTCCCAGCGTCTGCTTCGCTGTCGCTCGCATTCTGCTGGCCGCGGCCCCAGCCTCGCCTCCCTCGATCCGCCACTGGCGGCGGTCGGTTCGGCTGCCCCCAAAGGGAGAGCCTTAAAGCGCAGCGGGCAAGCCGCCTTACAATTCACTCCACGCATCCAGAACGGCCTGCTTATTTTCCCGCAGCTTCTTTATGTCGCGGCGGCCTTCCATCGCAAACTGTGCAGCGGGCATGGGCTCGCCGAAGATGACACGCACCTTGCAGAACAGCTTCATCTTACCATCAGGGGTGTCGTAGTAGATGCGGCAAGGCACGACGTCCACATTTGCTGCCGCCGCGATGACGAAGAGGCCGCTCTTGAGGGGAAGGAACTTTCCCTCCTGCTCCCGCGTACCCTCCGGGAAGAGCAGCAGTGTGCCGCCCTCCTGACACTTTTTCACGGTGTCGTCGATGACGCTGACCTCTTCTTTCGTGCCGCGGACACAGACTGCGCCGGCGCACCGGAAGAACCACGACAGGAATGCGTTTATCTCGAACAGCTCTTTCTTGGCAAACACTGTCATCCGCTGGCCCCAGAACCGGGTGATGACGACGAACACCGGGTCGATGGCTGAGATATGGTTGGGGGCAATGATGCAGCCCTTCGTGCCGATTTTTTTCAAGTTCTCCCTGCCCTCACACCGGACGCGGAAGCCGATGTGGAACACCAGCCATGCCAGCGGGACCAGAATATAATATAGTATCATCCGACCTTCTCCGTGATAATTTTCTTCATGGCCTCAAAGCTCTGCTCAAAATTCAGCTCCGAAGTGTCCAGCAGCACGGCATCGTCTGCCTGCTTGAGGGGGGCTGCGGCGCGGTGGGTGTCCTGATAGTCGCGCTGCTTGACGTCGGCCAGCACATCTTCGTAGGGGGTATCGATGCCCTTCTGCTGGTACTCCTTCCAGCGGCGGGTGGCGCGGGCCTCCGGGCTGGCGGTGAGGAAGATCTTCACAGTCGCATTGGGCAGCACCACGGTGCCGATGTCGCGGCCATCCATCAGGATGTTCTGCGTCTTGGCCATGTCCCGCTGCATCTCCAGCAGGAAGGCGCGCACCGCCGGATTTGCACCCACGGCAGAAGCCGCCATTCCCACCTCTTCGGTGCGGATGGCCGTGCTGACGTCCTCGCCATTCAGATAGATATGCTGTTCGCCCTCGATAAAAGCAAACTCGAGGGTGATATTGGGCAGCAGCGCATCGACTGCCTCGTTGTCCTTCGGTTCTTTGCCCGCGCGGAGGGCATAAAGGCCGATGGTGCGGAACATCGCACCGGTGTCCACATAAATGTAGCCGAAGTCCGCAGCCAGACGCCGCGCCAGCGTAGATTTGCCTGCGCCCGCAGGCCCGTCGATCGCAACAGAAATCATTTTTATATCTCCTTTTATATGAATCTGAAATTTCCAGCCGCTTAAACCTCTCCGTCACGGCTGACGCCGTTCCACCGCTGGCGGCAGTCGTTGTTGCCCTAACGAGGGGGCCGTCTGCGAAGCAGACTGAGAGGTCATTCCAGATGATTCGCAAAACTCTGTGCCGTGCAGAATGCGATCTGCAGGTTGTAGCCGCCGGTATAGGCGTCCACATCCAGCACCTCGCCTGCAAAGTAGAGGCCGAGGGCCTTTTTGCTCTGCATGGTCTTGGGGTCAACCTCCCGCACCGACACGCCGCCCGACGTGATGACCGCATGGGCCAGGTCGCCGCGGGCATCAATGGGCACCTGCCAGTGCTTGCACAGCTGCACCAGCTCCCGCTTCTGCTCGCGGGTGATCTGGTTGGCCTTGGTGGCCGGGTCGATGCCCCAGCGGGCCACCATGACCGGCTGCATACTGGACGGCAACAGCTTCACCAGTGCGCCCTGCGCCGCGTGGTTCGCCAGAAGGGCAAAGTCCCGGGTGATGCGGTCATAAAGCTGTTCCTCACTGAGGGCAGGCTTCAAATCAATAAAAGCTTCGTACTTGTGCTTTTTCATGTCGCCCAGATGGCTCGACGCGCTGAGGGTCAGCGGCCCGCTGATGCCGAAGTGGGTGAACAGCATCTCGCCCTGCTCCTCGAAGATGGCTTTGCCGTCCTCGTGGAGGGTAAGAGTCACGTTCTTGAGGGCGAGGCCCATCATCTTCTTGCAGTCGGCGTCATGGCTCACGAGGCTGACAAGGCTGGGGACAGGCTCCACGAGGGTGTGGCCCGCCTGCTGGGCCAGCTTGTAGCCGTCGCCGGTGGAGCCGGTGGTGGGGTAGCTCAGACCGCCCGTTGCCACCAGAACGGCGTCCGCCTTGTACTCCCGGCCCGAAGTTCCCCGCACTCCTACGCAGCGATAGGCCGGGCCGGGCTTTTTCTTTTTCGGGTGGCGCGGATCTTCCGGCGCGGCAGGCGCTTCTTCCGGCTGGGCCAGAGGCTCCAGCAGCAGCTTTTTTGCCCCGTCGTGGACGATGTCCGCTCCGTCTGCGTACCGCAGAAGAGCCTGCCGGATCTCTTCGGCCTTATCTGACACCGGGAACACCCGGCGTCCGCGCTCCACTTTCAGTTCCACACCGAGAGACTCAAACAGTTCCATCGTTTTGGCCGGCGGGAAAGCCCCCAGCGACGAGAACAGAAAGCGGGGGTTCGTCCGCACATGGTGCAGAAATTCCTCTGCGGTGCAGTCGTTGGTCACATTGCAGCGGCCCTTGCCGGTAACGAGAATTTTCTGAGCCGGCTTTTCCATATGTTCCAGCACCGTCACCTCATGCCCCTGCCGCAGGGCCGCGCCCGCCGCCATCAGGCCGGCAGCACCGCCGCCTACCACTAAGACCTTCATGTTTCGTTTCCTCCGCTTTTTCTTCTGTCTTCACACTTATTCTAGTTTATCATACCAGAATCGACCGCCAAAAGCAATGTGAAAAAAGCAGGTACAGCGTTCTGCTGCACCTGCCCGGAAAATTTTGCTTATTTCATGGCCTTGATGGGGTCGAGATACTTTTCGCCCTCCATGACTTCCAAGTGGATGTGGCTCTCCTCGGCACACTCACAGCTCACGCTGCCCACCTTGCCGATGGTCTGCCCGGCCGAGACGGTGTCGCCCTTCTTCACCTTGGCGTCCGTCGTACCGCAGACCCGCCAGATCCTGCCGGAAGCATCTTCGATGGCGACCACAGGCCCCCACTTGTCGTCCGTGCCGGTCTCCACCACCTTGCCTGCCGCCGGGGCGGTCACTTCCGCGCCCCTGCTGGCGGCGTAGTCCACACCGTTGTGGGTGCGCCAGTCGCCCAGCGTCTTGCTGTAGACCAGCTCATCGCCGCTGTAGCTGTTCAAGACGCGCCCCGAGACAGGCTGCGTGGAGGCAGGCGCAGCCGAACTGCTGGCAGGCAAGGACTCGGTTTGCAGCGCGGAGGGTTCGCGTACCGAACCAGACCCAGACTGCGCCCCAGAAGAGGATGCAGCTCCACCGGACGAGCTGTCGGCTTTTGGCACATTGGCCACGCTGTTTGCTGCGGGTGCGTTCTGCTGCTGCCATTCGGCTTCCTCCTCTCCGGCAACGCCGGGCGATGTGTTGATGCCCTCGTCGATGCCGGGGGCGGTGCTGGACGGGCTTCGCACCGCGTCCAGATCCTTCTTCAGCTCATTGCGCACCGTGCGCACAGCCCACACCCCAGCCGCTGCCGCCGCCAGCAGGCAGGCGGTAAGCACCAGCGCAAAGGCTTTGTCCCGCAAAAACTTTCTGAATTGCTCCATCGTTCGTTACTCCAATCCATTTTGTGTACGGAATCGTTTCTTTGGTGGTAGTTTGGAGCGGCAGAGCGAGGTTTATTCATCAGGACGCAAAAAGGCCCCGGATGACCGGGGCCTAACGGGTTCATGGTTCAGTGTGCGGGTATTGCTGCGGCTGAGACTCAACCCTTATTATATTCCGGATTCGTTACGGCAGTAGTCTTAAAGAGCGCGACCATGTACTTCTTACCGCCAACCTCGCCGGTCGCAACGGCAACATAAGATTTGTCACCCACAGTCCAATTAGGCTCACCATTATCCCACTCCGTGTCAGGAGCATTGATGGGGCCTATGGAAGTCATCAGCTGACCTGCATAGTAAATGTTCTTATTGCTACTTGCAGACAGCGCTACGCTAATATCGGCAAAGCCACACTCATACAGCGGCGAACCATCACCAATGTTTGCTTTAGTAAACTGCGTTGCCCAATCCTTTAGCTTCAGCCTTGCAGCGTCATTTTCCATAAAGGCGTTGTATATATCATAGATGTCCTTGGCATCTTTAAAATCGATGTCCTTGCCGACCTCATCCACGATCTTCACCAGCGCGTTTACCTGATTCTGCAAGTCTTTATTGCCCTTTTCGAAGGTAGTATCCACACCATAGACCTTCGCCCAGTCATTCAGTGCATCGACCATCGTCACGGTAGCCGCACTGTTGCTGTTGTTGCAGCCCGTCAGGACGGACAGTGCCAGCACGCCCGCGAGGGCTGCGGCGAGAACCTTTTTGAACAGTTTCATTCGAAACCCCTCCTCAATAAAAATAAGCTCTGTGTGCTGCTGCCGCAAACATCGTCTGCCGCATCACCACACAAATTTTACCCCCCCCCCGCATTCTGTCAACCTTTTCCTCGATTTTTGGCAAATCGCACAGTTATCATGATCCAAAGCAGGCATTCTGACAAAAAGAGCCGCCGTGCAAACGCTCTGCACGGCGGCTCCGGAAAATTTGATTTAATTGTTGCGGCTGCGGCTGTTCATGCCCAGCAGACGGACGACATACAGGAAGATGTTGATGAAGTCCAGATACAGGGTCAGTGCGCCATAGATGGAAGCCTTCTCGGCCAGTTCAGCGTCGCCTGCATAGTAGGCGTAGATCTGGCGGAGCTTCTGGGTATCATAGGCGGTGAGCAGCATGAACACCACCAGGCCGATGCCGCAGTAGAGCACCGAGGTGCCGAAGCCAAAGCCGAAGAGCGCACCCACGAGGCTGGTCACGATCATGGCCACCAGAGCCATCATGAGGCGGGGACCCCAGCCGGTGAGGTCTTTATGGGTGGTGGTTCCGTACACAGCCATGAGGCCGAAGTAGATCGCCGTGGCGAGGAAAGCCATGACCAGCGTGCCTACCGAGAACATCAGGAAGTAGTAGCTCAGGACCATGCCGTTCAGGATGGCGTATCCGAAGAACGCGGCTCTTGCACCGTCGATGGACATCTTCTGCACCCGGGCGCTGAGCATGAACACCAGCGCCAGCTCACCGATGGTAAGCAGGAAGTAAAGCGAATCGACCAGATAAATGAGCGGCGTAGTCGCCGTGATATAGGCCATTGCGAAGGTGACGAGCAGGCCGCCGGCCATCCAGCGGTAGGTGCGGGTCATATAGTCCGATGCGCTCATCGAAGGCTCCGCATAGCCGCGGTCATAGTTGTTGTAATCCATAAGGAATCCTCCATTCAAAATCAGGGCATCGGTCTCGGCCTTGCCCCGGTCTACGAAATATAGTATACTGCATAGAAATGAACGATTCATGAAAAAGGCTGTGATATTTGATGTCTCTCGGACTTTATCTGCATATTCCTTACTGTTTTTCCAAATGCCGGTACTGTGATTTTTACTCCGCCCCCGGCCAGCGCGGCGTCCCCCGGGCCTATGTGGACGCCCTTTTGCGGGAACTCTCCCGGTTTGCGCCGGACGCGCCCCTGCGGCCGGACACCCTTTATTTCGGCGGTGGAACGCCCAGTCTGCTGGACCCGGCAGACGCCGCCCGGCTCATCGCCGCCGCACAGCCCCTGCCCGGGGCCGAGATCACGCTGGAAGCCAACCCTGAGACCGTGACCGAAGACTCTCTCCGGGCATTCCGGGAGGCGGGCGTCAACCGCATTTCCTTCGGCGTCCAGTCGGCCCGGGACAGCCAGCTCAAGACGCTGGGCCGCCCCCACACGGCAAAGCAGGCGCGGGCCGCTTTCGCCGCCGCACGCCGTGCCGGGTTCGAGAACATCAGCGGCGACATCATGCTGGCCCTGCCCCATTATACGCAGGCCGAGTTCGACGAGACGCTGGAGCTTATCGAGGATGGCGGCGCGGCCCACATTTCCGCCTACCTCTTGAAGATCGAGCCCGACTCCGCCTTTGGTCGGACACCCCCCGAGGGTCTGCCCACCTCCGACGAGGCGGCAGATTTTTACCTCTACGCCGTCGAGCAGCTGGAACATCATGGCTACCGGCAATATGAGATCTCCAACTTCGCCCGCCCGGGCTATGAGGGAAAGCATAACCTCATCTACTGGGACTGCGGCGACTATCTGGGCATCGGCCCTGCAGCCCACTCCTGCATGGGCGGCAAGCGGTTCTACTACCCCGCCGACACCGAAGCCTTCCTGCGGGACGAGGCCGCGCCCGTCATGGACGGCGGCTGCGGTGCGGAGGATTATCTCATCCTGCAGCTGCGTCTGCGCAAAGGTCTGAGCCTCGACGAATACAAAAAGCGCTACGGCAGGGAGTTCTCCACCGCGCAGCTGGCCTTTGTGCAAAACTGCGTGAAGAGCGGCTACGCCAACTTTGACGGCCACACCCTCGCCCTCACGCCTGCCGGGCTCATCGTACAGAACAGCATCCTTGCCGAGCTGCTGTGAGCCTCAGTGAACAGCAAAGCTCATCGCCGCCAGCACAAAAACACCGATGATGCTGGTAATGCGGCTCACCCTCTGCATCGCGTAATACCAGTCAGTTGGCTCACCGCCGTACACTTCCAGCCCGTGACGGAGGTTCCAGAACAGCAGCGGGAACCGGACATCCAGCACAAGGAGCACCACCAGCGCCCCTATCGGCAGCAGGAACGCCACGCTGCCCCGGGTCTCCAGCCGCCCGCCGACGGCTACATTATAGAGCCAGTTACAACTGGGCCAGAGGTCGGATTTCTGGTATTCGCCATTGACGATGACGTTCACCTCGTCGGCAAGGCCCCCATCGTCTTCCCGCCACAGGATGGCGTCGCCGGGGTCGCCCAGCGCGGTCCCGGCAAAAATGACCACTCCGTCCTGCTCAATTTTTACGCCCGGGTCGCTCATGCCCTCGGCTTTCGATTCGAGCCGATAGTGCCGCGTCTCTCCGTCCAGCGTGAAATCCACCTCCGCACCGTTTTCCGTCTGAGCAACCTGCATGGTGCAGGCGGCATACGCATCCTTGCCCGAAAAGCTGCCGTCGGCCTGACGATACAAAAAGGCATCCCGCAGCCAGACGCCCGGGCGGAGGGCGGCCCAGAGATAGAGCACAACGAGAAGCAGCGCGGTAAGAACGCAGAGCAGGCAGCTCGTCTTTTTCTCCATGGTCAGGCTCCTTTCGTTTCAGCCCAGTTCGATTACTTTCCACCCCAGCTCCCGGATGGCTTCTTTATCATGGGTCGCCAGCAGGGTGGGCTTTGTGCCGCAGCGTGCCTTGAGCATGGCTGCGGCTTTTTTCATGACGGCGGGGTCCATGCCGGTGAAGGGCTCATCTAACAGAAGCGTGTCGCTCTCGGCCCAGAGAGCGCGCAGCAAGGCGGTGCGGCGCTTCTGTCCGCCGGAGAGCTTCCGGGCAGGCAGGGCAAGGGCCTCTTCGTCAAATCCCAGCTGTATAAGATCATTTCGTATCTGCTCTTTGTATTGTGTTTTAGCCTTGTACTGTTCTGCCGGCAGCACCAGCGCCACATTCTCTTCAGCGGTCAGCTGGGGGCAGAGCCTGTCTTCCTGAAAGACTGCGCCAACACGCCCCACGCCCTCTACGCTGCCGGAAGTGGGGGCTTCCAGCCCCATCAGGATGCGGAGCAGGGTCGTCTTGCCCCAGCCGCTGGGCGCCCAGAGCACCGCCGGGCCGTCCACGGTAAGCGAGAGGTTTTCGAAGAGGATCTTCTCTCCGAATCGTTTAGACAGCTTCTTTATTTCCAGTTTGTTGTTGGTTTCACTCATTTTTCAGCCCCCTCTTCGCCCAGAACTGCCGCTACCGCTTTATCCAGCAGAGCGAGGAACAGCTTTTCGAATACGGCGCTCAGCAGGATGATGACGAAGGTCCAGGCAAACAACTCCCCGGTGGAAAGGGTAATTTTTGCCCGGTAAAGCGCGTCGCCGATGCTGCCGTCCGGCAGGCCGATGACCTCTGCTGCTACGCCGCTCTTCCAGCAGATGCCCAGCGCCACGCTGCATCCCTGCCGGAACGCGGGCAGCACCGCCGGGAGCCAGACCGCCCGCAGACGCCGCCCCAGAGGCAGACGGAACACCTGCGCCATTTCGAGAAGCTGGCGGTCAGCACTCCCGATGCCGGTGCGCACTGCGCTGTAGAGGACGGGCAGCACCATCAAAAAGCTGATAAGGACGGACAGCGACGAGCCGCTGACCCACACCAGCGCCAGAATGATGAAGCTCGCCACCGGAGTAGCCTTGACCAGCTGCATCACGGGGGCGAGAAGGGCGTCCACCCACTCCCACTTTTCGGCGGCTACCGCCAGCACCGCGCTGGACAAAACGCCCAGCCCGAAGCCCAACAGGATGCGCCCGGCGCTGAAACCGATGCGCTGCCAGAACTCGGCCTGCGGCAGCAGCTCCACCAGCGTACCGATGGCCTGCACCGGCGAGACAAGAAAGACTTCCTGCCCGATGGCCACAGCTGCCGCCTGCCAGACGCCCAGCCAGAACACCGACGCCGCTAAGATTTGAATGCGGCGTTTTTTTGTTTTATCCATGTATTTCTTTGCTCCTGTTCGTTTTCTCGCTTTCAGAATATCACATCATGTATGAGAATACAATCCTTCATCTTTTCTTCTCTTGACATGAAGGTCATAAAACACTACACTGGAATAAAGTAATCCTTATTCTACGTGCCTCCGCGCACAGATGGGAGAGATGACCATGCACGATTCCGCTCAGGCCCTCCGGGGCAAAAAGCTCCTTCTGGTGGGGTTCACCCTGTTCTCGATGTTCTTCGGAGCAGGCAACCTCATCTTCCCGCCCTTCCTCGGCGCACAGGCCGGGACGGCGCTCTGGCTCGCTTTTGTGGGCTTTGCCGTCAGCGCCATCGGTCTGCCCATCGCGGGCGTGGCAGCAGTGGCCCGGGCGGGCGGTCTGCCTGCGCTGGCCGGGCGGGTCCATCCCCGCTTCGCACAGGTGTTCGCTGTACTGGTCTATCTGTCCATCGGTCCCTGCCTCGCTATTCCCCGCACGGCCAGCACCTCGTTTGAGATGCTGACGCCGCTGGTGGGGCGGAGCACACCGGGACAGTTCATCTACTCCCTCGTGTTCTTTGCTGCGGCGTACTCCGTGGCCCTCAAGCCCGAAAAGCTGACTCAGCGGCTGGGCCGCATCCTCTGCCCTGCCCTGCTGGTGCTCATCGTGGTGCTGTTCGCGGGCTGCATCCTCCGCCCGGCCGCGCCCGGCTACGGCACGCCTGCCGAGGCTTACGCCGCCCTCCCCGCCGCACAGGGCGTGCTGGACGGCTATCAGACCATGGACGCGCTGGCAGCGCTCAACTTCGGCGCGGTCATCGCGCTGAACATTCAGGCGGTAGGCATCACGGAAGAAGCTGCCGTCCGGCGCGGCACCATCCGGGCCGGGCTCATCGCAGGCGGGATGCTGCTGGTGGTCTACGCCATGCTGACCCACATCGGCGGCATCTCGGGGGCCGCGTTCCCCGGCAGCGACACCGGCGCCTCCGTCCTGACGGCACTGGCCGACGGCCTGTTTGGCCGGGTGGGACAGGTGCTTCTGGCCGTTATCTTCGTCATCGCCTGCTTCAACACCTGCGTCGGCCTCATCGCCAGCGTAGGCGAATACTTCCACGAGCTTCTGCCCCAGCTTCCCTACCCCTCCATTGCGGCCTTCTTCGCGCTGGTGAGTATGCTGCTGGCGAACATCGGCCTTGCGGACATCCTGAGCCTTTCCGTTCCGGTGCTGAACGCCATCTACCCCATCGCCATCGTCCTCATCGTGGTGGAGTTCCTGCCCGGGCGGTTCCAGCGGACATCGGTCTGGCGGCTGAGTATCCTCTTCACGGCCATCCAGAGCATCCCTGCCGCCCTGCCCTTCGGCCCCCTCT
>ERZ1035032.2271-NODE-2271-length-10671-cov-9.794838_pt1 | contig 10671 bp, 10 predicted proteins | sample MGYA00520693_ERZ1035032 | MGnify/ENA primary metagenome ERZ1035032 (study PRJEB33766, sample SAMN09781740) | gut metagenome | biome: gut microbiome | host: Homo sapiens | place: Madagascar | study: EMG produced TPA metagenomics assembly of the PRJNA485056 data...
GGCCCCGCTATTCTTGTTGTTAGGCTTGGATTTTGAGAGGTTTTTCAGTGCTCTCGGGATAATGTCCCCTCTTTTTTGATGGGTAGATATTGCCCTTCATGACGGCCGCCTGGAACTCGTCGTAAGAGTAGCCACAATTGCGCTGCAGCCCTCTGTAAATGATGCGTATAGTGTCGAGGAAGGTGACGGGTCGGTAAATGTAGGCAGAGCCGAGGACTGCAAAAATGTCTTTGGTCTCGATGGTGTATTGAATCTCGATGCCGTCGATCATGATGGATTGTTTCATAATATTGTGGGTGTTGTGGGTGTGGGGATTTTGATTTTTTTGATATTTTCTTTCATAATTGTTGTTTTATTTGGAAATAGTTGTTATCTTTGCAATGTGGGAGCGAAGTACTGATAACCACTGAAAGCAGCGTGCGACGTTGCAGAACCTGAGGCCAACGGATTATTCCATTGGTCTCTTGTATTTTCTGAGCTTGCCATTGACATACCAAAATATATAATCGTGTGTGTACTCCTTGCTATTCTTCTTCCTTCTTTTGCGAATTTTGAAATTTCGGGATTGAGTAAGCAATCACCATACCTATCTGCAAACGCTTGGGCTACGGCTAAAACTCTGTTGTAGTCCTCCGCTGTAGAGCAAGCCAGCTCGTGTTGTAACACCTTTCCTTTGATACCAATGTATTTGGTGAAGAATTGTTCATCCAAAGGCTTTGCAAGTATCGTATCACGGTCTTCAACAGACAGATTTGTTTTTCCTGAATCAGTGTATGCATTGGCGCATTTATGTACCAATCGACAAGCAGCACAAAGTTCGTTGTCTGCAACAGGCTTTCTGTCAAGATTCAACTTACCCTTAGCTATGTCGCAGTAGGCGGGGATTTGATTTTTTTGATATTTTCTTTCATAATTGTTGTTTTATTTGGAAATAGTTGTTATCTTTGCAATGTGGGAGCGAAGTACTGATAACCACTGAAAGCAGCGTGCGACGTTGCAGAACCTGAGGCCAACGGATTATTCCATTGGTCTCTTGTATTTTCTGAGCTTGCCATTGACATACCAAAAGATGTAGTCATGGTGATATTGTTCACTATCCCAAATAGCTTTGTTCCTATCTTGGATTTGTCTTTCCGTAATTGGCTTTCTGAAGCAATGGTCAGTCAGACAAACGCAAGCGTGTTGCGCATCAGAAGCATGGTTTGCATTACGACAACAGTTCATAACTTTCTCAGGTGATTTCACATCAATATATCCAAACTCACCTACTTTTAAATCTGGGTTTGCCCTACTGTCTTCTGGAATCATGTCATAGACCTTTCTTCTTCCTTCTTTTGCATTGAAACGAATTTCTGGATTGAGGAAGCAATCACCATATTCATTGGCAAAAGCCATAGCTACATCTAAAACTCGCTTATAGTCTTCTGCTGTAGAGCAAGCCAGCTCGTGTTGTAACACCTTTCCTTTGATACCAATGTATTTGGTGAAGAATTGTTCATCCAAAGGCTTTGCAAGTATCGTATCACGGTCTTCAACAGACAGATTTGTTTTTCCTGAATCAGTGTATGCATTGGCGCATTTATGTACCAATCGACAAGCAGCACAAAGTTCGTTGTCTGCAACAGGCTTTCTGTCAAGATCCAACTTACCCTTAGCTATGTCGCAGTCGTTGCATCGACGAATGGTGTAGGGGTTGTAGTCGGGGATGGTCTTTTGCTGTATGCCGGGGTTGAAATGGAAGATGCCCTTTGTGTCGTCTTGCAGAGCCTCTTCGCCTCTTTTCATAGCCTCGTCGTGGGGAGTGACGGGATATTTGGACTTTCGCACCTGAACTACTGTGCAACGGCAGTTCCATCCATTAGGTGGATAGTAGGTCTGCCAGAATGGATCGGATGGGGGGAGCGTCACGCCGTTGAGCGCAGCGTGTGCGGGACGCACCTTGCTGTCGCCGGCCGTGCGGTACTGGAGGTTGTAGCGGTCGCCGTCTTCGGCGAACTGCTCCCACTTGGCCGCCATCTGTGCAGAGGCCTGCACGAAATTGTACTCGGCCCGGAGATAGTTGGCGTTGTATGTGTCGTTGATCTTCTGAACGTCGTTCAAAAAGCGTTCAAACGGCTTTCGATTGCCGTTCTCGTCGAGCAATGAGGGGAATGCCTCGTTGAGCTCGTGGAAGGTCTTGATGCCGGAGAAGATGTAGTTGGAGCGTTGGAGCCGTTGGCGCATGATGTCGGACATTTCCACGCGTTGCAAGTTGCGGTCGAGGACAGTTGCATGAGCCTCTATCAAGCTTTGAACATTTTTATCAGCCATGATGTCGATAGAGAAAGAACTTCCCTTCTGATTGAAGACAACCTTCATTGCATCCTTGAATCCCTTGCTAATATCTTCGCTTGGCAGACAAACGTCTTCACCAGCCCCCAAACTAAGCAAATTTTTTGCAAGTTCGGTATCAACTTTATTCATGTGAGAATAAGAAAGCAACTCTTTTGGTAGAACCTTACCCCTCATAATGGCAGCGTTAAGTTCTGCCTCAAACTCAGCATAATCAGAAGTGGCATAAGTGGAAAGGTGTTTCTTTATGAGCTCCTTATCCATATTTTCAAGGTTCCAATTATGTTCGAGTTTCCGGTAATTATCGGGATCATTGCAGAAGTCAATATAATGCCCCAACTCATGCAACAAAGCATTATCTTGAGCTAATTGCCCCCAACGCACGGCATTGGCTTGCGCTGTTTCCCAACCCTTGTAAGCTCTTTTGTTCACGCGTATTATGCTTGGCAGAACACCATCCATACTTTCTTGAAAACTGGCGGATACCCTATGGTATTTTGTTACTTTCCCCAAATCTGCCTCACGAAGTTCTGGCAATACTTTTACTCCATGCCTGAGTGCAATCCTTGCAGCCTCTTCTGCTTGTTCCCTTACATATTTGTTGCTGATGACACTTGCCCACTTTTTAGCAATGGTGTCAATTTCCTCTTCCTTTTTGCTGAGGCATAAGGAAGACAGAACGGTGTCATTGCCTAATATTTCGGCATAGCGTCGGTGTAGCCCCAGGTAGTCGCTGGGGCTTAGTCGAAAAAAGGGGGTGCGGGTTTTGTAGGGGGTGTAGAGGATGTAGGTTTTGTAGGGGATGTAGGGGGTGTGGGTTTTGTAAGTGTTGTAGGGGGTGTGGGTTGGGTGCGTCGTTCGCCTACTGGCATGCTGTATTTGTCGGCGAAGTAGGTGGGGTCGACATCGTAGCGGTCGGCCACCATGGTTTCGTATGCTACCTGCTGCTCTGGGGTGTAGTCGACGGCGTTGTCCCACTCGAAGCGCAGTCCCTTGACCGGGAATCCGTGCTTGGCCATGCGCGGTATGAGCTGGTTGTTGACGATGTCGCGGAGCATGGTGCAGTCGCTGTCGACGAGGTTTTGGAAGACCTCAAGGTGAGTCTGCGACTGAGAGAGGCTGCTTCCGTCCTCGATGGTCATGGTCTGTCCGATGATGAGCTTGGAGAGTTCGGAGTTGGCACGGTCGATGCGCTTGTCGTAGACGTTGAACGCGTCGCCCTTGCCACTCTCGACAAATTCGATTTCGGTGTCCTGCCCCGCCACCATGTACTGGCTTGCTCCCGCATCCTTGAGCATCTTTTCGAGTTGGCTCATTACCTTAGGGTCGCGCGATGTGGTTCGTGCGATACGCATTGGCATGCCGAAGATCTCGCCGAAGGAATCCCAGAAGGCGAGCATGTTCTTCTTAGGAATGGTCTGCGTGGCCGCCTTGAGGTAGAGTCCGAGGTCGTCGGGACGGCCAGCCTCGATGAGCCAGTCGGTGAAGGGAGCGGAGCGGTAGTCGATGCCGGAAGTCCAGTCTTGTCCAAGTTGCTGAATGACACGTCCGTACTCGGGAATGACGTGCTTGCGTGGTATGAGCTTGACATCGGTGTAGCAAGGGCATCCGTCGCCATCGGTTGTGACGTCTCCGAGCTCTATGAGAGAATGGCCCCACAGATTGGCTTCGAGCGCGTATTTCAGCAATTGCTTGAACCAAGCCTGGTCGAAGAGGTGGAGTGCCTGGTCGTTGATGTTGCCTTTGGCATCGACGAGCTTGAAGGACTTAGCCATGACGAATCCTACGCGCTGGCTTACGCATCCGGAGAGGTGGAGGTCGATATCGATATCGCGATAGATGTCGTAGAGGCGTGATCGGTTAGGGTTGTCGACATTGATAGCCATCTGCCATGCGTTGTGCCAGTCGGCGATGTCCTTTCGTGTGAGAGCATCGGTGGTGCGCTGCAGCTCGATGATCATTTTGTTGACGCGCTTGCGGTCGGAAGCCTTTGCGAGGTTGAAGTCGCCATGAGGTGTGTGCAGCACGTTGTGGCCTGACGGCGTGAGGATGCCGCTGAATATGTTTTTAATGTTCATAGTTTTTACCAATTAACTTTGTTGATTGTTGCTCACCAATTGTGATGTAACTGTTGTTGTGATCCGAAGATGAGCAGGTCGCCGGAGGGTGTTCCGTCGGTGTCGATGTCGAGCGGCAGGTCGGGTATGATTTTGCCGGCCTGCACGCCTTCGAGCCACTTGATGGCGCGTTCGTAGCGTTCCTTTCGTATCTCGCTGCCCATCTTCTGCGGCATGGCCGCCGTCATGTGATAGAGCGCGATGTCGGCAGCGTACATGACGACGAGGCTGTTTCGCTCGTTGCCATGAGCAGCGAAGATTGCCTCGGTGTCGTATTGTGGTCTTAGGTAGCCGGCAATTTCCTCGCACGCTTCGAGCTCGGCATTGTCGCGTATCTCTTGCGAAGCTTGTGATACGACTTTTAGAGCGTTTTCGCCTATGACTACACGGTAGTCTTCTTGTGTGATGAACATGTGTAGAGTCTCCTTTCTAATTGTAAAAAAAATTACCAGATGTTTTTGTTTGTTTGTCGTTTGCCGAAAATGGGTTTGCAGATGCTCTGCCTTGAGCAGCGCTGTAGCATCCAGATAGCTCCCTCGTCGGCATCGGGAGCGTCGTCGTGGACACGGCTGCCCCGTTCGAGCGCCAGCGTCTGTTCGATGCCTACCTGCATGTCGGGCGAGTCCTTGAGCGCCTCGTTGTAGAAGACGATACCACGCTCCCAAAACGGGCTGATGGCCTCGATGCGCTGCAACTTATCGGGCTTCTTGCGCTTGTCGCCTGTTATCGGCAACTGGTAGCCACGGCGGTTGCCCTCTTCCGTGAACTCGTCAAGGATGGTGTCCTGTAGAAAGTTCGCCTCCATGAAGAAGGACACCGTGACATCCTCTGGCAATGATTCATAAAGGTTGTATAGCCATCTGACCATACCGCCAACGGTATCTTGACGGACATAGCAATCAATCAAATGAAACTCTGTGCCTATCTTGCCCCAAAAGCGTGAAGCCTTGTAGTCGTTGGCTGTGGTCGATTTGAACGACGGGTCGGTGTAGCAAATAAGTTGGTCGTACTTATTGAGTGGCAGAACCTTCTTGTAACGAATCCAGTCATGGCGAAATATCGTGCCATCCTTGATAGGATTGTGCATCATTTCCTTGTTCCATGCCCGGAAGCCCACGAAATCGGCATAAGCCTTCGCCTCTTCCTTTGTCCACTTTTCACGCCATACTGGTTCGCCATCAGAATCAACCGCCACAATCTTAGAAAGGAACACCCCCTTGGTATGTGCCAGGTTGAAAAGAACGGAAGTTTTTGAAATGAGGTTTCCAACCATAATGAAGCGACCACGACCTACATCAAGCGAACCGAAAAGGGCTTCTTTCACCCAGTCGGTGAGGTCACGCACACGCTTCTCGTTACGGCAAAGCTCATCATCATCGAGGTCGTCAATGACAATGTAGTCTGGACGTGCCTCACGGTCACGCAAACCACGAGGAGATTGACCACGACCACAGGCAAGGAACTTCACACCGTCCTTGGTCTTAAACTCACCTTCTTGCCAGTCGCCAGCGTTCTTCTGTGCGCCAAAGTCGGCGATGAGCCGCTGGTTGTATTCGAGCTCAGCCTGGATGTCGCCAAGCAAACGGATGGCACTATCCTCGGACTTGCCCACAACCACCATGAAGTTAATCAGACGCTTGGTCTGAAACATCAGCCACAAAGGAGTAAAGATGTCCATGTGGGTGGACTTGGCATGACCACGAGGCCACATAAAGACCGCTTTGAGGTTCGGGGTGTTCTTAACCTTCTGTGCAGCCTGGTTGTGAAAAGGAGCGTTGTGGATGGTTCGGATTACTTCGCCTGTGGTCTTGTCACGCAATTGTAGGAAATGGGGGAAGTAATACTCGCAGAAGGCTGCGTAATTGGATTGCAGCCTACGAATACGTTTTTCCTTTTCAAGGGGCGTTTCCTTACGCATAAGAGATGTGTCGGTGAAAGCCTGAACTTGCTTGCACCGTTCCTTCCATTGCTCGTATGCGAGTTTCTTTTCTGCTGCTGTTGCCATACTCCTTAATTATTTAACACCCATCTGTTCCATGATAAACAAGTCTTGAAGATGATTGATTGCCTTCATCAACTCAGTTGTTATCGTAGGGTCAGACTTGGCACGGAACTCCAACCACTTGCTGAACTTCATGGACACCTCAATGATGTCAACCACGTTGGCCTTCTTGTCAAGTTTCTCTATGACAGAGGAAAGCTTTGCGAGTTTGTCACCCAGTCCAGCCATCGCCATTGGGTCGCCAGAATTATTCACTTGCGTTATAAGCGCGTCAATGGTCAACAACAGCTTGTTGACGAGTTCGGGACGTGTGACACTCTTGGCGGCGCGCGCCTCCTTCCATCCCTCGGCTGTGCACCACTTGGAAATGGTGACGCGCGAGACATCGACCTTGTCGGCAATGTCCTGCTGCTCCATGCCCGAGAGATAGAGCGTGCGTGCCAGTGATTTCTTTTTTTCTATTTCTGCCTTTGTCATGTTGATAAAGTTTTTTATGCAAAAGTGGGATGATTTCGGTGGCTGTGCAAAAAAGTGTGCAATGGTTGCATAGAAGTGTGCAAGGATTGCACGGTTTTTTGGCAGTAGGAAAATGAGTTTGTAATATTGCAGGAAAAAAGCGAAAGGATATGAATAAAGCAAAACGCGTAAGAATAACCAACGACCGTCTGAACAGCTACGGCACACGAGTGCTGACGGCAGGGATGGACGTGGAACAATATAAGCGCAACCCGGTGCTGCTGTACATGCACGAGCGCGGCAACGTGATAGGCTATGTGAAGGATCTGAAAGTGGATGACGGCGAGGTGACGGGCGAACTGATGTTTGACGAGGCCTCGGAGCTGTCGGTACGCTGCAAGAAGCAGTGGGAGTTTGGCAGCCTGAAGATGGTGAGCGCCGGGCTTGACATCTTAGAGACGAGCGAGGACGCGGCACTGCTTGTGCAGGGCCAGACGTGCCCGACGATAACGAAGAGCAAGCTGTTTGAGGTGAGCTTAGTGGACGTGGGCGCAAATGACGACGCCATCGTGCTGCAGAAGGACGGACGGAAGATTACTCTCGGCAAGGACAGCGAATGCCCGTTGCCAATGTTGAACAACAATAAAAAACAAAAACAAATGGAACAGAAACAGTATGCCCTACAGTTGGGGCTGCCGGAAACGGCAACAGAGGTGGAGATTGCAGCGAAGATAAGAGAGCTGACCGCCGCCAAGCAAGAGAACGAGACCCTGCGTAAGGAGAAGGAGACCTTGACACTTGCGAGCATCACAGCCGTCGTGGAGAAAGCCGTGGGCGAGAAGCGTATCGGCGCGGACAAGAAGGAGGAGTTTATAAACCTCGGCAAGGAGATAGGCCAGGAGAAGCTGGAGCGCATCATCTCAGCGATGTCGCCACAGATGAAGCTGAGCAGCGTGATCGGACACCAGGGCGGTGCTTCAGCACAGCAGCCAGGCTCATACAAGAAGCTGAGCGATGTGCCTCAGGGGGAACAGCTGACACTGCGCAAGGAACAGCCGGAGGAGTATAAGCGACTGTACAAGGAGGAGTACGGCATGGAGTGCGAAATTTAAGTGAAAAGGGAAAAGGGAAAAGTGAAAAATCCAATAGCTTATTAAGTGAAAAGGGAAAAGAGAAAAGTGAAAAATCCAATAGCTTATTAAGTGAAAAGGGAAAAGTGAAAAATCCAATAGCTTATTAAGGGAAAAGTGAAAAGTAAAAACCGATAAAAAAGTAAAAAAATGGAAAAGAAGAGATTAGTGGCACTGTGTATGGCAGTGCTTTTCAACTGTGTGATGGGCAGCGTGCTGGCTGCTGCGATGGGTGTGTCGCCGATAGCAGGAGCTGTGGGCATGAACTGTGTGGGTGCGATATTGGGCGGCGAGACAGCCCATGGCGCTCTGCGTGCAGGAGTGTGCAAAGAGATATGGACGGGAGAGCTGGTGAAGTCGTTGCGCGGTTTTGTGGCTGGTAGTTGGCTTGACGGCATACCTGACAACTCGAGCATCGTGGACAACGACGTGATACACCTGGTGGATGTAGGCGTGGACCCGGAGGTGCTTGTGAACAATACGACCTACCCTATCCCACTGCAGGCACTCGACGACAAGGACATAGCTGTGAAGCTTGACAAGTTCCAGACAAAGGTGACTCCGATAACCGACGACGAGCTGTACAGCATAAGCTACGACAAGATAGCGCGTGTGAAGGAGAGCCACTCGAACGCCATCAACGACGCGAAGTTTGCCAAGGCAGCGCATGCACTGTGCGCGAAGAGCAACAGCGAGAAGACTCCGGTGCTGAAGACCACGGGCGAGAAGGACGCAGCGACTGGCCGCCTGAAGATGACGGTGAAGGACGTGCTCGCCATGAAGGCAGCGATGGACAAGCTGGGAGTGCCGACCACAAACCGCCGCCTGGTGCTGTGTACGGACCATGTGAACGACCTCTTGGCAGCAGACCAGACCTTCAAGGAGCAGTATAACATAGACCGCAACACGGGCAAGGTGGGCAAGCTGTACAGCTTCGACATATACGAATTTGAGAACACTCCCTATTATGCTGCAGCCGGAACGAAGAAGGCCGTAGGCGACAAGGGCGGTACGGCAGGCGACTTCCACTGCTCTTTTGCATTCTACACTCCGCGTGTGTTCAAGGCTACCGGTTCGACAAAGATGTACTGGAGCCCGGCAGAGAACAACCCGGAATATCAGCGTAACGAGGTGAACTTCCGCCACTACTTCGTGTGCATGCCGAAGAAGGAAGATGCGGGCGTGGTGATGATGAGCGACTACAAGGCGGGATAAGTGAAAAGGGAAAAGTGAAAAGTGAAAAATCCAATAGTTAAATGGCAGGGATGAAATACTTAGTGCTGCACTGCACCGCCACGCCTGAGGGCCGTGAGGTGACCAGTGACGAAATTCGCCACTGGCACACCGACCCGGTGAAGAAAGGAGGCAGGGGCTGGAAGCAGGTGGGGTATACGGACATGATACACCTGGACGGCACGGTGGAGCGCCTTGTGAGGAACAACGAGGACGCAGAGGTGGACCCATGGGAGGTGACCAACGGCGCGAAGGGCTACAACACGGTGAGCCGCCATGTGGTTTATGTCGGTGGACTTGCCACTGACGGCAAGACAGCCAAGGACACGCGCACAGAGGCACAAGTGAAGGCCATGACAGCGTATGTGAGAGACTTTCATGAGAGGTTTCCGCAGATAAGGATAGTGGGCCATGGCGAACTGCCCGGTGTGAAGAAGGCTTGCCCATCGTTCAACGTGGAAGAGTGGCTGCGGTCAATAGGAATCAAGCAAGTAAAGGTAAAAAGGTAACTTAAAACAAAGATAACGATGGCAGACATTCTACTGCAATTCATCCAATGGGCAATCCCCTCGGGCGGCATAGGTGCTGCCATCGTTTGGTTTGCCAACAGAAATGCCAACAAAGCCAAGAATGCCAAGGTAGTGCATGACACATATAAAGGCATGTACGAAGACATTTCGAAGGTGCTGTTGGAAACGCAACGGAAATATGAAGACATCACGAAGATTGTTGAAGGCCTTACGGCAGAAAATCATAGGACCCGTCTTTCGATCAATCGGCTCAGTCGTGCAATCGAGGCTATCAAGCTATGTCCTCATCGTAACAGTTGCCCTGTCAGCAGCGAGCTGTCGCTCGACGAAGACGATGACAACGCAGGCAGAGGAAAAGGTGGTAAAGGACAGCGCCGAAAGCAAGCAGACCACGACAAGGATAATGTGGACGGAAAAGGTGGCGCAAGAGCGGGTGCATCTGACAATACCCCTTGACAGCATAGGCAGTATGCCGTCTGGTGCCTCCTTTGTGAAGAAGCAAGGCCGTGCCAACGTGAAGGCAAGCGTAGGAAAGGAGGATGGCAAAGATGTGATATACATTGATGCCACATGTGACAGCCTGCAAGTGATGTGTCTCTATTATGAGGAACAAAACAAGAAGCTGGCAAGGCAAAACGCAGAACTCTCGAACACCATTAAAACAGAGAAAGAACAGTGTTCAAACCCTGTTAAAGTGGCTATATTAAGTTTTATTGTCGGACTGGTGTCTGGCATAATAATCACAATCAAAACAAGAAAAAAATGAATAAGAATTTCATGTACGGCATTGGAGCCGTAAAGTTTGGTGAAAAGACCATTGGCTACATTGAGAAAGGTTCATGGGACTGGGGCGGCACAAAGCCTGAGAGTAC
>ERZ1035032.2276-NODE-2276-length-10655-cov-3.669434_pt1 | contig 10655 bp, 9 predicted proteins | sample MGYA00520693_ERZ1035032 | MGnify/ENA primary metagenome ERZ1035032 (study PRJEB33766, sample SAMN09781740) | gut metagenome | biome: gut microbiome | host: Homo sapiens | place: Madagascar | study: EMG produced TPA metagenomics assembly of the PRJNA485056 data...
CAAAAAGCAGGGGTCATACTGACGTATAGCACTGCTTTTTAACGCAGTATTTTAAAAAATTAGCCTATTTAAACCATATCTGGTTCGACTCTCTAATGCCTAGGCTCGCGCGGCGCTCACCGCGCCAGCCCTTTATAGGGGCGGTTTTTGCGGTACACGCCCGCGAAAACCGCGTTTTCAAGTCAGAGGGGAAACCCCTCTGACAACTCCCCTATATAATAAATCGTATATTTTTTTAACGGTTTGGTTTATCCGTCCAGTCCGAAATAGGTGCGCGCATTATCGGCGCAAATGCCGCAGATAATGGTCTTTAAAATATCGGGGTCGTCCGTAAACTCGCCTTTTTCTACCCAACTGCCGATTAAGTTGCACAAAATGCGGCGGAAATATTCGTGACGCGGATAGGATAAAAAGCTGCGCGAATCGGTCAGCATGCCCACAAAGGCAGCCAAAGCGCCTAAGTTACCCAGCGCACGCATTTGCTCCTCCATGCCGTCGATATGGTCGTTAAACCACCAGGCCGAGCCAAGCTGCAGCTTGCCGCGGATGCCGCCCTGCTGGAAGTTGCCCAGCATAGTACCCAGCACAAAATTATCCTTGGGGTTTAAGCTGTATAAAATGGTGCGCGGCAATGCGTCTGCCGTGTCCATCGTGTCCAAAAGACGGGAAAGCTTTGCCGCAATCTGCGCATCGTCAATCGAATCGAAGCCCGTATCGGGGCCGAGGGATTTAAACCGACGGCTGTTGTTATCGCGCAGCGCTGCAATGTGCAGCTGCATTGCCCAGCCGCGGCGCGCATACTCGCTGCCCAAAAACAGCAGTAAATCGGTTTTATAGCTTTCCATTTCGTCTGCCGTCAGCTTTTGGCCGCTCATGGCCTTCACAAAGACCTGTTCGGGATCCTCACAGCGACAGAACGGTACATCGCCCAGCGCATGATCGGAGGCGCGGCAACCGACCGCGTCAAACGCATCCATGCGGCTGATCAGCGCATTTTTTAAGTCACCGTAAATCATAATGCGGTTGCCGTAAGATGCCGCAAGCTTTTGAATGTAGTCGCAAAAGCCCTCTTTTTCAATGTTCACGGCCTTGTCGGGTCTAAAGGTGGGGGCTACGCGCACGGGGAACCCGGAGTTTTTCAGCTGCTCGTGATACTTCATGTCGTCAGCCGGGTCATCCGTTGTGCCGATAAATTCCACGTTAGAGGACAAAATCAGCTTTTGAGCCGAAAAATCCGGCTCGGCAATGCGGCGATTGGCCTTTTCGTAAATGTCGGCCGCGGTTTTTTCTGTCAGCGGCTCGTAAATGCCGAAATACCGCTGCAATTCCAGGTGCGACCAATGATACAGCGGATTGCCGACAGCATATTGCAGGCATTTGGCATAGGCCAAAAACTTGTCGTAATCGCTTGCCGACCCGGTGATGTATTCTTCATCCACACCCATAGAGCGCATAAAGCGCCATTTGTAATGGTCGCCGCCCAGCCACAGCTCCGTAATGCCCGAAAAATGCTTATCTTCGCAGATTTCGCGGATGCTCAGATGGCAGTGATAGTCCAAAATCGGCTGATCCTTGGCATAGTCAAAAAACAGCTTACGTGCGGTTTCGGTTTCCAGCAAAAAATTTTCGTCCATAAATTTGCGTTTTGTCATATCTTTTTCATGTCCTTTCTGGAAAGACCTGCTTTTGCAAAGCCCTCCCATAAACCATTGATGTATACTGCGCCCAGCGCACGGTCATACAGTCCGTAACCGGGACGGCCTGTTTCGCCCCAAATCATGCGGCCGTGGTCGGGACGGATGTAGCCGTCGAAGCCGCTTTGATAGTAAGCCTTTACAATTTCGCCCACATCGAGAGAGCCGTAATCGGAGCGGTGCGCCGTTTCTTCAAAGCAATGGTCACCTGTGATTTTTATGTTGCGGATATGTGCAAAATGGATTCTGTCCGCAAAGGATTTGACAAAATCCACAATATCATTATCCGGCGAGACGCCCAGCGAACCGCTGCACAGCGTTAAGCCGTTGTAAGGGCTGTCGTAAAGCTTTAAAAAGCGCTCTAAATTCTGCTTGTTTGTAATAATACGCGGCAGGCCGAAAATGCCCCATGGCGGATCATCCGGGTGGATGGCCATTTTGACCTGTACCTCCTCGGCCACTTTAATCACGCGGTCTAAGAAATATTTCAGATTGTTCCAAAGGTCTTCCTCCGAAATGGTCTGATATTTTTCCAAAAGCGCCTTCATGCCGGCCTTTGTATAGCTGGCATCCCAGCCGGGCAGAGAGAGGTCGCCCGTTAACGGGTTCATGTTTTTAACGGTTTCGTCAATATAAATCAGGGCGTTAGAGCCGTCCGGCAGCTCGTGCGCCAGTTCGGAACGCGTCCAGTCGAAAACGGGCATAAAGTTGTAGCAAACGCAGTCTATACCGGCCTTTGCAAGGTTGCGAAGCGTTTCGCAGTAATTTTCAATGTAGCGGTCGCGGTCGCCGTCACCTGTTTTAATATCCTCATGCACGGGCACGCTTTCGATAACGGAAAGCGAAAGGCCTTTTGCCTCAATCCGTTTTTTTAAATCCAAAATTTTGTCCAGCGGCCAAACCTCACCCACGGGGATGTCGTAAATGGCCGATACAATGCCGGTAACACCCGGAATCTGGCGGATTTTATCCAGCGTAACCGGGTCGGATTCGCCGTACCAGCGGAAAGTCATTTCCATGTTGTTTCCTCCTTTGGTTGTTTGTGATATGGTAAAATTTAAATTTGCATAAACAAGTTTGTTTGCGGAAAATTGATTCTGTTTTTTGGTAAAACCGTAGGGAACGGCCTATGTGCCGTTCCGCATTAATTTTGCGTATCTTTGTTGTTTACATCAAGACGCGTAGGGGAGGGGCTCTGCTCCTCCCGAAAGAATGCGGAATGTTTGTACAACGGGCGGAGTAGAACCCCGCCCCTACGGTTATTCAATATAATTTTGTCAATGCTTCATACATATATTGTATTGAAAACCGTAGAAAGCCGCCTGCGTGTCGTTCCGCTTTTAGGTTTCCGCAATTTTCTAATCTTAGTATAAACAATTTCGGCCGAAATATCAAGCCATTGGCGCCAATTCCATAAAAATTTATACATTTTAGAGTGAAATATTGACCCATTCGCCGCCGCTTTTTGCGCTTTGATACATAGCCAAAAGCGACTTTGACGATGGGAGCGCGGATTGAAGCGTGATACAGCTGCCGCCGTCGTTTTCTAAATACCTGTAAAAATCCTCAATCACAAATTGGTGACCGCTGCCCCAAACGGCCTTGCCGCCGACTGATATAAAATCGCTTGCGAGCTGCTCACAGCACCGATCCTTTGTAATTTTATAAAGATTTTGGTCGGCATAGCGAAAACGCACGTTTTCATATGCCACCTCCAGCATAAACGGGCTGGAGGTCGGCGCGGTGTTGGCGCCGAAAAACACGCCGCGCACACCGTCTTCAAACTCAATCAGTGCGTCGGCCGTGTCCTCGGTTTCTATCACGCCCTCCAGCCATTTGGTGGATATATTGGCGCGCAGCCGTTTCGGCGTACCGCCGAACACATGCATTAAATCAATAATATGTATGGCCTGATTGCAAAGCAGGCTGCCGCCCTCGGTTGCCCAATGGCCGCGCCATGCATCCTGCGCATAATAGGCCTCGTCCCGATCCCAAATGATAATGCCCGAAACGCCCAGCAGGCGGCCTGCGTTATCCTCTGCTTCAATCGCTGTATGCAGCGCCTCTATACTTGCCGCCCTGCGGTTTTGCAGCATAATGCAAAGCTTGGTCTTTGCGGATGCTTCGGCCTCGATGAGTCGGGTTAAATCGTCCCTTGTCACGGCAACGGGCTTTTCCATGACAACGTGTTTACCGGCCGCCAGCGCGCGGCAGGCCATATCCACATGCAAATAATGCGGTGTGCAAATATGAATCACGCCAATCTCCGGGTCGCAGAGCGCGTCCTCAAAACTGTAAAGCGCACGGCAGTGATATTGCTTTGCGCCCTTGTCGGCACGCGCGCGGTTTATGTCGCAAACCGCTTCTACCGTGCCGTGCGATGCTTTTTTGACGGCGTGGGCATGCATCGGCCCGATGGCGCCGTACCCCACTATGCAGGCTTTTTGCATGTTAACAAAACCCCTTTTTGGTTAAATTTCGATAGCTGATGGCCAGGCTTTCAAACGGATCGCCGGGGCAAACATCCTGCTCCACGGCCGCCGCACCTGCGCCGCATTCGTCACAGGCGGCGATGATGGCGTCAAAATCCAGATTGCCGCAAAGTACCTCGCAGTAATCCTGCTCTGTCCAGGCCTTCATTTTTAAATCCTTAAAGTGTACCACCTTGGCGCGGCTGCCCAGTTTTTTAAGGTAGTCCGGCGGATTCACACCGGCATAGGCCATCCAATACACATCGGGGATAAACCCAAAGGATGACGGGTCGGTTTCCTCCAGCAGATAGTCCATAACCCATTTGCCGTCCAGTTTGGAAAATTCAAAGGCGTGGTTATGATACGCAAAGGTCAGGCCGTTTGCCGCCAAGGCTGCGGATACCTCATTAAAAATCTTTAAAAGCGCGCGCAGGCCGTCCGCATCCTGCAAATATTCCGTTGGTGCGCAGCCCAACCCGGCAACGGAGCAGCCCAAATCCTTATGATATTGAATCACGCCCTCCAAATCGTCTTTATATTCCTGAAAGCCGCGGTGCGTACAGTAAATTTCCATGCCGTTTTGGTCGGCAATGGCGCGGATGGTTTTGGCCGGAATCGGACCCACGCCCGAAACCTGGATGGCCTGATATCCGATGTTTTTCAGCTTGGCCAGCGTCATGTTAAAATCCGCCTCGTTTTGACAAAAATCGCGCACCGTGTAAAGCTGCGCGGCAATTTTTCGGTTCATCATATAAAAATCCTCCCTTTTGGCTGTTGCGCCGAAAACACGCGAAGCTGACGCACGTTTGCCACGGTTTTCGGCAAGCGCACGTCAGCTGTTATCCTTTGGCTGACTCCGTCCCAATCGTGTGTTTACGACCAGGAATCATCTAAGTTAACCACTTTTTGTACTTCTTTTTTCTGCACGGTGGAATGTTTGATTTTATCCTGCAGCAGGTCATAAAATTCATCATGCGGGAAGTTGTTTACATCCACGGTTTTGCCTGTCCATGCACTGTAATGGATGGCGTTTGAAATCGTCAGACCCAAAATGCCCTCCTCGCCCGGCGCCAAAAGCGCAGAGCCGGTAAGAGCCGCACGGGTAAAGTTTTTAAAGATGCCGACATGTGCTTCATCACGCGTGGTATCCACGGGGATGTCACAAGTCCAGCGCGGCGGCATGGCAAAGGGATTATCGTGCGGTGTGGCGTTCCACTCGCGCTCCGGAATCTCGTTGCGCAAGAAGGTGATTTTTTTGTTGTTCTCCACAATCAGTTGTCCTCTGTCGCACGCAATTTCCAAACGGTTGGTACCGGGGGTTTCACCCGTAGAGGTGATGTAAACGCCGGTTAAGCCGCTGTTATATTTTAAGTAGGCCACAACCTCATCTTCAACCTCAATATTATAATACTTGCCGAACTCGCAGAAGGAATGGATTTTATCCGGCATGCCGAACAGCCACTGCCACAAATCCAGCTGATGCGGATTTTGGTTAATCAGTGTGCCGCCGCCCTCGGTTTTCCAGGTCGAACGCCAGGTTGCGCTGTCGTGATACGCCTGCGGACGATACCAGGTGGTAATAATCCACGTCACACGCTTTAATTCGCCCAGCTGACCGGAGGTAATCAGTTCGCGTACCTTTTGGAAAACAGGGTTAACGCGCATGTTATACATAATGCCGAAGCGTTTATTGCTCTTTTTGGCAGCCTCGTTCATCTCCAGCACCTGCTTGGTGTATACCCCGGCAGGCTTTTCAATCAGCACGTGCTTATCATGCGCCAGCGCACTGATGGCAAGCGGCGGATGCTCGTAATGCGGCACGGCAACCACAATGGCATCAATGTCTTTATCATTTATAATTTCTTCATCGGTTCCGTACAGCTTAATATCGGGATACAGCGCCTTGGCACGCGCCAGCTGATCTGCATTGGTATCGCAAATGGCTGCCAGCTCGGCATGCGGCACCTTGCCTTTAAACAGGTTGGCGGCATGTGTGCTGCCCATGTTGCCAAAGCCGATAATACCGTAACGTAAAACGTCCTTCTTTTCCACAACAATCGCTCCTTTATGCATTCATTTTATGTGGTTTTTATTCAAATTCCGCACCAATTTCGCCCAAAAGCTTTACAAGCGCCCGATAGGCCACGCCGAACACATCGGGGCCGCCGTCCGGCAGATAGTCAAGCCGTCCGTCCGCTTCCAGCTTATCGAGACCCGTAAAGCGGCCAAGGTGCGGCTCTAAGCTTAAAAAGTACGGGGTTTCGCGCGGTACGGCCTGCGAAAGCACCTCGGCCACGCCACCGTCACCTTCACCCACAGGTGTTACCTCGCCGTTTAAAATCGCGTCCTTCATATGAAAATATGTAATTTTGTCGCGCAGCAGGCGGAACGAATCCGGGTACGAAATATGACCGCAAAACGCAAAGTTGGCCGGGTCATATACGCAGCCGAGCGCCGGAGAATTGACGGTTTCCAAAATGTCCAGGCAGCGGTCTGCCGTTTCGCCGTAAATTTTCCGCTCGTTTTCATGCAGCAGCATCACGCCTTCGCGCTCGGCAAGCTCCGCCATCTGCCGCATGCGGTTCATTACCTCGTCGCGCCATGCTTTGGGGTCATCCCCATCGGGAATATAAAAGCTGAACACGCGGATGTAGTTCGTTTCCAGCATTTTTGCAATTTGAATCACGTGCGCCAGCTTTTCAAGGTGCGGCGCCATGGGGTCTGTAATTTTAATTTTGCCGATGGGCGAACCGATAGAAGACGCACGGATGCCGGCAGCATCCATTTTTTTCTTAAGTGCGGCAACCTCGTCAAGGGTCAAATCGGCAATATCCCGTCCTTCTATGCCGCGCGGCTCGAAATACGAAATGCCAAGCTTGTTTAAATGCGCAAACTGCATATCCACATTGCTGCTGATTTCATCGGCAAAGCCGGTGATAATAAATTTTTGACTCATAAAAATTACCCTCCGCTTTCATATTATATTATTTCACGGGTGGGATCCCTTTGTGCCTATTGTACCACAAAAGATTTTCAAATTTCTATAAAAATGTTGACCTAAATATTGCAAATGTTGCTATATTATGTTAAAATGAAATTAAACCCGTAGGGGCGGGGTTCTACTCCGCCCGTTGTACATATATTCCGCGTTCTTTCGGGAGGAGCAGAGCCACTCCCCTACGCGTCTTGGTGTAAAAAATAAAGATACGCAAAATTAATGCGGAACGGCACGCAGGCCGCTTTCTACGGAATTACCGAAAAAAATCACCCCCACCCGTTGCATATCACGAAAGGAGCCGCACATATGGAAAACATCACCTGCATAAAATCGGTGTCCGACAAAAGCTTTCGCTACATACACAAGCAGGAGGAAGCGCCCGACCTTTCAAATTACATGGTGCACACGCACGATTTTTATGAACTGCTGATTTTTTTGGAAGGTGATGCCAGCTTCGTTGCCGAGGGCGCCACGCACCCCCTTGCGCCGCTGGATGCCATTGTGACGCGTCCCGGTGAAATGCACCAGATTTATCATCACACCCGTTCACGCTACGAACGGATTTTGCTGAATTTTACCGATTCGTTTTTTGCCAACAACGATTGCAGCGAATATCGCCGCATTTTTACCGACCGCGAAATGGGTCGCGAGAACATCATCCGCAGCGGCAGCATGCGCGGCTCTGCCGTACTCGACGCCGTGCAGCGCATTGAGCGTTACATCCGCGAGGGAGAGCAAGTGCGCAAAAGCAGAGGGGAGCACAGGCATAGAAATGATGTGGTCATCCGCTGTGCCGTGATTGAGCTTTTGCACGCCCTAAACCAGCTAAAGCCGGACAGTGCCGCCGGTACGCCCCAAAGCGCGGCTGTGCGCCGTGCGGCCGATTACATTAACCGCAATCTGGCCGGTGATTTATCGCTGGAGGAACTTTCCGAACGATTTTTTGTGTCGAAATATCATTTATGCCGCATGTTTAAAACCTGCATGGGCATGACCATTGGGCAATACATTACGCGGAAACGGATTTTGCTGGCCAAGTCGATGTATCAGGACGGCTGCTCTTTAAGCGAGGCGGCTTTACAGTCCGGCTTTGCCGATTATTCCTCCTTTTACAAGGCCTGCGTGAAGGAGTTTGGCACGCCGCCCAAAAAGAGCTTGGCGCGGTAGACGTCTAGGCATTAGGGAATCGAACTCCATACGCCTGACCGCAGACGTGCGGCAAGCGGCGCGCTTGTATCGGCAGCAGAGCCGTCAAAAATTGAAACGTTTCAAAAATCCTGCACGCCAAAACGCCGAATTTACCGAAAATCGGTTGCAATTTGTCGGCCGCTGTGATACACTAAATTTATAAATTGTCTTTCATTATGCAGGTGTGGCGCGGCGGCTTTGTTACGCCCTGCTTCTGCAAATTCATTTACGAAAGGTGTGACAAACATGCAGAACAAATTTTTTCTATCTCCTGCAATGTTTACCGAAAAAGAAAAACTGATTTTGGACATCGGCACAATGCGCGCCTATGCCTTTACCTATTCCACCGGTGTGGCGGCGCTGCGCGTAGAGAACGAAAAAGGGTACTTTATTATTCTGCCGTTTCAGGGGCAACAAATTTGGCGCGTTAAGTTTTTGGGTCGATCGCTGACCATGCGGACGAGCTTTGACGAGCCCGTTCCCACGCTGAATTATTTGGAAACCTACGGCGGCTTTATGCTCCACTGCGGCGTTTGCGGCATGGGCGTGCCCGGCCCCAAGGATGTGCATCCCCAACACGGTGAGCTGCCCAACGCACAATATCGCACGGCCTGGCTGCTGGCCGGAGAGGACGAGCGCGGCGCATACATCGGTGTATCCGGTGAAATTGCAGGCAAGGTCAGCTTTGTGCGGAACTATTTGTTTACGCCGGAGTGTCGCCTGTATGCCGGCGAAACGATTTTGCGCACCAACGTTCGGCTGCAAAATCTGCGCTCCGAGCCGTTTACCTATATGTATTTGTGCCATATCAACTTCCGTCCGATTGACGGTGCAGAGCTGATGTATTCGACAAAATATGATAAAGAGCACATCACCGTACATAAAATTATTTCGCCCAATGCGCCCAAGGAAAAGGCAGAGCCGCTGGCGGCCTATATGGATGCCGTGCAGGAAAATCCCGCGCTGCACCACAAGGTTGGCGCACCCGGTCAGTATTACGACCCCGAAATTTGCTTTACGGTGCATTATATGGCAGATAAAGACGGTATGGCGCACACCATGGAGCGACTGCCGGACGGCACGGCCTTTTATGTCAGCCATCCCGTGGATGCGCTGCCGTACGCCATCCGCTGGATCTCGCGCACGGGCGATGAGGATTCGATGGGTATGGTGCTGCCTGCAACGGCCGAGCATTTTGGCTATACCTATGCAAAAGAGCATGGCCAGCTGAAGGTGCTGCCGCCGAAATCCGAAATTTCCTTCTCGCTGAAAATCGGCCTTTTGGATGCCGGAGAGGCAGAGGCCGTGGCAGAAAAAATAAAGAAAATTACAAAATAAAGCAGAACGGCACGCAGGCCGTTCTGAAAAAAACACAGGGCGGAGCACTGCTCCGCCCTGTTATATAGCAATTAGTCTACCAGCTCAATGATAGCCATTTCTGCGGCATCACCGCGTCTGGGTGCTGCCTTAATGATTCTGGTATAACCGCCGTTACGATCTGCGTATTTCGGCGCGATCTCTTCAAACAGCTTGTATACCACGCTCTTTTTCATGATATAAGATAAAGCGCGTCTTCTGGATGCTAAGGTGTTTTCCTTACCCAGCGTAATCATTTTTTCGGTCATGCATCTCATCTCTTTGGCGCGGCTGACGGTGGTTTCCACACGGCCGTTTTCCAAAAGGGATGTTACCAGATTTCTGAGCATAGCGTTTCTCTGGTCGGTAGGACGACCGAGTTTTCTGGTTCCCGGCATCTTATTACCCTCCTTTTAATCGGTTTGGTTTATTAGGCCCAACAGCCGACGGGCTGTATAGAGGATGAAGGCCTGCGAGATTGATGGTTAAATCTCAATTTTTTCATTAATCTTCTTTTTTTGCAAAGTCCTGACCCAAGCCATGCAGCTTTTCGATAACCTCTTCCAAGGACTTGCGGCCGAGGTTTCTGACCTTGACCATATCCTCTTCCGTCCGCTTGGTCAAATCCTCTACCGTATTGATACCGGCACGCTTTAAGCAATTGTAGGAACGAACGGAAAGATCCAGTTCTTCGATGGTCATTTCCAGAACCTTTTCCTTCTTGCCCTCTTCCTTTTCAATCATGATTTCGGCGTTTTTAGCCTCTTCGGATAAATCAATAAACTGCATTAAATGCTCGTTAATGATTTTTGCCGCCAGGCTGACAGCCTCATCCGGGCGGATAGAGCCATCCGTCCAAACCTCCAGCGTGAGCTTATCATAATCGGTAATTTGGCCGACACGGGTGTTTTCTACAAAATAGTTCACTCTGTGTACGGGCGTGTATAT
>ERZ1035032.2277-NODE-2277-length-10648-cov-18.023695_pt1 | contig 10648 bp, 2 predicted proteins | sample MGYA00520693_ERZ1035032 | MGnify/ENA primary metagenome ERZ1035032 (study PRJEB33766, sample SAMN09781740) | gut metagenome | biome: gut microbiome | host: Homo sapiens | place: Madagascar | study: EMG produced TPA metagenomics assembly of the PRJNA485056 data...
ACAAAGGAGAGGATATCATGAAAAAACGCATCGTGAGCATGATACTGGCGCTCAGTATGATGCTCTCCATCCTCCCTGTATCCGCATTTGCAGATGTAGGGGCAGGGCTTTCTTCCGCGGCGGAAGAGACCAACAGCATCACTTACAGCTCAGAAGAAGCGCATGAGGCTGTTGGTAAGAACTCTGAAACAAATAATCAGGTGGTCAAGATCAAGATCGGCACGGACGGTCTGCCCAAGGCAGCAACCGGTACCGGCTGGAGCTTTGACGAAACCACCGGACTGACCATCACCGGTACCGGCAGTGAAGATACCGAGTACATTCTGGACGGCACGGTCAGCTGCAATGTGACAGTCAAGAATGCCAACAGTTACACTGTGTATCTGCTGGATGGCACTGTCACCGGCACACTTTTAATAGAGGCCGACAATATGTACGGCGTCTACGTTCTGGGCGGCAGCTACGCCGATGTGCAGCTGAATTTGGGCACCATTGACGGCGGCACCTACGATAAGCTGACCGAGAACGGCGGCAATGTCCGGGGCGGCTTTTTCCGCGATATCTCCGGCCTGAGCGCCAGCACGCAGCAGCAGGCACACCAGCTGCTTCTGCCGGAAAACTGCACCCTGAACGGACAAAAGGAAACAAAAATCTATATCATCAAGAAGTATAGCTATACCGGCACCGGGGAAAACCTGAAGCTGGCAGTGGAAAGCGACACCGGCTGCGATGTATGGGCGGTAGCCTCTACCGGCGGCAGTGTCATGGCACTGCCCGCCGGTACCCAAAACTACGCCTTCACATACTTTGGCTCTACGATTGCCACGATCTCCATCAGCGCAGACGGAAAAACGCTTTCCGCCAGCTTTAACATGATCCCGGCGCAGGACGGCGCACCCATGAAGCTGGTTCCTATGGTACTTGGCGCCACAGAACTGCGCTTTAACAATGAGGGTCAGCCCGACCTGACCGGCGTGACCCATGTGGACAGTCTGGACACGGACGCAAAGTTGCACCGTGTTTACGTGGGCGACGGCTGGGCTTATAACTGCTACCCCAAAAACAGCGACCAAGAAAGCATTTTGCAGATCCTGGATCAGGGCGGTGCGGACTTCGACTTCAGCGCGCTGAGCAGTGTGCCCATCAACTGCTATGTCACGATCACCAATGCCAATGTTACCGGCGGTGAGTTTGGCGAAAACGGCAGACTGAATATCTACAGCGGTAAGATCAGCGGCGGCAGCTTCCGCGATGTCAGCGCCGGCAGCAGCTCAGCAAAGGTCGAGATCACCGGCGGTACCTTTGATTCCCTGTACTGCAATGGCTCGTGCTCTATCACCAATGCGGTGATCCAAAGCTGCAATTTCAATACCTATGGCAATAACACCTACACCATTTCGGATACGGTTCTGGGCGAGCTGCCTGACGGCATCCAGAAGCTGCTGGCCGATGGACAGCAGATCAGCAAGATGGTGGTGCGCAACGGCAATGTGACTGCAATGAACGGCAGAACTCTGCCTCTTTCCACCAATACCATCTATCTGGTGGGCGCAGGCAGCGCAGAGCTTACCCTGAACACCGATGTGCTGAGCATCAACGAGGCACCGGTCAGCAGCTACAACGCCTACACCTCTGCCGACGGCAAGGTGCTGCGCATTACCGGCAACAATGACGGCGCAGAGATCTTTGTGAATAAGTCCACCGATGCAAGCGCTCTCAAACCCCTGCGCATTACCGAAGAGGGTCTGCCCGACCTGACCGACGTGACCGGTGTGCCGGTGAGCGGCGAGGGCATGACGATCACCCTCTATGAGGGTCTGGGCTGGAAGTACGCCACCACGAAAGAGAACGGAAGGACACGCACGGCGCTTTACATCACCACCCCGGACGGCAACCCGGTGGATCTTTCTTCGGGTACCATCAACCCCTACCATAAGGCCATTGCCGTGGAGCAGATCACTTTTGCAAATGTGACCGTCACCGGCATTGAGGCAGATGGCTCTGTTAGTGCGCAGAACACCATCATTCAGGACGGCACCTTCCAGAAGGATGTCTACATGGATGAAAACAGCACCATCGCAGGCGGCAGCTTCTATGATGTCGTCCGCACTTATGGCAAGATCACCGGCGGCGCATTCATCGCTGAGGTCCAGCTGAACAAGAACAGCGAGGTCACCGGCGGCGTGTTCCACGATGTCCAGCTGCCGAACTATGCCTCGGAGAAAACGGTCATCCAGAATGCCGTGATCCTTGGCAGCCTGACGGGTAATAACAGCGAGGCCGCTGTTTCCAATACGGTAAGCTGCGGCTATATTGAAAGCAAATACCTTGCCGCCGGTCAGCAGCAGAGCAAACTGATGATGACGGACGGCACTGTGGAACGCCTCAACGACTATGCCGCAGCAACAGACACGATTTACCTTATCGGTAATGTCAAGGCAGAGATCCGCTTCAGCAATACAGTCACGAACATCAATGGTGCGGAAGCCAGCGATTACAACGAGGGCACCTCTGCCATTGGCGGCTCGCTGACTATCACCGCCAAGAATGACGGCGAGCCTATTGTGGTGAATATGGCCGCCACCGGAAAGCTGCCCTTCTCTTCCCTGAGCAAGAGCGACTTTACCGTTTCCGGGACGATCGAACATCAGACCGTTACCAGCAGCAAGGAAGGCGTGGGCGAATTGAGCCTCGTCTATGTGCGCACCTACGACAACAAGGAATTTACAACCTATCCGGCGGCGAATGACCTATACGGCGTCTACAAGCAGCGCATCGTAGCGAAAGAGGGCGACAAGTACACAGAAGGCTCGCTTGATATCGGCGAGGTGGTACGCAGATATCAACCGAAGCTCACCGACTTTGCGTATGACCCCGAGACCCAAACTGCAAACTATACCGGCAAGATGTATTTTGACGATGCTCCGCAGTATTCCATCCAGTATGTCACGGCGGATGGCTCGTCCACGTCTGCAACGAAGCCTACCAAGGCAGGCACCTACTCTGTCTACATCGTGGTGGATTACAGTGACCACTACTATGGCACCCAGTACAAAGTGGACACCTATACTGTCACGGACAGTGAAAAGCTGCCCTTCTCTTCCCTGAAGTACACCAACTTTACTGTTGACGGGACTATAGAGGACCCGATCATTACCTGCGATCAGGAGGGCGTGGGCGAGCTGAGCATTGTCAGTGTGCGCACCGACAACAACGCAGAGCTTGACCACATCCCGTCCCAAACCGAGTACGGCAGCTATAAGATATACATCGAGGCCACGGAGGGCGAGCGGTACACGGCCGGCCGCGTTCTGGTTGCAGAGGAACCGGTTGTGCGCAAATATAGGCCGACGATAGGGAACTTCAGCCTTGACCTCGACGCCGGTACGGCAACCTATACCGGCCCGAAGTATTATGGCAGCGCAGTCCCGAAGGCTACCCTTAAGTACAGCGCTACAAATGACTTGTCGACGGCTACGGAAACGGTGCCCACCGAGGCAGGCACCTACTACGTCTGGCTTGCTGTGGAGTATGACGATTACTACTACGGCAGCAATGACCAGCTGCCTGATAGGTACACCGTAGCTGAAAAGCTGCCCTTTGAGGGCTTTACGATGGATGACTTTGACATCGATATGGACGATGACGGCAACTACACGCTGGTTTGCAAGACGGCAGACGGTGTTGGCGAGCTCTCGACTAAGCTTGAGTGCCTTACCGGTGTAAACAAAGGCAAGACCTTTATCAACCGGGAACCCGGTGAGGATGTGTATGGCCGTTATCAGGGCTCCATCGTTGCAAAGGAAGGCAAAAAGTACAAGGCCGGTTCTATTGTTGTGGTTGAGGATTCTATCCGCTACACGCCCGTAGTTGAGGACTTTGCCTACGATGCCGCCAAGAACACGGTGACCTACACCGGCGAAAATTATTACGATGCCGACCCGCAGATGACCCTGCTGTACGGCACCGACCAAAGCGAGACGGTTCCCACCGCCCCCGGCAGCTACGATGTGTACGTCAAGGTGACGGCGGGTAAGAACTACATTGCTGACGCCTACGCCGAGGATTATTACAGAATTTATCAGGTAGGCACCTATGTTGTGCCCGAGCCGACCAAGCCGAAGTACTACTGGAATGGTCAGGAAGGCATGGAGCAAAACGTGGGCGATAAGATCACCCTTAGCGCTTACAAGCAGGAAGGCTATAACGTTATCTGGAAGATCGAAGGTCTGGCAGAGGATGCGTATACCATCACCGATACCGGCACGCATATCGAACTCCAGTTCTTCATGCCCAGCAATGACGTGCGGGTGACGAACCACTATGAGCCGATCTACTACACCCTGACCGTGGACGGGAAGGAAGAACGCCGTGCATTTGGTAAGGAAGTCACGTTTACCGCACCCGAGAAGGAAGGTCACACCTTCACCGGTTGGGAGGTAGATGGCGTGCCCGGGGGTACGGACACCACCAAGGCGACTATCACCTTCAAGATGCCCGCAAAGAACGTCACGCTGACCCCGCAGTACAAGAAGAACACCTACACCCTGACCGTGGACGGCGTGAACGAACAGCGTGTCTTTGATGAGGACGTTACGGTTATTGCACAGCCGGTGGAAGGCAAGACCTTTACCGGTTGGAAAGTGACTGGTCTGTCCGCTGATGTGGACACCACCAAGGCGACTATTACCTTCAAGATGCCCGCAAAGAACGTCACGCTGACCCCGCAGTACACCGAGAACACCTACACCCTGACTGTGAACGGGAAGCCAGAACAGCGTACTGCTGGTGAGGAAGTTACTCTTATCGCACGGAAGCCGGAGGGCATGACCTTCAAAAAATGGGAAATCAAGAAGGGGCTGCCCGCTGATGCGGTGGATACCCGCAGCGAGACCATCAACTTCACGATGCCCGCAAACGATGTGGAGATCTCCGCGATTTATGAAAAGGTCCCGACGCCTGATCCCGATCCCGAAACCAAGACCCATAAGCTCAATGTCACCAGCGCACAGATTTTCCTGAAGGATGGCAGCGATGTTGCCAACTTGGAGGCTGTGCCTGTGGATACAGAACTCAAGGCTATCGCATACGAGGACACCGAGACCGGTGTGTTCAAGTGCTGGACTGGTCTGGAACTGACCGAGGAGCAGAGCACCGCACGCGTGGTGTACTTCACCATGCCCGACCATGATGTGAATCTGATGGCGGTGTTCGTTACTCCTACGAATAAACTCGAGGTCACCAATGCAAAGGTCACCCTGAAGGACGGCAGCGCTGTTGCCGACATGACGGCTGTACCTGTGGGCACAGAGCTCGTTGCCACCGCACTCGAGAAGGAAGGTTACACCTTCACTGGTTGGACGGCAACCGGTCTGCCTGCTAATGCGAACATCGACGGCGCGACCGTTACCTTCAAGATGCCCGCAAACAAGGTTACGCTGAACGCGAAGTATATCGCAAACGCTCCCAAGAAGTACACTGTGACCATGGGCGAAAAGAACACGGAGTACGCTGTGGATGCAGATGTGAGCATCACCGCACCTGAGAAGGACGGTTACACCTTCACCGGTTGGGAAGTGACTGGTCTGTCCGCTGATGTGGACACCACTAAGGCGACCATCACCTTCACGATGCCCGCAAACGACGTCACGCTGACCCCGCAGTACACTGAGATCGTCCCCGAGACGTACACTGTGACCATGGGCGAAGAGAACACGGATTACGCCGTGGATGCAGATGTGAGCATCACCGCACCCGAGAAGGACGGTTACACCTTTACCGGTTGGAAAGTGACTGGTCTGTCCGCTGATGTGGACACCACCAAGGCGACCATTACCTTCAAGATGCCCGCAAACAATGTTACCCTGACCCCGCAGTACACCGAGAACGCTTCCGAGACGTACACTGTGACTGTGGGCGAAGATGTCACATATTATGCTGTGGGTGCAGATGTGACCATCATTGCACCTGCAAAGGCGGGTGAGACCTTTACCAGTTGGGAGGCAGAGGGCGTGCCCGAAGGTACGGACACCACCAGCGAGACTATCACCTTCAAGATGCCCGCAAACAATGTCACCCTGACCCCGCAGTATAAGAAGGATTCGACCCCCACCCCCGCACCCAGCGATGACGGCGGCGGAGCGATCGTAATCGTGGCCGCTGTGGGCGGCGCAGCCATTGGCGTGGGTGCCTACGTTATAGGCACCACGGCCTACCTGAAGAGCGTTCTGCCCGAGGGTATGGCGATCCCCGCTAACCGTCAGCAGCTGGCAGTTGCACTGTGGACCGCTGCAGGAAAGCCCGCTACCCAGAGCACAGCCCTGTTCAACGATGTGGCAGCAGATGCCGCAGAGCTGCAGGCCATCCGCTGGGTCGTGGAGACCGGCCTGATGACCGCACAGGACGGCAACTTCAAGCCCGGCAGCCGCGTAGGCCGCATGGAAGTGATCCGCACTTGGAAAGCTTACCAGCAGCGTGGCTAAAACCGCTGCCCCGTAACCCCTTATAACCCCGCAGGGACTGCTGCACAGCACTGTGCAGCAGTCCCTTTTTTGCGTCAGCTGACGTTTTTCGCTGCGTTCCCTCTCGTGAAAGGGCAGGTCTGGAAAATCCGCAGATTTTCCAGACCTGCAAATATAAAAATGATATTCCGCTGAAGATGCCCAGAGCAGAGCGGAGGGCATTTTAAAGCGTCCTTTCTCAAAAGGGAACGCTGTTTTTGGCAGTCCCTTTTTTGTGCCCCAAAGGGGTGCGCAAGGGCTTTTTTAGGGCTTTTCAGGGCGATTCGATGCATTTCAGGGGCCATTCACGCAGAAATGCTCCACTTTTGCCGCCGTTCGTGGTATACTACGGGCACAGAGCAGTGCTCTGTCTAATATGCCATTCCCATAATTCCTATAGAGCAGAAAGCCGTCCGGTAACCGCAAACCGGGCGGTTTTCTGTTTTTTGCGGGTGCGCCCGGCGCGCCGGGTCGTTTCAGCGCATTTGCGGGGCGATTCGTGCCCAAAACCGTCCAAAGCGGGCAAAACGTGGTACACTGGGTACAACAAAAAGCGCCCGGCTTGGAAGAGCGCTTGAAAAGGAGAGGATCTTATGCAAAAACGGCTCATCAGCATGGTTCTGGCGTTAAGCATGGCACTGTCCGCAATGCCGCTGCCCGCCCTTGCCCAGAGCGCCCCGCCCGACACCGCCAGCGCCGCTGCACTGGCAGAGGAAAACGGTGATGTCACCAATATCTATGTAGACAACTACTCTGGCAAGCCCATGGGCGATCTGGGCGACAGTGGAGACAGCTGGTCCTACGATGAGGCCAGCAAGACGCTTACCCTGAAAACCGGCACCTTCTGCCTCCGTAATTACGGCTATGACAGCTACAATAATTGCATCAAATGGAACGTGAAGATCGAGCCCGATGCCACCCTGCAGGAGGCGCGGATCGGCTCGGAATACCATAACGGCTACACCGTGACCAACGCAGGCACTATCTCCGGCGGCACCTTCTACGGCAAGGTGATCTGTGAAGCCGGGGCTGTCATCAGCGGCGGCACCTTTAAGGGAGCTGCCAGAGTTGATGCTGCGGGCGGCGAGGTCACCATTGAAGATGGCACCTTTGAAGAGGTTAGTTATACCAGCGGCATGACCGTTAAAGCAGCGGGTACCCTTACCATCAACGGCGGCACCTTTAAGGGCAAGCGCATCTGCTCCGTGGATATCGACAATTGTGAAAAGATCGTCATCAACGGCGGCAGCTTTGAAAGCTCGCTCACGGATCTTAAAAGGACAACGGAAATCATCATCAATGGCGGTCTGTTCAACGACAAGCTGTATGTTGCAGGAGATAAATGTACCGTCAACGGCGGTCTGTTCACCGCTGAAAATGACCCGCTGCCCGAGGGCGCAACCGTCAAGGGCGGCTATTTCACGGCAAAAAGCACAGGGCTTGTAGCCATTGATGCAACCGATGTTCCGGTGTATCTTCCTGTCGCGGTGGCAGCGGACGGCACGGTGAACGAGTGGTCGGCAGACACTTATGGTACCCTCTATGTCGCTCCCAATACCAGTGTCACCCTGAAGCCCACCTGTAAGCTGGAAAGTGTTGTCAGCGGCGACGCAAAGCTGAATTATAACGCCAAGGGCGGCGCGGTCAGCTTTACTGCGGGCACGGAAGCAGTCCGGCTCAACAGCGCTTTTGCAGGGGAACTGGTCATTGAAGCGAACGGCTTCCCCAAGGGCACAGACGGCGGCGTCTACGGAGCAAAGGGTGATGGCTGGACCTTTGAGCCGGACCGCAAAAATCCGGAGCACTTCGGCAGGAATACCCCGACTCTGATCATCGAGAAGGACGCCACGCTGGACTTCGACAAGGTGACAAATAAGGCCCGTACGGTGAAATTTGCGGTTGAAAACAACGGCGTCTTTACCGGCACGCTGAAATATGAGCTGACAGCTGACCTGTATGTGTACAACAAAGAGAGCGGTACCATCAAGGACGCCACGCTGGACGGGCTGAACAACCTTTACAACGACGGCCTTGTGGAGGACTCGGTGCTGCGCGTTGAATACATCGGCAACGGCTGGCGCGAAACGGCGCAGCCCGCTGTTATCCGCAACTCTGCGCTGGATATTATCGGCAACGGCTGGCTGCTGGCCAACAGCTCTACCCACAAGGCTGTACTGGACGGCTGCTATAACAGCGCCGATTATACCGGCACTGCCACCATCGACAACGGCGGCACGGTCAAAAACAGCAAAAGCACCCTGAAGCTGGTGGTGAAAAACACGGCCGGCTATGACGGCAACGCAAAATACAACCAGCCCATCATTGACGGCGGCGAGTATACCGTCGTCTATAACGAGGGCGGCATCATTCAGGGCAGCCCCACCATCCATGCGCTGGTGGCAAAGGATAAGGCAGACCTGAACGGTGCTGCGGATTACTACACCCTGAACTACACCGCACCGGAGGGCGCTACCTACTACGAAAAATACATCAACGGCATCAACGGGATGATCGAGGGCATCTGGGGCGCAAAGGCCTCCACCCTCTACGTTGCTTCTATTGATGATACCGTTTCGGTCATCACCCACGCGCCCATCAAGAGTGTGAACGGCGTAGCTTATAGCGGCTCTGTGCGCTATGATACAGAGCGCTACACCAGCACTATCGACCTGAGCAAGTATAACATCCCGCAGACTCATGTCCTCAACCTGAGCGCCACCGGCGAGGGTGCGGCAGAGCTGCCGTCGGCAGACCCCGCAGACTTTACCTTTGCCCTGCCCACTAACCCGACCTATGACGGCAACCCCAAGATGGTGGAGGTGATCGTTAAGGACAACGCCACCAAGGAATACGGCGATGTTACCGTGACCTACAAGCAGGACGGCAAGGTGCTGAACGGCGCTCCCGTTGAGCCGGGCGATTACACCTTTACCGCTGTGGTAGCAGCTACTGCCACCTGCGCGGGCGGCGATGTGACCCCGCAGTATAACACGTTTACCATCCAGAAGGCCGCACTGAAACCCGCAGACATTGCCGTGAAAGAGCCCACTGACCTGACCTACGACGGCAAGCCCAAGGAAGTAACGGTGCAAAACAACAGCGACAAGGACTACGGCGAGATCACCGTGACCTACCAAAACGACCCCTATAATTCGGACGGCGCAGTGCTTGACGGCGCTCCCGTTGAGCCGGGCGTGTACTACTATACCGTCAAAGCCGCAGGCGGCGCACTGTACGAGGGCGGTCTTGTGGCAAGCGGCTCGTTCCGCATCAAAGAGGCTGACACGCCCGATCCCGAACCGGAAAAGACCTACAAGCTTACCGTTACCGGTGCGGACGTCACCCTGCCCGAGGATGCAGACACCGGTGCCCTGAAAGCCGGGCAGCTGGTCAGCCTGACCGCATACCCGGACACCGCCACCGAGCGCTTTGCCCGTTGGGTGGTCAGCGGCGCTGACGGCAAGGAACTGACTTTGATGGATGCCGCAGACGAACCGCTGACAGAGGATGCCTTCAAGCAGCGCACCCTGACCTTCAGGATGCCTGCACAGAACCTGAATATCACCGCTATGACCACCCCGGCGGAGCAGCAGCCGGAGGAGAGCACCGAATTCAGCCCGCTGCAAACGGTGGCCATCGTAGCCGGTGCAACGGCATGGTTTGCAGGCAGTGCAGTAATGGGCTACGAGGCTGTTACTTACAGCATTCTTGCGGACCTGCTGCCCAAGGGCACGGCCATCCCGCGCACCCGGGCACAGCTGGCGACCCTGCTGTGGAGCACCGCAGGCAAGCCCGAACCCACCGCACCCGCTGTTTACAGCGATGTAGCTGAGCCCGACACCGCCAAGGCAGCCCGCTGGGCTGTGGAAGCCGGGCTGCTGCCCGACATGGGCGAGGGCGTCTTTACGCCCGGCAAGCGTGTGACCAAGGTGCAGGTCATCCGCGCATGGAACCAGCTGAAAAAGCTGGGTCTGGCGAAATAATTACTGCCATCTCCCGATCGATCCTTTCCAATAAGCGCAGCAAGGCCGTCCGGCGAATGCCGGACGGCCTTGCTGCTTTTTAGATACTTTAAAATAGGGCTAACGGCGTGCGCCCTCTCCGTCTGCTCACTACGTTCGCATCCACCTCTCCCAAAGGGAGAGGCA
>ERZ1035032.2279-NODE-2279-length-10647-cov-5.112160_pt1 | contig 10647 bp, 8 predicted proteins | sample MGYA00520693_ERZ1035032 | MGnify/ENA primary metagenome ERZ1035032 (study PRJEB33766, sample SAMN09781740) | gut metagenome | biome: gut microbiome | host: Homo sapiens | place: Madagascar | study: EMG produced TPA metagenomics assembly of the PRJNA485056 data...
CAAAAGTACGGAACGGACTAACGCGCATCAAGACGTAACCGCGGAGACGCTTACGCCACGTTTCCACGCCCGGTTTTATAACCCATTGAAAATCAACGTCTCCAGAAACGGGGCGTGGCCGCGTCCCGACTCAATGCCATGAGACACGCATACGGCGGTCGTGGGGTAACCCTGGAGACGCTTACGAACGGGCAGATGTCGGGCAAGTCTGGAACAAAAACGGAAAACGGTCACATCAGCACAGCCACGGCGGAAGTGGAGCCTCTGGAGGCATGGACGCCTGGGCCGAGATGGAAAGGGCCAGCCGAACAATCACTACGACTCGCCGCCGTGGAGTTCGATGCCGTCGGCGTCCCAGTCGAGATGATCCGGGTCGGGTTCGTTGAACGGCTGGAGGAAAGGATTGTGGGTGCGCTCGTCGGAAATCATGGTGTTGTGGCCATGGCCCGGGAAGACGGTCACGTCGCCTGGAATGCCCATGAGCTTATCCATCAATGAGACGATCAACTTGTCATAATCGCCGCCCGGATGGTCTGTGCGGCCGATGCTGCCGGCGAAAAGAGTGTCACCTGTAAAGACCACCTTGTCAGCCTTGTCGTAGAAACACACGCCTCCCGGAGTATGTCCAGGAGTGGTAATCACTTGAAACTCAGTATTGCCGAACTTGACAATCTGCCCATCCACCAACGGCAGCGTGGAGAAGGACGTGTCCGGCTCCTTCATGCCGAAAACCTGGCTGAAATTATGCTGAAGGACATAATTGTCCTCCTGGTTCATGTAGACCGGAATGCCATATTTGTCAGCACACTCCTTCACCCCGAAAATATGGTCGAAATGGCCGTGCGTCAGCAGCACCATGACAGGACGCACCTGCTTCTCGGCAATCTTTCCGAACAAGGCCTGCGCCTCCGCATCATTGTAAAAACCAGGGTCAATGATGACGCCTTCGCCTGTTTCATCCCAAGCCAATGAACAATTCTCCCCAAAAGAATTGAAAGTAAATGTCAATATCTTCAGCATAGTCTCTTACCAAAAATCACAATAAGAAAGCGTGCAATACTTAAAAGCGGCACTTCCTATGCAAAATTAAAAAATAAGCGTAATTTTGCAAAACGAGAAACTTTCATGATATGCACATTGGAATAGCAGGAAATATCGGCTGCGGCAAGACGACATTGACCCGTATGCTGTCGGAACATTATGGCTGGACGCCTAAGTATGAGGCGGTTACATACAATCCTTATCTTGAAGATTACTATAAGGATATCAAGAGATGGTCTTTCAACCTGGAAGTCTATTTCCTGACGCAGCGTTTCAAGGATGTTCTGGAAATCTCCCATTCCGATGATGTCATCATCCAGGACCGCACGATTTTCGAGGGCGTATATATCTTCGTGGCGAACAACAAGGCAATGGGGAACCTCTCGGACCGTGACTACGAAACATATATGGAATTGTTCCGCCTGATGATGTCGCTCGTAAAGGCGCCGGACCTCCTGATTTATCTGAAATCCTCCGTTCCACATCTCGTTTCACAAATACAGAAACGTGGACGCGAATATGAAAAAAGCATTGAAATAGAATATCTTGAGGGATTGAACGAGAGGTACGAGAAATGGATTGCCGAGTACCCGGGGAAGGTATTGGTCATCGATGCGGACGGGCTGGATTTTCAGAATCGTCCGGAGGATTTCGCATCGATTACGGACAAGATTGACTCGGAACTTTACGGACTTTTCTAGAGACCGGGGATTCAGACCGAAGGCAACGTGGAGAACAAACGCGTCGGGCCTGCAGCCTTCGGACAAGCGACAAAATACAGATCCGCGCAAAAAATCAGCAAATCGTCATACAGAATTGCCGCTATGGCTGAACTTTTGCAGTGAAAATACTCCGCAGACAAACAATTATCAACCGAAATTGTTATCTTTGCGTGGAATTGAAAGAAACGTATAAAAAATAAATAATACATTTTATTATGAAGTATTTGACTAATGAGAAGTTGACCATCGTAGGTGCCGGCGGAATGATCGGTTCCAACATGGCTCAGACTGCCCTTATGCTTGGGCTTACTCCAAACATTTGCCTTTACGATATCTTCGAGCCAGGTGTTCATGGTGTAGCAGAGGAAATGTATCACTGCGGTTTCGAGGGTGCCAACATCACTTGGACCGTAGATCCTGAAGTAGCTTTCAAGGACGCTAAATTCATCATTTCTTCAGGCGGTGCTCCTCGTAAAGAGGGTATGACCCGCGAGGATCTTCTCAAAGGCAACTGCCAGATCGCCGCTCAGTTCGGTGACTATATCAAGAAGTATTGCCCTGACGTAAAGCATGTTGTAGTTATCTTCAACCCTGCTGACGTTACCGCTCTTACCGCTCTTATCCATTCAGGTCTGAAGCCGGAGCAGCTCACATCACTTGCAGCTCTCGACTCTACCCGTCTCCAGAGCAACCTCGCCAAGGAATTCGGTGTTCCTCAGAGCTCTGTTACCGGAGCCCACACATACGGTGGACACGGCGAGCAGATGGCAGTATTCGCATCTCAGGTAAAGATCGACGGCAAACCTCTCTCAGAGATGGGTCTTTCTGCTGAGAAGATGGCTGAAATCAAACAGAACACCATCCAGGGCGGTTCAGCTATCATCAAACTCCGTGGCCGTTCTTCATTCCAGAGCCCTGCTTACAACGCAGTGAAGATGATCGAGGCTGCTATGGGCGGCACTCCGTTCACACTGCCTGCAGGTACATACGTAAACAACGAGAAGTATCAGAACGTGATGATGGCAATGCCTACCACAATCGATGCTACAGGTTGCCACTATGTCATGCCTCAGGGAACAGTTGAAGAGCTCGCTTCTCTCGACGCTTCCTACGCTCACCTCTGCAAGATGCGTGACGAGATTGTAGAACTCGGCATCGTTCCTGCAGTTGCTGACTGGAAAAAAGAAAACGCTAACCTGTAATATTTTACAGATATAGACAATATCGCGCCTCCCGGAAATTTCCGAGGGGCGTTTTTCATTATTTTTCGTATTTTTGTACAATGCTCCGGTGGCATAGGACTTGCACGATAAGGACAATGCCTTCGGGACAATACTGCCCCGCGGGGCGAAAAAACATTGAAACAATAAAAATATGAAATACAATAGATTAGTGGTTGCGGCAGCGGCATTGACCATGGCTGCGGCGCCGGTCTTCGGGCAGTCGAAGAATTTCAAACTGGGACAATGGGTCGAAATCCAGAACTCCATACTCAAGGAATTGAACCGTTCGTACGTGGACTCGCTCCCGCTCGACCGCATTGAAAAGGCCGGTATCGAGGCAATGCTTTCGGACCTTGACCCTTACACGATGTATGTTCCCGAGGAGGACAATGAGGATTTCGAGTTCATGCTGGGCAAGACCTACGGCGGAATCGGCGCCATCATCTATAAGCCTTCGAAGGAGAGCAATGTCGTTATCAATGAGCCATATATGAATTCGCCGGCATACAAGGCAGGGCTGAAGTGCGGTGATGAAATCGTGACGATCGACGGGGTGAGCGTAACAGGTCTGGACGCAGGCGGGGCGACCTCCAGGATGAAGGGCAAGCCTGGCACGCCGGTGGTCTTCATCGTAAAGAAACTCCGTGGCGGCGAAGGATGGAATGCCGGTGACACAGTGAAAGTTACGGTGGTCCGCGAGCGCATCCACCTGCCGGACGTGGAGTACGCAGGCATGATCAATGACACGACGGGATATATTCTTCAGACCGGATTTACCGAGAATGTATCAGGCGATGTGCGCAATGCTTATTTCAAGCTCAAGAAGCTGGGAATGAAGCAGTTGGTGCTCGACCTGCGCGGTAACGGCGGCGGACTCATGAACGAGGCCGTAAACATCGTTTCGCTCTTCGTGCCAAAGGGTTCGCTCGTGGTTTCATCCAAGGGCAATGCCAATGTTCCACGTCAGGAATTCCGCACCACTACAGAGCCTGTAGACACGGAAATCCCTATCATTGTGCTGGTTGATTCCGGCACGGCATCGTCTTCCGAGATCGTTTCCGGCGCATTCCAGGATCTGGACAGGGCGACCATCATGGGTCGCAGGACGTATGGCAAGGGTCTGGTTCAGAGTGTCCGTCCGCTTCCTTACAACGGACAGCTGAAAGTCACTACTGCCAAGTATTACACTCCAAGCGGCAGATGTATCCAGGCCATCGACTACAGCCATCGAAACGAGGATGGAAGCGTGGGACATATCCCTGATTCTCTGACACATAAGTTCTACACGGCGCACGGTCGTCCGGTCCGTGACGGCGGCGGCATCACACCTGATGACACATTGTCCGTAAAAGAATACAGCAGACTGGTATATTCATTGGTATTGAACGGAATCATTGACAGATATTCTCTCGAGTATGCTCGCAAGCATGAGAGCATTCCTGCGCTGGAGGATTTTCATCTGACGGATGCGGAGTATGCTGATTTCGTGGAATACGCGAAGGGGCAGGATTTCGATTACCGTTCAAGCGCGAAGACTTGGTTCGACCAGATGAAGAAGGAGCTGGTGAAGGATGGCATGGCTGAGTCAATGTCATCGCAGCTGGATGCCTTGGAGAAGGGCCTGAACATGGAAAAGGAGCAGTTCCTCCTTCTGAAAAAGTCTGAAATAGTTCCGTTTATCGAAGAGGAAATCGCTGTGCGCTACTATTTCCAGGAGGCGGGCATCCAGGTGCGTCTCCGCTACGACACCCAGCTACACGAGGCGCTCACCAAGCCGCTGATTTCCGTCGCGAAATAGTGTGCGCCAGGCCAATATGTAGGTAGTATTCGCCACCGAAACTCGATATTTGGTTCCGCGAAAACGTTTTAAGCGGTACCTAGTGCACTTCATAAGGCATTTTGTTCCAAGAAAACGTTTTAGATGGAACATTTGCCGGTTTCCATTCTCCCAATATCACAGTCTTCGTCCACCACGTTGGACGATTCTCATTGACCACGTCGGGCGGGACGCGGCCACACCCCGTTTCGGGAAGCATTGACATTCAATTAGTTACAAAACAGAGCGTGGAAACGTAGCAAAAAATAGGCCGCATTTCCACGCTACTGTTAAAATGATATCTGATTATCAATGGGTTACAAATCCAGCCGTGGCCGCGTCCCGACTGATAGCCAAGCCTTTCGGGGGACCCTGAAATCCCGTCCCGCCTGGCAGCCATTGCGAGCAAAATTTCACCTAAACGGCTGCGACTCCACTTTCAGAAATTCACCCCTGAATTAGAGACACGCCCCCAGCCCCATCACAGTGCCCAGTGGCCGATATCCGTTCTGTGGAACAAATTCTCGCAGCCGATGCGTTCCACGGCAGCCAGAGCCTTGTCGTGAGCCGACTTCAAATCCGGTGCAGAAGCCAGGACCATGAGGACGCGGCCGCCGTTGGTGACAAGCGAATGACCTGCCTTGTCGAAAGCCTCGTGGCCCTCTCCAAGCTTCTTGAGCGACGTGCCCATGTGATAGACATGCACCGACGGGTCATTGAGAACCTCATCCACGCCGGTAATCTCGTAGCCCTTCTTGTATGAACCCGGGTAGCCCTTGGACGCCATTACGAAACCCATCACGGCATCGGACGACCACTTGGTCACAGGCATCGGGACATCATTCGCCACATCCCAGAAAATCTCGAAGATATCGGACTCGAGACGCGGCAGAACCACCTCAGTCTCGGGATCACCGAAACGGCAATTGAACTCGATAACCTTGATGCCGTCAGGAGTTTTCATCAGACCGCCGTAGAGGACACCCTTGAACGGAATCCCCTCGGAAACCATGCCGGACGCGATAGGCTTCATGACATGCTCCAGCGCATAAACCTCATCCTTCTCGGTAATGAACGGAAGCGGAGTATATGCACCCATGCCACCGGTATTCGGCCCCTCATCACCGTCAAAGGCACGTTTGTGGTCCTGCGCCAGCACCATCGGCTCCACCTCGGAACCATTCACGAAGCACAGCAGCGAAAACTCGGGACCGGTGAGGAACTCCTCCACCACTACCCTGCCATGACCGAACTTGTCGTCCAGCAGCATATCCTTCAATGCCTCGTCGGCCTGTTCCAATGTCTCTGCCACGACGACGCCCTTGCCGGCAGCCAGACCGTCATACTTCAGCACAACCGGAAGTTTACCGGCATTGACATAAGCCAGCGCCTCGCCGTAATCGGAGAACGTGCGGTACGCCGCCGTAGGCACATTGTACTTGGCCATCAGCGACTTGGCGAAATCCTTGCTGGACTCGATGCGGGCAGCCGCCTTCGACGGGCCGAAAATTTTCAAGCCGCGGGACTCGAACTCATCCACGATGCCGGCCGCGAGAGAAATCTCAGGACCGACCACGGTAAGGTCAATGCCTTCCTGACCGGCGAAATCAGCAAGCTCGTCAATCTGGGTATCCTCCAGGGGAACGCATTTCGCCTGACGGGCAATGCCTGCGTTACCTGGAGCACAATATATTTTTTCCACGCGTGAGGAACGGGAAAGGGCATCCACGATGGCATGCTCCCTTCCGCCTCCGCCTACCACCAGGACTTTCGCCCTGCGAGGGATATTGTTTTCTGACATATCTACTAATGTTTGAAATGGCGCTCACCGGTGAAGAGCATGGTGATACCCTTCTCATTGGCAAGCTTGATGGAATCCTCATCACGGATGCTGCCGCCTGGCTGAACGATAGCCTTGATACCATATTCAGCAGCCAGAGCCACACAATCATTGAACGGGAAGAAGCCATCCGACGCGAGCACAAGTCCCTCGGTCATAATATCCTTGCCCTCTTCCTTCAATGTATTCTGAGCCTGTTTCAATGCGATTTCAGCAGAGCCGATACGGTTCATCTGACCGGCACCCACGCCATAGGTCATGCCGCCCTTGGCCACCACAATGGCGTTGGACTTCACATGCTTGACGATTTTCCATGCGAATTCCATATCGGCGAGCTGCTCCTCCGTAGGCTTCAATTCGGTAACACATTGATCTGCAGCCACCGGCTTGGTATTGATGTCCCTGTCCTGAACCAGCATACCGCCATTCATGCTCACATACTGCTTGCGGACGGTATTGTCCTTGGACATATCCACCTTCAGCACACGGAGATTCTTCTTCGTGCAGAGAAGTTCGAGCGCATCCGGAGCGAAAGACGGAGCCATGACAATCTCCAGGAAAATAGGCTTCAGCATCTGTGCGGTCTCCAGGTCAATCTCCCTGTTCGCAGCCACGATACCGCCGAAAATGCTGGTCTTGTCAGCCTCATACGCCTTCTTCCACGCCTCGGCAATCGTCTTGCCGGTAGCGCTGCCGCACGGATTCATGTGCTTCACGCCGACGCAGAACGGCTCATCAAATTCGCGGGCAATGTTCAATGTCGCATTGGCATCCTGTATGTTATTGTAAGACAACTCTTTACCATTCAGTTGCTCAGCGGTTGCGAGAGAGAACGGCTCCTTCACGGTGCTTGCGAAGAACTTCGCCTCCTGGTGAGGGTTTTCTCCGTAACGAAGCTCCTGCTTCAGGTCATATTCCAGGAAAAGCTTTTCCGGAAGTCCTGCCTGTGCACGCATATATGTCGAAATCGCCATGTCATATTCGGCGGTGTGTGTATAAGCCTTGGCAGAAAGTTTCAGACGGGTATCACGGGTAGTGTTGCCGCCAGCCTTGATTTCAGAAAGAACAGTCTCATAATCAGCAGGATTGCAAACGACCGTGACAGACTCCCAGTTCTTGGCCGAGCTGCGGAGCATTGACGGTCCGCCGATGTCGATATGCTCGACAGCGTCCTCCATTGTCACATTCGGCTTCGCGATGGTCTCACGGAACGGATAAAGGTTCACGCACACGAGGTCGATTGTTTCAATGTCATTGTCCTTCAACTCTTTCATGTGCTCCGGTATGTCGCGACGGGCGAGGAGAGCTCCGTGGATTTTCGGATGGAGCGTCTTTACGCGGCCGTCACAGATTTCCGGAAAGCCGGTGACGTCACTTACACTTGTTACAGGAACACCTGACTCCTTCAGGAGTTTCATCGTGCCGCTTGTGGAGAGGATTTCCCATCCCAATGCGACCAGACCCTTGGCGAATTCTACTACGCCGGTCTTATCACTTACGCTGATTAAAGCTTTCATTTCAATATTTATAATAAGTTGATTATCTAATATTTACAACAATGCAATGTCTACGCCAGGCTTGTCGGTCACGCGGCCGATGACGGTAGCCTTGTCGCCGTGGGACGCCAGGATGTCGATAGCTTTCTGCGCCTCGGACTCATCCATGGCGAGAACCATGCCGACACCCATGTTGTAGATATTGAACATTTCACGATGCTCGATATTGCCGTGCTTCTCGAGGAATTTGAAAATCGGCAGGATTTCCCATGTGCCTTCTTCCACGTGAATGCCCTGTCCTTCGTGGAGGATACGCGGGATGTTTTCGTCGAAACCGCCTCCGGTAATGTGCGCAACTCCGTGGACGTCACAGTTTCTGATGACGTCGAGGACCTGCTTCACATAAATTCTGGTAGGGGTCAATGCTACTTCACCGAGCGGTTTGTCACCGAGTTCAGGATATACCTTATGAAGGTCGAGATTCGCGTCCGAGAAAATCTTGCGGACAAGACTGAATCCGTTTGAGTGCACGCCGGTAGAGGCAATGCCCACGAGGACGTCGCCGACCTTGACTTTAGTTCCGTCAATGAGTTTGGATTTTTCTACGACTCCGGTGGTGTATCCGGCAATGTCATATTCGCCGTCGGAATACATGCCCGGCATTTCTGCCGTTTCTCCACCGACAAGGGCACATCCTGCCTGGCGGCATCCTTCTGCGACTCCGGCTACGATTGCCTCGATTTTCTCAGGGATGTTTTTGCCGACTGCTACATAGTCCAGGAAGAAAAGTGGTTCAGCGCCCTGTGCAAGGACATCGTTTACGCACATTGCTACGGCATCGATGCCGATGGTGTCGTGCTTGTCCATTGCAAATGCCAATTTAAGTTTGGTTCCGACACCGTCGGTTCCGCTTACGAGTATCGGCTCCTTGATATTCAGAGCCGAGAGGTCGAACATTCCGCCGAACGCTCCTATGTTTCCCATCACGCCGAGACGCGATGTCGAAGCCACATGTTTCTTGATACGCCTTACCACGTCGTATCCGGCTTCAAGGCTTACGCCTGCTTTTTCGTAATCAACTGCCATAGCACTAATATTTTATGTTTTTCAATTTCAATGTCTAAAAATTTCCCCCTCGGTCCCTAGAACTTGCCATCTTTGTTGGCATCTTCGAGGGAGGAATAGAGGGCGGTCGGGTAGACGCCGCTGAAGCAGGCTACGCAGAGGTCACTCCTCCTGCTGGCCTCATAAAGCGCTGACTCAGAAAGGAATGCCAATGAATCCGCTTCGATTTTCTGACGAGCCTCCTCCAATGTCCTGCGCGCGCAAAGCAACTCATCGTAAGTCGAAATATCCACGCCGTAGAAGCACGGGAACTTGATCATCGGACTCGCGATACGCACATGCACCTCCGTCGCCCCGGCCTCACGCAACATCCTCACAATCCTCAAAGAAGTCGTACCACGCACGATGGAATCATCGATCAGCACCACACGCTTGCCCGACACGATACTCAGCACCGGAGAAAGCTTCATCTTCACACCCTTGTCACGCATCTCCTGCGACGGCTGGATGAACGTCCTTCCGATATACTTGTTCTTTATAAGCCCCATCTCATACGGCAATCCGCTAGCCTCCGCATAACCCATTGCCGCACTGAGACTTGAATCCGGAACACCCACTACGATATCCGCATCCGCCGGAGACTCCTTGAACAGAAGTTTGCCGGACTCCTTGCGGAAAGTATGCACGTTCATGCTCTCGATATCACTGTCCGGACGCGCGAAATAAATGTACTCCATCGCGCACATCGCATGACGCTGATACTCCGAATAACGGCGGCTCCTGATACCATGATGGTCAATGGTAACGATTTCGCCAGGTTCAATATCCCTGATGAACTCGGCGCCGATGGTACTGAACGCACAAGTCTCGCTGCTGACCACGTAACCGTCCCCGAGCTTGCCGAGCGACAACGGACGGAGACCATATTTGTCACGGCATGCATAAATCCTCCTCTGCGTCATGACGACAAAGGCGAATGCGCCCTCGATCATGTTCAATGCCTCCATAATCGGATAAATGCGCGGCATTTTCCTCTCATTAGGATTCTTCTTGATAAGATGTGCCAGGATTTCACTGTCCGAAGTGGACTGGAAAAGGCTTCCTCGGTCCTCCAGGTATCTGCGCAACTGGTCGGAATTCACAAGGTTACCGTTATGGGCCAATGCGAAATCACCGGAATTATGTCTGAAAATGAACGGCTGCACATTCTCGATGCCACCACCGCCGGCCGTAGAATAACGTACGTGTCCGATGGCCATATCGCCTTTAAGCGTGGAAAGGTTGTCATTGTTGAAAACCTCCGTCACCAGGCCCAGGCCCTTGATGCGGCGCAACTGTTCTTCTTCATTGACAGTAACGATTCCGCAGCCTTCCTGCCCCCTGTGCTGGAGGGAATGCAGGCCGTAATATGTGACTTCCGCTGCATTTGGCACACCCCAAACGC